>Ga0302227_10003231_pt1 | contig 10804 bp, 6 predicted proteins | sample II_Palsa_N1_1_FD_193525 | JGI IMG/M metagenome (GOLD analysis project Ga0302227, IMG submission 193525) | Peat permafrost microbial communities from Stordalen Mire near Abisko, Sweden - II_Palsa_N1_1 | ecosystem: Environmental > Terrestrial > Soil > Palsa > Peat permafrost | place: Sweden...
AAGGGGACCAAAACCACCTGGTCAGCCCAGCTGAATGTTTCACCAACCAAGAGTGCGCTGTTCTTGGATTCAGCATCTTGAAGAAAGAACTTCATCTCCATGCTAATGTACGTTTTACTACTCCCTCGAGATTCTTTTGCTGATAACAACAATAGAAATTCGGCGTTGCTATGGATCCTCCCATGACTGAATGCGTTAATCGACTTATTGCCAAGCCTCCACAAAGCAAGCGTGAGGCTACGACTCTATTCAGATACTTCACGAGCCGACTTGGTGAGCTTGGGCAAAACAGTGTTTCTAAGATTGCCGATGCGCGTATTGTTCCTGTGATGGTCAAGAACCAAACCGCAAATGGTTACATAAACGAGAAGGCTACGGATAATCGAGACATGAAGCACATGACCCCACTCCAATGTTACTTGGGTAGCTCTTCAGCCTACGCCGAAATATTTGAATTCGTAGATTTTGGCAATGAGGCTAATGCTTTCTTGCTGAAATGCGGTTCAAAGAATGAACCCACGAAGCTTGAGCTTGCCGCATTGGCATGCACGGAGCCAGCACGTTTGCTTGGAATTATGCAGAGTCCCGAGAAGTACTTGAATATGCTCAGATCATTGGCTGATGAGGTTTCCTTGTTGAAGAAAGACAAGATATTGTGGAAGCAAATGAGAAACTCCAAATTTCTCCTCGGGTCAGTAGAGATCGCCGGAAGCAAGGAGAACGTGAAGGCTCGGAGATCGACCGCTCTACAAGCTGCCGATGCTGGATATGATTCGGATCCGGAGGACATTGAAGACGCTCCCATCAAGCAGTTTCAGCTTGCTCTGCCCAGTCAGATCGTTGTGGTAAATTTCTCTACTGATAAATATTCCTATTGGTGCTGACGTATGGCAGAACGATGACTACAATGGCTATCGCCTCTTCAAGAGATCCCTCATATGTGCGCCAGAAGAGGACAAGTTGGAGACTTTTTATCTTGCTCTCGGTTCCCAGACACTTGGCAGCTTAGTTCAGGAGGATCTACGTCTCGGACAGCCCGCCGAGAAACAAGGTGATGCTGTGAAACTTCGCAGCCACGTCCTCGAGCGGTCGAAGCTCTTCTTGCACGAGTACCCTCGCTCGGAACTCAAACACGATAGCCGTTGGTTGGAGAAGAACCTCACAGTACAAGCAGTCAGTTCTATATCGCTTCGACGCTCCCTTCGTGGGCATCACTTATCACATACGGAGAAGCGATCAGCGGCCTGCACTCATGATCGTCATAGTGGTTATACGCTCTTCATTACACCTGGCAGTCTCGATACATATCAGATCAGCTTAGCCATTTGCAAGATACTCCTTGACCGTCCCAATCAAGGTTCATATCTTACCTTTGAGCAATTCCTTAATCTGAACTTATACCAACTTCGGGCTCGCGGATACAACGTTGAGCGAATTTTGAGAGCAAAGGCAGCCGAGCAGAGAATTGCAGAAGAAGAGCGCAGAAAACAACTCGAGGCAGAACAGCAAGAGCTCAAGGCTAATGAGGAGATATGGAGACAGCAAAACCAAGTCGTTCCTGCTGCTGCTGCTCGTCGGGAGCGGAGCAAGTCCTCTGATAAGCCGATGCCTGGTGCATTTGGAAGTGATTCTCCAGAGAACTCTCCAGCTCCAGCTCCACAACCGTACCCGAAGAGCAGGTCGAAAGGATTATTCTCTGGTTTGAAGGAACGCTTGGGTATTAATAACGGCGGTGATGAGGTGCAAGACCAGCTGCAAAACTTCCTGGATGGGCCCAGACCGCCACAAGACCACCAGTCTGATAATCCGCCGACTTACGACGAAGCAAGCAAAGGCGCAGTCTCTAAGCCTGGCAAAGGAACCGAACAAGTCTCTTCACCACATGCCGTGCAGCAAAATCTCCTGAATGCGATCCAGTCGTCCCGAGCGCACGATTCCTCTCAACTCTTCTCTCCGCCTCAACAACAAACCGTCAAGGAACAGGCAACGTATTGTGATGCAACTCCCTCGCAAAACATCACATTTCTCGCTGAAGCTTCGAACGGCACCCGCATATTCATTGATAAGAATCTCGCCAACTCGGCCTCCTTCCTCTCGCAGAACGTCTCTGGACTGAACTCATTCGCCCTCCTCCTCGACGAGGTTTGCAATGTCTACTCCCTCCCTCGCAAGGCGATGCACATCTTCTACGATGAATCTGGCGGCACAATCGCATTCAACTCGAACGGTAGCATTTTCTGTAACTTCCGCTTCTTCGCACAATTACACCAAAAGAAGATGGAAAGCGGAGTGACGGAGGGGAGAACAGAGGCGGCGGCTTATTGGTGGATTGTGATTGCGCATGAGTTGGCGCATAATTTGGTTAAGGAGCATAATGCTGAGCATAGCTTTTACACGTACGCATCCCGGATTCCTACTTCCATATGTCGAGATGTGAATTTAATGGTTGAGTTGAGCTGACTTGAAACGTACAGCGAGATGCTAGTCGCGAACTACTTTCCCAAGATGATGGCTAAGGCGACGGCTTATGCGGCTCAGTCTTCGAACCGAAGAGCTCTAGGAGCAGCGCAGGAACAGAGCTTGTTGGATTAGAGAGGCGCTTGGAGATGCATCGGTGCTTACAGGTGGGTTGTGTTGGATTGGTTTGTATCATAGAGCATTACATTGCGTTGCACGGGCATACATGGCAAGGCGTCCTAGACATAAGATAGAGAAACACCAGTGAGAAATAATGAGAATTACAAGTATGTCTTAAGAATACTCCTGTGCATGGGAAAATTAATCATTGCTTCCATAAAGATGCAAGGTGTGGTTTAGCAGTGGAAAGTAAATCTTGATCTATGACATGCCCTGCAATACAAGGTACCAGTTTGTGGAGTCAAGTAACAGTCCTCAAGTAAGTCACGAGATTCGAAAGTTTTGTTGCACATCGCAGTCCATCATAATTTTTCTGGGGTGTGTTATCGGGATGAGAGATGTGTAGATAAGAAAGGAGATAAATCTGTTTTATCGATGAAGTTTCGAGCGATTTTGAGGATATACTCGGTGAACGGAGCTTGGGGAGCCGATATTAGTGACTCGAGATCATTTGACGCAGATTATAGGGCTCGTAGACACTTAATTTAGTGTTCCATCTTAGTTTGGAGGCCTTTGAATTTGACAATGTAAATATTCTGAGGTTATTGCCAAGACGTGTTCAGCACATTCGCGTTCATAGTCTGAGGACGTGAAACACACACAGAGCACGTACTGTTACTGTTCTCTCATTCCGTTCAATCTACTTTCTATCAAATAGTAGCACTTTTTACTCCCATTTCTCTATACAGTTACTCGTCCACACTCCTCGCCCGACTGCAGCCGGTCCCTTCTTGCCAGCAACTTTCCTTCCAGGCCCAGCACCCACACTCTGCTCATTTCCTCCTTCCACCATTCTGCATTGCTCGGGCCGGATGTAGTCTTTCACTTTTCTCCACTTCCTCAACACCACCATCCCCTTTTGCCCACACTACAAACAACGACCCTGAGACACCCCAAAACTAGCAAACAACCCAATCAGATGCAAAGAATTAAGCCTTCATAACCGTCTCTGGCGCCTTACGCCCATATTTTTGGAAGGAGCCGAGATGGGCAACGGGTCAAGGCAAAGCCAGTGAAATGGATGATGGTGGTTAACATCGCAGATTTCATAATGTATCATGCAATGACACTTACAAAACTAGCGTCCACAGAGTGTATAATCGACCAATTGTGAGCGAGTCTCGATGCTGTCCTTATTCTAAGAGCCTTGGATTTTCATCTTTGCTTTGATGTCCTGACTCATAATGAGATTCGGGCCTCAATTCTAAACGTGTGGAAAGTGTGGTTGCCTCGTGCAAATCCGAAATAAATCCATCAACAAAATACGAGCGAATTTTTATTGTTGGCTGCATGTTTATAGTGATGTAAATGAAACACCCAATTAATTATACCAACAGAGAAAGCAGGATGTCAACTCCGATCCAAACTTAAAAATGATGGGGTGAGAGAGAAATCGGCTCTGCAGGCTGAAGCACCCAAATGCTATGTTTATGGCAGCGTGAAGGTACTCAGATTTGACATTTCGTGCTCTTCTGACAAACTTGACCTTGCTTCAGACAGTTCCAAAGCTTCTTTTGTAGTGGCATTTGCGAAAGTAATTCCTGCCGATCGAAAGGGCTACATTTTCGTTACAAGAGCTCCTTGTCTCTCGAAACCCAACCATATCTTACATAACTTGGCATTTATGTTTATCGACTTCACTCGGTGACATTTTTCCACTCATATGATCTTTTGTATCAGCTCCAACAAGTCGAAGAACGCCTCCCGGTCCATATCCACTTTCTGCAGTCCAAGGCCGACCACGACCGTTCTCGTCTCCTCTGGATTTCTCGTAGCAATCACGCTCGCAATTTGACTAGCATATAAGTGACCCATCGTTTCTCGTTGTTCGCCACCTGCTCCGAGAAGCGTTTTGGGTGTCAAATGTCCTAGTGGAAGCATGTCTTCGTTTTCGGAGGGGAGAGCGGTGTCGAAGGCAGTGGGAGAGGCAGATGAGAGTGGTACTTGGATCTGGCGAGAATGTTAGAACAGTTTGGAAGTATAATTATGCAAGTTTACCCATTGCGATAATCGACCTCCTTGGGAGATCGTGATTAGAATCTTGTCTGCGAAATAAACAGACGACACGATGGTTTGTGTTCCATTGACAGATCCAGCTGCCTGTTTTGACGGTGCTGGAAATCGGGTAGTTTCTACTCCCCCATCAATCGTTAGTTCTTGGAGGCCGAGGGGCGGGTTTGAGGTTGTCATCTTGATGAACGAGGTTGTGTTTGTGTGAGGATCAGATTGCTCGCGAGGCTGCAGTTTTGCCTCGTCCAATCGGTTCACCGCCTTTTTCTGCCGAAAAAAAGTTCCCCTCAAATAAATCGACACTAGAATGTAATCGACAGACGGTTGGATTTATATTCAAGATGCCCAAATTCGTCCCCCGGCAGCGAAAACACAAGGTTATCGCCCGTTCGAAGAAACATGCCGGTCAATCAGAGCCCGCGATCGATTCCAATGCAGTGGAGCACATTCCCGCCGCAAAGGCGGAAATCGATGAGAAGAAGCGGCAGATGAAGGAAGAACTACGGAAGGAGGGGACCAAGATAAGTGGAAAGAAGGCGAAACGGTTGGAGAAATACATCGAGACGAAGCTGAAGAAGGATGAAAACCGAGAGCTCATATCGCGACTTGCAAATGCTAGGACGGATACCAGTCTTTACCAGAGTAGCAGGAAATTGGGACAAGGCAGGGAAACGAAACGGGAGAGGCTTAGCAGGGCTTTAAAGGATAGGCAGGCCGGAATTGATCTGGATGGAGACAACGACGAGCTTCTGTTCGAGAAGAGGACCGTGAAAGAGGTTGAGGATGAAAGTGCTTCGGAGGAGGATGAACGATCACAAATCGGCAGCGGACTTTTCAAATCCACTATAGGCGTCTCGATTATGCCAAAACAGCCCATATCCAATCTAGGAGCTGGGTTAAAGAGACCCTTGGAGGTAGATGAAGAGGGAAGACCTGTGTTGAAAAGGCGGAAACGTCGAGGTGGCGTCGATTCCAAATTGTCGTTCAAGCATGAGGCACCGGAGGAACCAGAGTGGACAGGATTTAATTCTGCTTCAGAAATGGACAGCAACACCGACGGAGAGACGTCAGTGCAGGGATATGATGATATCTCGGATGCTTCAGATGGTGACCCGGAGGACGCAGCGTCAGATTCAGAAGTGGAGTCCGAAAGGGAAGGGGACATGGATGGCACCGAGGAAAGCGAGGAGGAGGAGAAGGAGGAGGAGGAGGAGGATGAGGGGGATTATGGTTCACCTCTCAAGGAAGAAAGATCGTCCGCCTTCAAAGCATGGGCAACTCAACAATTGAACGAGGCTCTTGGATACCAGCCATCATCAAATATGGCCAATGCAACAGAAACCCCAAAAATCGAGGGATTCAAGCCTAGGGCTCCAGAGCAAGACCCATTGCCTTTAGAATTACAACCAACAACGAACATCTCTCGGAAATCCTTCAGTGTTGCTGTATCGAGGCTGCCAGAGATCCAAGAAGTGCGGTTGAAGTTGCCAGTTGTTGCGGAAGAACAAAAGATCATGGAAGCCGTTCACAACAATAATATTGTGGTCATATATGGCGCTACTGGATCTGGAAAGACAACGCAAGTCCCTCAATTCTTGTTCGAGGCGGGCTATGGTTCTCCAGAGTCGCCAACACCGGGGATGATAGGAGTAACTCAACCCCGAAGAGTCGCCGCCGTCAGCATGGCCAAACGAGTTGGAGACGAGATGGGAAACCACGGAAAGCGAGTTGCATACCAGATACGTTTTGAAGGCACCGTTGGGGTTGAAACCGCCATCAAGTTCATGACAGATGGTGTGCTTCTTCGTGAGGTTGCTCAAGACATTGCCCTGCGAAAATACTCAGCCATCATCATTGATGAAGCACACGAGAGAAGTGTAAACACTGACATCCTCATTGGCATGTTGAGTCGGGTTGTGAAATTGAGGGAAGAAATGGCGATAGAAGATCTATCCATCAAACCACTGAAGCTCATAATTATGTCAGCCACATTGAGAATTACTGACTTCACCCATAACACAACACTGTTTGCTACTCCACCTCCCGTGTTGCAGGCCGAGGGTAGACAGTATCCAGTCACTCTTCATTTCGCGCGGAAGACGCATCATGATTACGTCGAAGAAGCGTTCAGAAAGATCAGCAAGGGACACAAAAAGCTACCTCCCGGTGGATTTCTCGTCTTTCTTACTGGCCAGAATGAGATCACTCAGCTCAGTAAACGATTAAAAGAGGCTTTCCGGCTAGGGCAAACTGCAACTGGTCCGCCAGTAAGAATATCTGCCAAGGATGCTCCTATCGAGACAGAGGAAATCGACTTTGGATATGCAATTGACGATGATAACGATGATTATGATGATGAGGATGAGGCTGATATTGATCTTGACGATGCAGACTTTGACGTGGGAGAAGAGACAGACACCGGCCCAGCTAAGATGCACGTCTTGCCCCTGTACTCACTGCTACCCACCCGAGAACAACTCAAAGTATTTGAGCCTGCCCCTGATGGAACACGTCTCGTTATTTTGGCCACCAACGTTGCTGAGACGAGTCTTACGATTCCCGGAATCCGATATGTCTTTGATTGCGGAAGGTCGAAGGAACGCAAATATGATCGGACAACCGGTGTTCAGAGCTTCGAAGTGGGGTGGATAAGTAAAGCCAGTGCCAGCCAACGAGCGGGTCGTGCCGGTCGTACTGGACCTGGGCATTGTTATCGATTGTACTCGTCCGCGGTATATGAGCGCGATTTTTCGGAGTTTGCAGAGCCAGAGATCCTGCGGATGCCGATTGAGGGTGTAGTTCTGCAACTGAAGGCCATGAATCTTCAGCATGTGGTAAACTTTCCATTTCCAACTCCGCCAGACCGTCAAAGTCTTGCAAGCTCCGAGAAACTTCTCACATACCTGTCTGCGATATCTCCAACTGGACAAATCACCTCAACGGGCGCTACGATGTCGATATTTCCTCTCTCGCCCCGTTTTGCTCGGATACTTTTAATAGGCCATTTGCACGATTGCCTACCCTACACCATCGCTCTTGTGGCAGGTCTCTCTGCTGCGGATGTATTTATTCCGGAGAATCAAGTTATTCCAGCGGCAGCAGTAAAAGATGATGATGAATACTTGACAAATGCGGAGCGTGTGGAGGAAAATCTCCGGCAAGGCATCCGACGGAAATTCAATAAAGTTCAAAAGGACTTCTGCTTTCTGGACGACAAGTCCGATGCAATCAAACTGCTTCAAGTTGTCGGTGAATTTGCACACGAACCAACCGAGGCATGGTGCCAAGCCCATTACGTTCGCTTCAAAATTTTGAAAGAGATTTTGCAGCTTCGAAAACAGATCACTGATCTTCTTCGCACAAATATCACAGCTTTTGCAGGAGTGAAATACCAAGAGAAGCTTGACCCACCATCTGCAAAGCAGGTCAAAGCTCTGAAGCAAATGGCGGCTGCTGGTTTCATCGACCACATTGCAATTCGAGCAGACTTGTCACCCAATCCTCCAGAGATTAGAAGAAGGCCAACTCGAGCTATCGACGTGCCATACCTTACTCTCTTTCCGTCACATCTCAAGCGAGACGATGACGATAAAGCCGTATACATCCATCCGTCTTCGCCTTTGGCGCATGTCAGTCCTCAAGAATGTCCAGAATTCATTGTTTATTCATATCTACAGCGAGCCGCACCCGCAGCAGCAACTCCAGAAAAGTTTCCAAAGACCAGAATGCATGCTCTTACAGACATCACTGGCGGCCAACTTGCAGCGCTGGCTAAAGGAACGCCATTGTTACATTACGGCAAGCCGATTAAGGAAGTGATGCCGAAGACAAAAGGCGAGAACGACTCAAAGATCAGGGAATGCTGGGTAATACCATATCTGAGAGCAGAAGGCGTAGGCGGTATTGGATGGCCACTGCCAGCGAGGAAGGTTACGCAGAAGAAGATATCCGGAAGAGGATGGGTTGTGGAATGAAAACAGGTGATGCTGAGGCAAGAATGAGATCAATACTGCAACCAACTATTGCACCATGTGGCCTAATACTTTCCCATACAACCAGTCTCCTCTGTGGTACTCGATATGAAGGAAACCAGTGTTCCGAAATCAAGCCCACCTGCATTTTTGTCGGATCTACGTAATCGAGTCAAGAAGAAGTTCAAAGCTGTGATTCGAGGTTATTTGCTTTTTCTCCTTGAGGCTCCAACCTGCTCAGCCTTGTATGCAACTGCACCAAAAAGGAAGTTGGGGTTATTTGCCTCGCGCTCTGCCTCGGCGGGAAGCTTTCCAGGCTCCAGCCTTGTGAATGAAGAGCCGCCGCCGAAGTCGGCATCACCATGCTTCACTACTCGAAGCCTCTCTCTTCGATTTCCATTCTTCCTCAGGCGTGTCATTCCCATTCCCAAGAAGTACACAATCAGGCCAGTGCTGATGTATCTCCACCCTTTGGTAAGCATACTGACCAGCTGCAAAGTCCCCATGAACAACCTATCGAATATCCGCCGAATCGTGTTATGCCTGCTTCGCTTTGACCTGTGGGCAGCGGACACAATCGCCGATGAGCTCAACGCCCAACAACGTCTCGAAAACTTCGAATATCACTTCCAGCGTATCTGGAGGGGTCTGCCGCCGGTCAAACTCCAAGTCCTAGACGAATGGCTGCAAAGTCCAGAACTTTATCACAGCCAGCCTGTCTCAGCCTTGCGGGAACATGTCGAAACATTTTCAGAGCAACAGCTATATTCAGTAATCATGAATTCATCGACGAAGCCGACTTATACTCGACTACTTTTCAAGCGAATTGAGAAGCTCGTGGAGCAAAAAGCGATTAATGGCTTTGCAACGCAGCACCCAGATCGAGCGTTCGAGGAGCTTCAAGGTCTTCTCCTCGCGCAACGGCCCGCAACTCGAGCAGAATATATTGTGACTGTGGCTCATAGACTACACGAAGCACATTTACGTCTGAAGGCAGTAATTCGAGAAGCAAAATTGTTCCGGGAGTGCATTAAGATAGCCCAGGAAGCTGGAGATCTCCGGTTTCCTCCGGCATTGCAGGTTTTGAGAGAGAAGTTAGAAGCACTCAACGAGCATTATGAAGATGCATTCAGGGTGTTGGAAGAAGAAATGTCGGAAGGATTGATGAACACGCAAATCTCCCAGTTCTGGTCAGTAATTTATCCCTTGTGGAATAATTCGCTGACTTTCACAGGGACGTCAGCCCACAAATACCGCTACATGCTGTGGATTCCTTTCCAGCCCAGCTGCCCTCTCTGAACTTCATGTTGTTTAACTTTTTCTTTCTTGCTTCTATACCGACTTGGTTATGTTTCTATGCCACTCCAGTTGGTTACGGATCACACTTGGATGCGAATTTCTACCAACTATTGTCCAGCAATGTGCTTCAGGTTCTAGGCACAGTGACACTACTTTGGCCCACTGTATTTCATACGAGATTGTCGAAAATGGCGTGGTTTTGGTCTTGGGTACTTGCTGGAATCAGTTTTATTTGTGTTATCTTGAGCATAATTATTTATCTTGTGGTTTCTGTGCGTTGGAGTTCCATCATTAGTGTTTTTGGTGAAGCCAGTATTTGTGTAATGAGCTCTATGCTAGTCTTCCGGGTTTGATATAGCCTGAATGAACCAGCAGATAATGGAATAATATTTGAATTTTTTTCTCAAGCAAAATTGATGTTCTGATGGTCAAACTCGCAACTCTACTTATGCTTGTCAATTACCCACTCAACGTGCTCCTCCACCCCACTCAAATATACCTTCTCGTAGTCGCTTCTGGTCTATGCCAACAAGTTTGATTGGTTCAACCTGGCTTAAACGTAGAATATGAGTGGGAAACCGTGGTTATTTTTTCAGGCCTTCTGATTGGTATGCTTTTCCTGTTCTGAGACACTTTACTTACAGTTTTCTGCTTTTGGAGGAGGTTAGGAAAGCCAGGGTTTTTTGTCCTCATTGTCGTGAATTTAGCTTTCCGAAGAATGTGTCCTCTGGGAAACTCTCGAATGTATACGCCCTTGAGAGATAAATCAGTTCTCGTGACAGAGAGTGACTTTTAGAGCTGCTTACGGTAACCGAACTTTCGGTCTAAATGTTGCCAAGGTTAAATCCTAAATCATAATACAAAGTGGCTTTCTAGACCAAGACAAA
>Ga0302227_10003242_pt1 | contig 10787 bp, 10 predicted proteins | sample II_Palsa_N1_1_FD_193525 | JGI IMG/M metagenome (GOLD analysis project Ga0302227, IMG submission 193525) | Peat permafrost microbial communities from Stordalen Mire near Abisko, Sweden - II_Palsa_N1_1 | ecosystem: Environmental > Terrestrial > Soil > Palsa > Peat permafrost | place: Sweden...
GCGATTATTGTTTTGAACTTGGCCTCAGTGTATCAGCTTCCCTGCGGGAATAGATTGCGCTACATCTGAGCATCTCCAAGCTGTAGAGTTTCCTTGCGTTCCGAAAGACGAGAAGGACTGGTCGGATTTGCCGCTGCCTAAGATCGAATGCCCTAGCAATCGCTATCTCAACACAACACCCTTCAACGGAAGATGGTTGGGAGGATGCTGCGAGAATGGGCCGACGAAGCCAGCTGTTTAGTAAGAAACGAGCCTCTAAAGCAATTTTAAGCAAAAAGGTAATTGGTTTTACCTGTTTAGCTAATTAATGTTTCTTATATGAATTTGCTAATACCTTGCTGTATAGAGAAAGGCCGATGATGAGTTGCCGCAAGCATGTAGCACCAAGCTAAGCAGGCAAAAGCATTTGCCTGACGAGGAAGAGGAAATTGGAGATTTCATTGTCGTGGATACTGGCGCGCTCTACCAGCCTGAAGCGAAAAGCCAATCTTCCAAAACTGAGGATGAGGTTAATACAGTTTCCACATCCCGTGCAACCTCGCTACCCTCAATAATTCTTGTGGAAGAAGAGGAACCTCTTATAAAGTTATCCACAGAGCTCTTGAGCACCGAGTCCGAAGTGGCAAAACCGGCACAAAATGATGTCTCGGTCCTACTTGCGGAACCGCCTCAGACTTCTGACGGCATAACAAGCCGGTTACACAGCGTCGAACCACCCGAAAATGATATACCTTCTGGCGCCCAGCATGATCCCATTATACTATCACCTCCTCCCGATATCGACGAAGAAACTTCACAGTGCCAAACAGACACAATACTCGAGGACAATATGAATTCTTTCGAATCTCTCCTAGGACCGACTGTTGAGAACGATGAGATTTTGCCTGAAGATTCTCAAGAGATGGAAATAGATTCTCCGTCGTTACTGCTACCCATAGTGGCTCCAGAGCGCTCAACCTCTGCCGCTTTAATGCAACCATGTGTCTCCAGCACCTCCGAGATTCTTTTACCAGGAAATTTTCAACGCGAGGAGCCAGTTTCGGTCGACATACCAGCCTCCGAAAGTTTTGGGGATGCTCCAGTAGGAGTATTAGTAACGACTGGAGACCAATGTCCTTCAAAATTTGTGGTCTCCGGCATTGCTTCAAACTTGGAAAGTGGTCATCAAGTCCCAACCCAGACTGCCTCTCCCGTTCATCATGGATTACCCTGGATCGAAACTGTTACGGAGGGTGTATTCAATAAATTTTCTGAAGGACCGGGATCAAAAAGTCCCCACTCAGCAGAGTCAAAGTCGGTCATGGATTCTCCTCCGAGAATTTCTACAATGATGCCATTTCCTTCTGAGCAGCCGTGCCGCAATTTACCGGGGATTATTGGCGCTATAGACCCACAAAACAGCTGCCATCAACCGTCTTTAAGTGACGAGTCCAAACCCTTTATTCAGCAGTTCAGAAACTGTGAAACTGCTTCAAAAGAGGTAGCTCAAGCGTCCCCAAATTTCTTACAACGGCAAATGCCCACGGATCAGAAACGACAAGCGAGTCCTACAGAAACAATTGATATTCATGATCTTGGCTCAGCGTTGAAGAAACTTCCATCTCCGGTACAATATCCTTCAAGTTTTCGAGAGGAAACCACTTCTTCGAGGCCGGATTCCTTGGATTCAGCTAGCAACAAGCTGCCCAATGACTGGACGACGAAAGTCGGCTTTTCGCTCGACATTGTTCGCTCTGATCATTCTATTGAATTTGCGTCGAGCGTCGATACAGACATCCCAGTCTCTACAAGAAGGACTTCTTCCCCAACGCTAAGGTTCACGTCCGACAACCGAGCTGAAAGTACCTTGACAACTGTCGAAGTGCAAGGGAAGATCCAAATATTTGTAAAAGATGCTGTAGCTATCCTACCAGGAGAGCAACCAACACTACCCAGAACATATCCTGCAGGAGTTATCCTATGGCAATCACTACAAAAATTTCACAAATGGTATGCCAGAGAAGTGAAACTTGAGACAGGATCCAAGGCAAGATCAACTCAAACGATTACTATGAAATTTGAGCTGTTGGATGTTCACTGGCAACCCGAGAATGTCTTTTATTTGCCGAGAAAGGCCACTCTGGACGAGTTTCGGGACTTGAAACAATGCATCTGGGATCTCTTCTGGGTATCAGCAACCTTGGTTGGAGAGGAGAGTCCAAAACCTTTTCGGATACGAATCGCACCCGCTGCTAATGTGGTGGATGGAACAAAGCTTGGCCACTTGACGACCGCTTCTTCCCCAACATCGATTAGAACACCACCAGCCTTCCCGCATCCGCCATCTTCCCAATCGAGCTTTGATAATATGGTACGAAATTTTCAAGACTTGGCGCCGAACAACCCTCATCGATATCATCGACATCAGGGTTCTCGTCCATCCTCACTTAGGCTTGACTCGCCTCCGGTAACACTTGATGATGGCGGTGTCAAAACTCCTAAGTTGCTTTTGGATCACCTCCAACAAAATGCGAACAGGGAAAATAGTCAGCCTTCATCAATAAAATCCTCTCCAACAAGACCAGAAAGCCATGGAAGCTCTACAGCCTCTACTCGGGGGATCGAACTACTCCACCCGCCTCTCGAAAGGCCGATGAGCATGATGCCCACAAACTTCCAGCCGCATCAGTCTTCTCAGTTCCCAAACATGCTACCCTTTCCGAATAATATAGATTCACAGCGCGTTCTATCTCCTCCACGGATCTTTGAAACTGCCAAAGTAACATCATCCGACTTCCAACCGGACTCAATATTCTTCCAAAGCAGCCATCCCAGTCGAGCCCTCCAGCTCCCAGCTCCTCGACCTTCTCCTGCAATTAGAGATCCATATCCGATGACAACTTTGCAGACACAACCTACTGCAGCTGACAACAATTATGCTGCAAACACCGCACGACCTATGTTCTCAGTACAGCCTCATAAGGCTAATACTGCACCACGTACTGCCCTTCCATCAGCACAACAAACTCGAGTGCCCAACACTTCCCAACCAGCTCCCGAAATTCCAGCTACGCCAATTGCAATCGCACCACGTCCACTTCAAGACAGTGGCAAAGAACCACAAGCCGAAAATTCCGCTCCAGGTTTCCAAACATCAAGAACTCTGCGCGAGCAGAAGCGGTTCCGAGACAATGCTATACGAATCGTAATACTTCCATTTTCATTCCCCTACCCGTAGCTACCTGAAACTAACATCTCCACAGTTATCCGACCGCCCTACCCTCGTCCTTGATTCCAACGAAACAACGGGCGGCCGCAAAAGAACCTACCCCGAAATCAGCGGTGTGATAGTCGACAAGAACAGCGAGATGGGACTCGTACAAATCACCGAACGGGGATACACTGTGCAACAAGTCAATACCGGGCAGGATGTGTATTTGGATCAGTATACGGAGTTGACGATGCGGGAAGGGCAGGTCTGTATTATTCATGGGAGCTCAACGGTGTTCTACTATGGGGAGGGGAAGAGGGATGGGGGGAGCAATCAACTGAAAGAACAGAGAACTGAGAGAAGGCCGCTACCTGATAAAGCTCCCATGAGGCAACGAACACAAGAGAGTTCAGTGCCAGCACCATCAAGACGCGCACTTCCCACTAAACCAAAAACACAAGCACCATCTCTGCTGGGTCAGTGCGAACAAATCACCGTCCCGCCGCCGCCGGCAGCTGAAATACAAGTCCGGCTGCAGAAAGACGCAGCAGGGCACTTTACGGCACCTCACGACTTCGCTTTTTTCGCAACCATCACCACTATGGAGCTTTTATTTGATTGGTTTGCAAGGCGGACAGGCCATGGGGGTCCGTTCGGGCCCGAAAGACTCAGGGTTACATTGAAAGATGCGATGCCTATTGCAAAATATTATGACCTGGAGAGAGATTATGGTGGGGCAGAATTTGCCAATGCGGAGTTGCAGCGGATGAAGAAGGATATTTTGAACGAGTATGAGAAAACAAAGGCGTTCATGCCGGACTTGAAAGAGTTCGCGGTTTTGGTCGTTGATCCATTTTGGGTGGAGGGAGAAAGAAACGATATCAGACAATAGGATTATGCGTAAGAATATGGAAATGGAGCGGATTAGTGAGCGAAATTTTTATGTATTTGCAATCTGTAACGGCTGGTTGTACTTTCAGCAAATAACGTAACGATATACCCTTTCAACGAAGGTCCGAAATGCATGCAAATGACTACTTCAATGTCCCGGTTCATCCTCCTTTCACTAGAAAGGCTGACTGAACCAATCATCTTGAATCGTGGGCACCGACCCGGCAATGAAGCCCGTCTCCCTGAAATACTCATCTCTCCGCTGGTTAGCTTCTGGGGACATAGGACACTTCAAATCGCCGACGCCTCTTGAGATTTTCATGATAGCCGCTGTGCGCGGTTGCCTCTTCTGAGCGAAAGCTTCAAAGAATACTTTTAGCTCGGATGAACTCGTGGGATTGACAGATGGTGGGGTGGCTGGCGGAGTACTTGACTCGAAGGATGGGAGGATCTGTGCTAGGTGCCAAGCATCTTCTCTGTTACTATTTAGTTCTTGGATGTTTGAGAAGAAGGGTGAAGCGAGGCAAGATGGTTAGACGCACAAAGCTTGGTTGGCGCCTTGCCCACTGTGAGGCGTGAGCGGATGTGCCGCATCACCGAGCAGCACACATCTTCCCTTGGCAGAGTACCACTGTTCTGGTTCCAAAACTTTTCTGTCGCAGACCTTCAGGTACGTGATGCCACCCGAGTTTCTGACTGCGTCTTTGACAACTTTTGGCCAATCTTTCAGGTCCCCCAGGAGTTCCTTAATTCGTGCTTCTTGAACTTCGGGCGTGAGGAATCGGATTTCAGGCCACTCGACGGTACCGACCTTGGGTCGCTGATAAAGAGCCCATAAACAACTGTTGGATGTAATAGGGTAGTACGTGAAATATGAAGAAGGACCATAAATGAACATGATGGTGTTGAGATTATCGAGCATTGATAGTGGGTTAGGTGATATTCCTCTGTGCTGTTGAGCGATATTGTATCAGCTTCAGCTCATTTTCAAGAACAAATAGAGGAAGACGAACCTGTACTATTCCAGTGAAGTCCACAAGTTCGACTGGGTGGTTGTGAGACTTTAGGATCGAAGCCCTGACCACAGAGTTGAGCCCATCACACCCAATCACAAAGCTTCCTTCTTCTCTTCGTCCGTCTTCTGCTACAACAGTGACTTGGTCTTCCTCTTCGAAAATCGCGGAGACTTTGAATTCAGATATCACAGGAATTCCAGCCGAGAAAAGAGCGTCTTTTAGAGAGCGATTAAGAAATGACCTGAGAATACCACCCATCGGTTGCCCATATTGTTCAAGAACCGGTGAAAGTGATGACTTTGTTAACAGAATTCCATCGTAAGTGAGGTTCAGAGATTGTTCATAAGGTTGAATGGCATCTGTCAAAGCGCTTCTGATTCCCAAGGCTGATAGAACTTTGAGGCTGTGAAGTTGATCAGCTCAAGTATTTGCAAGTGAAGTATGAGAACGTACCCATTTGGAGCAAGTGAGAGGGCGGATCCCTCATAACCTGCGGATGTCGCCCTCTCAAGAACGACAGGGATGTAGCCTTTTCGCTTCAAAAAGAGAGCCACTGCTGGACCAGCAACTCCACATCCTATGATCAGGACTTTTGGTGCAGACATTGCAATGGAAGCGGAGAAGTGTATGCCCTAGGATTGGAGGAAGTGCTTCTAGGATTTACCAGAGATGCCACGGTAGAATGGAATTTAAATGAAGTAAATGATAAAGTACGGTGGGAAGGAAACGAGAGGGAAGTTGGGACTTGAGGGCAAGAGCGAATTGTTTGTATGAGAAGGGAAAGCACAATAGCCCCTTACATGGCTAAGCGAAACTTGTACCAAAGTACTTTATAAATCAATGTAAGCTTAGTACCCCACTAATAGATGACACATGATCTGGCTACCCCATCAGAAGGCAAATTGCCCCGTGGTAACCGATCTTACAGGAGTCAATGCCACAGTAAACTCCAAAGAAGGATCTGTTACCTTGGCCACTTGGTGCAAGGGGCCTGACCAGCGTCGGCCGAATTGAGTCGGGACAAGCGGCCGGACTACCTTTAGGTTCGGCATGGCATACGAACTCGTAGATCCAACTTTGTCACGCCAAATCCTTCAATCCACAACGGAACTAATTCCAAACACACTTGCTGGCTTTCGATTCCAAGTAGAGGTGAAGACTTTTCCAGCACTTACGCAATCAGTGTGCTAGAATGGAGAGTTGTAAAGTGCGACAAATACGAACCTTCCTAGGGGTTCGCAGAATGCCACACGTTTCTTCTTGACTCTATTCGTCACCCTATTAGGGGATACGGCCCATAGTATTTATGCCACTCTGTAATTGATTGGCTGTATTCGGCACCTAGGTGTTTGAAGGATGAGCAGGAAGGAAATGATTACACGCGGGGATTGTGATTTCGGGAGCGCCGCTGAATGGAGACAAGTCAACATCTTGAGAAATCTTCTGATTTAAGCAAAGTACAGTAAGGGGATGGAATGACGTGATATTCCATCACTTGTTGACGCTTTCCCTTGGTAAATTAGGAGTAGTTCTAGGATCATGTAAGTGCCAATTGATGTAGATCGTAGAGGACTCACAGTCAGCCGTGTATAGCTGCTCACCAAATATGCAGATCTCTGGATCTCACTCAAAGGCTCCGTTGTAATGGATGGTACTTGATGAGAAGATGCTGGTTTAGCGTCCTTCGCATCCGGATGGCACCAATAATATGGCATACTGTGATGGACTTCCATGCTCTCGGGGAATATACATGGTAGGATTGAGAAATCAAAGAAAGTTTAAGCCCGGGGAAGGATTGGTGAGGAAGAGGTCTTCGGTTAAAGCACCTCAAGGCTCTATCAGAACGCTAAGCTTAAAGTGGTTAGTGCCTAGCCTTAACTGGTAAGGTGGAACATCGTTGCTCCTTTCTACTTTCGAACGTTTCTCAGGCGTCAACGTTCGCACCGCCATCTGCGAACTCGAGATACACTTCGTCATCCAATCCACCGAGTTGTCTGATAGTTCCTTGAGCCATGCGAGTGGCCTCCGAGGTGACTTGGATTGGCTTTGATTTCTGGTCAGCGCTCGGCAACGACTGTCATCACTGAAAACCGCGTCCACGAGTTGTCTCAACTGGGTCAATTATAACGGCGCGGCGAATGAATTTGGATACGATCATGGAAACGGAGATTGGAGATTGATTGAGTATGGAAGGAGAGCACCCCTCAACGCGACAACAAATCGAACAGAATTTAAACACAAGATCAAATATGGAATGGCCATCCTCCCCAAATGCCGGAATCGTATTATATCCAACACAAATTACTAGCCATCAATCACCTCCATGCACTGCGCATTCGAACACCAAACGCCATTACCCTCGCTATATACATGACAACGACTTCATCGAAAGCCTCGAAACACGCAAAACAAGTTCCCGCCTTTCCGTCTGCACGGCATATCTATATCGTGTCTCTTCTGATGGTACAAATATGCCGAATTACATGTCATAAAGAAACACCACTGAGTAACCCACGTCAGTCCGAGTTCCCTCCCCACCATCGACAGACTGACTCTCCTTATCACACGAGTGATCTCGTTGCTTGCCTGCGTATCGGCAACTCGAATCCACTGCTGTAACGTGTTGTCGAATCCTCCGGTGTGGTGTGGTGTGATATCAAACTTTCGAAAGTGTGGTGGCGGGTCAACACGCAAAGCCATATGCCTAGGTTCTGGACTCCCGTTAGACTGGTGACTCGGATGGATGTTGGCCTTGCCCGGAAAGCCATGTCCGCTGATGGGGATGACCAACTAGTCACATGGAGCTACGTAGGCATGATGAAACGGCTACGTCCACATGGTCTCTATATGTCCGCCTGGGGAGTGGCTCTGTATTCTTTGCAAACATTGGTGCATCTTTGTCTCCATCCCAGGATCCATAAAGTGGAGTGCGATATCTGTGGACAGAGAACAAATCGCAGAACAAAACACTACTATGGGCATAACAGTATGAGAATAATACCTGCTGCAATTATGCTTTCCCCAGTTTGGCAAGTTCGGCAATGCATTGTCCGTGGCCAAGTGTCCATCAACATACTCTGCTTGCACAAGACAATGTTCCTCACTATCTTTTTAGGCCTGTATCCTTGGTTGAATCTCTTGGAAGTCCTGTGTGTTCCTTCCTTGTTTTCATGCGTCAGAATCCTTCACGGTCTGGGTCCAAAGTGGAAATGAATGAACCCCAAGTATGGAGAATGGAAGCCTTGCATCCGTCTGGGCAATTCATCCCGGTATGTGGCATGAACACCCATGCACTAGTCCTGTTTTTCCTTGGTGCGTGTCCCTTTATATACATTGGGTGTGTGCCCAATGAACGTATGGAATATCTGCACAAATATATACAGACATTGGTTGCCCAGCAGGGCAACGTTGTCGAAAAGTCCCACCTAGCACTGTTGTAAGCTGCATTGTGGTTGTTGTCCGCGGAAGTAGCAAATTCAAAGACCTCAATTGCGGACGACGGTTGCATGAGGTCTTTGTTGGTATCAAAGAGAGGGCTCACTCGGAGCAACTGGTGTTGTGCTAGGTGGATGTGGAAGAGGAAGTCCGAGCTCAAGGTCGAGACTGCTAGAACCCTCGGGTGACTCTGGCCTTGTTGTCATCAGATATGCACCATTGAAATGTCGAAACTCCAGGGGATCTACGGGCCATCCCCGGTTTGGGCTTCCATAGAACCTTCCACTAGATCGGACGGAACTCGTGTCCACGACAGCTCGGTATGATCCTCTTGGAGGGTCTCCATGATTGGCAGTAATATAATCCCCTAGGTTGGGTCCATTGCCCTGGTGGAATAATGTTCTGGTCCAAGGGATCACGTGGACTGTAACCAAAAGGCCTAATCCGACCGAGAATGGTACGTAGGGGCCAAATTCTTCGAGTGAGATTCGTTGGGATAGTACCACGATAGTACCGATGGCGATAAAACCGGCCAGTGTAAAATGTCCATTTCTATTGATGATTTATTAGCGATTCTAATCCCCGCACCTACACTCAAGTGTTATTTACAGGGCAATGTCTGCCCCGTTCATCACTGTAAACAGGATGGCGGCACAGACGAAGAAACCAAAGTCGCTAGGTATAGTTAGCCTGGCTTCCATAAATGGAAAGGAGACGCTGTTGTACAGTAAATACAGTAACGTCAACTTGAGGGGCCAGAGAAAGGGCAAGGCGGCCGATGATCCAAAAACCAGGCCACAGACCAATCCTTGACTTGCGTTGTGATGCTTCTCGGCGAGGATTCGCATTTCCTGGTATATAACGATGAAAGGAAAGATCATGTGTCGATCTCCGAGGTTCAAGCCATGGATCCAGTCTCGGAACTGGGCCATCATTTTGAGATAAGATTTTGGAACACACCAATTGATTGGAAGCCTCTGGCAGATAAGGAAATCTCTTGTATAGCACGGTTGATTTGACAATTCTTGTTTGCGGGAATGCGAAGGGCTCGTCGTGATTTTCGGATTGTGAATGGAGAAACGTCTGCGCGAGAGTTTGGGTAGATTGGGTAGATATAGATTCTTAAGGTTCCATGCCCAACTCGGTTATCGGCCGCTTTAATTGGAACGCGGTAAAGAGGCTTGCGGGACTGAGGCTATCGTGGCAGACTTTGCTGGTGGTCAGGCAGTGACACGTCGAGCACGGGAGCCCAAGGCACTTCGGACAATGATTACATATGGAGTTGACAGCATCGCACGTTACTGGATCTCGCGTCGGATAGATCGCACCCGCGCAAAGAACTTTCAATTTCAGAATCATTTCGGGACTTCCGGACGTGTACCAGCCTCCTGCAGGATACGTGGTTCCTTGGAAATCTATTATCTATGGAGGCTGCTGTGTGCGGTTAGCAGGCTGTGGTCCGCAAAATGTTCAGCCTTGCGCGATCTCTCGCTTAAGGTCCAATCCCGCCGCTGAATTTCGGTGAGAGAAGCAAATGACGGCCCAAGCTCAGCCTTGCGATACGCCTGTTGCTGCCCGACCATTCTGCCTTAGCACACCGAACTGGACCCAAATCAGCCCAGTATACTCCGTGCATAAGCGATGGAGGGTTCGATCGGAAAGCTGAGGCTATCGGTGAGCGTCTTTGTTGCTTTTTATGGGTTATCATCGGCCCTTTACATCATCTTCTGCGCCCGGTAGAGGTGTCCTGCAGCCTCGTCGAGGCTGACGATGCCCGTCTCACATGGAGGAAGATATTTGCAATATTCTCGAGAGGCAATATCAGGAAAAGTGTGGTTAAGATGGTCTATATCTACTGGCTGCTGGCCGGCCAGCCTCCTCAGCCGGGAGGAGCCTCATCTACGTGAGATAAAGAGGATATAAGAGTAGAACTCTTGGTTCTCCAAGAAAACTCTCGTGCCAGAATCATTATGTCAGGCATCTCTTATGTCTCAATTGAGCACCGAGGACGTTGTAACAGGTACTCGCGCGATTTTCCTGGCTTGTCAACGAAATGCGTATCTTGTACAGACCAGCGGATTGAGTCTCTCCACAGGAATTGCCCCGCGCGAACACTCGCAACTTGCTGGGAACTTCTCTTAGCAACCTTCACTTCGCTGGTATGCTCAGCTTATGCCATCCGTCATGAAAATGGCGTCAGTAATCCCCAATCTGACTTCATCCACTCAAGCTGATAGGTTTCCTAGGGGGTCAGC
>Ga0302227_10003247_pt1 | contig 10768 bp, 14 predicted proteins | sample II_Palsa_N1_1_FD_193525 | JGI IMG/M metagenome (GOLD analysis project Ga0302227, IMG submission 193525) | Peat permafrost microbial communities from Stordalen Mire near Abisko, Sweden - II_Palsa_N1_1 | ecosystem: Environmental > Terrestrial > Soil > Palsa > Peat permafrost | place: Sweden...
TCTACGGCAGCGTTCTCTACCTACCCAGCAACCCCTTCTTCACCCGCGACGACCACAACCTCAGCTCCCTCTCCATCCTCGGCTACGCCACCAACCTCCTCGGTATCGTGACTTCGATCCCAGCCATCTTGACCGGAGGCGCGGAGCTGTATGCCATGATCCAGGCCAACGGATTGTACCAGACGAGCGAGAGCGGCGAGAAGAAATTGGTTCCCAAGGTCAAGATTGCTTTGAACCATGTGAGCCAATTTCCCCCATTTTTTCCTTTTAAATTTGATGTATTGTGTATTGATAAATGGGTAGGCTGGCTTGAATGATCTCGTCGTCGCTGGCGCGGTCGCTAACTGGCTCTTGGAGCGAAATGTGCCTGATTTCCGTCCGGGTGGTGGTCAGGTTATCATGAGTGCCGTTTTGATGGTGGTTCAGATGTATGCTGCGTACCTGGGTGGAGATTTGATCTATACGCATGGTGTGGGCGTGCAGCGTCAAGGAGAGGGCGCGAAGAAGAAGCAGCAGTAGAAGGGAAGTTACTGGGTAAAACTGAATCGGGGGCTGGCAAGGCTACATGCACATGAGCAGCTTGAGGGAAGCGTTCTGCATTGAATCGAGGGTATTTACCTGCTGGAGCTGGCGGATACGAAGTGTCTTCATGGTGGAAAATACGAAAGTAAGATGGACTTTGAGTCGTCAATGGTCTGTACCACATAACTACAGAATCAAAAATGTGAACTCCGAACAAAATGAATTTCTGCACCTCCTAGCGATTCGACGTCTTCTCTGGACCCCTCCACCCTGTCCTCTCAAGAAACTTCTCCCAGGTCAATGCCTCAACATTCATCTCCCTCTGAGCCTGCTTCAGCTTCTCCATCGGAATCGTCCCATAACACGCTCCATCATCTGGGGCAATTGTCAACCACGCCCCCAAAGCCGTCACCTCCTTCCCCTTCACCCCATCCACCCCCTCCAACGCTCCAAACTCCTCCAAGCTACACTGTCGATACTCAGCCTTGATCCCCGTCACAGCGCTGAACTTGCTCGCCAGGTCCTCGTAACTGAATACCGGCCCAGACACCGGCACGTGCTCGCCCTTCATAAACTCCGGTCCTACATCGAATGCAGCGCGCGCGAACCAGCCGATGTCGTGGCCTGGGTCCGACCATCCCATGCGTTTTGTGGGCGCGGCAGGCGTGCTGAAAACCACGACGTCGCCGTCCCAGGAGGCGTATTCCATATCCTTGAAGTCGGTGTAGAACGGGCCAGGACAGAGGATCGTATTCGGGACGGATGAGTTTCTCAACTGTAGCGCGATCTGGTGTTTCGTCTCGAAGTGCCGGATGTTGATGCGGCCGTTGCTGGCGTTGAAGATGGAGGGGAAGGTCGGGTATATGAGGTGTTTTAAGCCTGCATTCTGTTATAACATGTGTTAGATTTTTGCCGCTTTTACATCTTTTTCTTTTTCTTTGTTTTTTCTTTGGAAGAGGAGACTCACTTCAGCAGCTTGCAAGCACCTTTCACCAAGCGCAAGTTCGATTCGCGTCCACTCTTTGACTGGTGTCTCATGTGGGGGCAGAACACCGGAATCGATGAAGGCGCCGTAGCACCCCTCGAAGCATTTCTCGAGAGACGAGATGTCGTCTACCGTCCATTGGACGAGTGAAAGCTGGGGATAATCGTAGCTGAAGCGCTGGGCGAGTTTGCTGGTGAGGGAGCGTGTCAAGGGGCGGATGCGATACTCGATGTCTCCCTTGGTGAACGACAGCGCGTCAATTACACCTCGTCCTTGACGGCCTAGAATGGTGTCAGCTTGTTCGGACTTCGATGAGAGGGGTAGGATGTGGCTTACCTGTGGCGCCCATCACGGCGATGGTCCGGATCTCAACCATACTGTAGATATTTTGCTCGACAAAAACTCGAAAGACAGAAATTTCCAGAAAACATCTTTATTAATTAAGAAACTTTGCAGTATTTATTCAAAAACATGAAGGATCGGATTATCCCACCCTCAGAGGATTGGCATTTTTCCTTTCAATTGCGTGCATGCGATGACGCGCGGACGTAAACCTCCGCACGGAGAAGATATACAATTCAAGGTACAAAGCTTCAGGCCCCGTTCTTATCTGAGGTTGATCGACGTTGGCGCGGCGAGAACCGGATCCGGTTTTCGGCAACCCCCTGCAAGGGTGCGGAGGTAGGTCCGCCGAAACATCGAGATGTGAAATTGCATCTAAAATGCCATCTTACAGAGGGTTATCCGCGAGACGAACTTCGAGAGTGCTTAGGAGTAGATATAGCTTTAGGATTGGGTAAAAGTGAGAAGGAAAGGGATAGTGAGATGTGAGATGAGATGTGAGGTACTCTGCAAATTCATGGCAAGATGTCACGTGATTCGTTCGGTAGCCTTTTGATTACCTAGGTATTGAATTTCACCCAGACGGGATGACGTTAAGGTAGAGTTAGAGCTCCACTTTTGACACTAAGCTCAGCCCTAAAACCTACTAAATCAACTCGACTCTTCACAATGCACCTTACTCTCCTCACTCTTCCATCACAAAAACCCACCAACGAAGACGACAAAGCTGGCGCACAGAAGGCCATTGAAGCTTCAGCCCCAATCGCAGCAGCTGACACCTCCTGCCTACACAGAAACCGAGCAACCAGCAACTCGAGCTCGCTTGACCCCTGACGCTTCTATAAGTGTCTCTCCCCAGTTCGCGCCTGGACTAGACCGCGGGCCACGGGCAGATTTCCAAACCGAACATGTTGCGGTGATGGAAGGCGGTGCAGCGGGCTAGGCGACCGGAGATGGAGTTGGTACGGGCATGATTGAAGGGCAGGTTGGCGCAGACATGATAATGCAGTGCATCCAGCAGGTGCAGAAGCGACTATACTACAGAGACTAGGCTTTGAATTGTAGGGCTAGGTTGCGACCAGATAGAGTTGGTCCTGCTGGGGGATTGGCGCCGCCAGAAAGTACAGGAAGGGAATGAAGCCGAAGCTGAATTCAGCGGAGGGAGGAGAGGACGAGCGCAAGATGGGAGAGAAGAGCCAAGGGCGAGGTGGTGGGGGTCCTGCAGGAGAGCATGAGACTTCTTCTGGAAGTAAAAGTGGTTGGCTATGGATTCGAGGACAGTGTCCGCATTCAAATTAATTGGTAGGGGCTAAGAAAGGTATGTTGGACATGAGACCATCCCAAGGAGTGTCAGGATCTCACCATGTTCCTGGTAAATCTTCTTTTCTCCTTCTGGGTATTTCGCCTCTTCTAGTGTTCCATTCTTGGCTTTGGAATCTGCCTCGAAATTTTTCCTTTCATCGTTTATCAGATTTCTACATGTGCATTCGGCGGTCTCTCTTTCTGCTTGGTTTTTGTCACAGGACATACGCTAGTGCCTCTTCCATGTAAGTCTGTTATTTACGCTGCTAGCATTCTTAAGATATAGCTGCGCAAAAGCGAATTATATCTTTAATGGGAACGATAAAAGCTATTTCTATATACACCTTGCCGCCTGACGGGTGGAATGCAGAAATATGAGTCACGTGATCTGCTACACTACGTTGCCTCGGTAAAAGCTGCTTCAGGGATTAAGGGTCTGAAACAAACCTTAATTCGAGTCCCTCTTTTCACTTCCCTCCTAGTTTGTTCTCTCTCTAAGATCTATCCCCTATCCGGAACCTCAAAATGCCGCCAGTCTCCTCCATCCCCGTATTTCTCGTCGCCACCGAGCACGTCTACATCATGGTCCTCGAGTGTTTCCTCTGGACCTCACCGCGCGCCCGAAAGGCTTTCAACCTCACACCAGCATTCGCTGAGAGCACAAAGGCCCTCGCCGCCAATCAAGGACTGTACAACGGCTTCTTAGCCGCAGGGCTATTCTGGGGGCTGGCCCATCCGGTACGGGACTTTGGGAAGCAGATCCAGCTGTTCTTTTTGGGATGCGTCTTGACTGCTGCGGCGGTGGGTGGAGCTACGGCGAATAAGAAGATCTATTTTGTTCAGGGTGTGCCGGGAATGCTTGGGCTTGCTGCTGTTTTACTATCTTAAGCATTATTGAATTAAAGCGGCATCTTTGCAGAGGTGTGCTTTGGTGGTAAAGCCTTGGGTAGTTGGGAGGAGGCTCTTGTAGTGGGAGTCGATTGTTTATGCATGATTTCTATCTTGTTTGAGCATATTGGTGTCAAATTGAGATAGCGAGAACTAGTCCAGAAAATGCAATGGGTGTGCCAACGGGAATATATCCAGTAGCAGTTCAGATCTGACGCGACTTGAGAATCTTTGTTAACAATTCGATTCCAAACGCTCGAGTGATCTCTAATTCGGGCCAATTGATTTGCAGGATGACCGAGCCCTCCACAACGTTATTGTCCCTCACAATCTATTAGAAAGATATCTTTCTAGCAGGCAGGAATTTTAGGAAGTTGGGGTTTAGGTACGTCGGGTCGAACGAAAGGCTAGCTTGCACGTGACTTGCAGCTGGCTCCACTTTTTTCCAACCTCCTCGATTTCTTCTCCAGCCTTCATCCTTCCACAACTCAAAGCCTGCCACCCATTATGGAATTGTTAAAGTTAAGTTCTCTCATCCAAGTTTCTCGAAGAGCTGTTCCGTCGAGATTTACAGCTCATTGTCCTTGTTATTCCCCGTTTTGTCTGCGAGTCATCCTGAGTGTTTACTTTTTCCACTGCACATCTTCTTCTACTCTGTCTTGTTTGATTTACGACTCTACAATTTCTAGCTTGCAATTGCCTAAACTCGAAACCTCCGTCAAATCCCAAGAGGACCCCAGCTTGCCAGCAGTATGTCGACAAAGATCATGGAGGTAGACCTAACATCTGTCCCAATAACGACCGACGAGCCTCCACCTCCCTACAAGACCGAAACCTCCCGCTATCACAACCCAGGCTTCTGCGAATTCGCCTTTCGCGAACGACAAGCGAACAGCATTCCTGGTGGCGGCATGACAGCAGCAGAATACTTCTCGCCCTGCAAATCATGCTCATTCCTCTGCGGCGACGAAATACCCGCTTCATACAAGACAGGCTGGCCGGAGTGGGTAGATCCGTCCGTGAATTTCAGGTGGGAGTCGCATGTTGCGTCGAAAGAGCCGATGTTAGGTGGACTGCATGGGGAGTTACTGGGCTGTTGGATTTGCTGGGAATATGAACAAACTTGGGTTAAGCCCATGGTGCCGGAGGATTGGTATGCGCATATGAGGCAGCATTTTAAGGTTGATGGGTATAGAATCTGTAAAGGAAAGATGGGAGCGATGCAGAGGAGGAGGAATTGTGGGGTGGGGCACTGTCCGAAGGTTCATTCTTGAAAACTGAGGGATTTGAGGACGATCTATACCATGAGGAGTTCGGGAGTGCACGGCGTAATGGGTTTCAATTTCATAAGTCCAAATCAGTTTTGCTAATTCCATTTGTACATTTTCCTTTTAATTATATGCTTTCAGTCAGTACCTCGCTGCTTCTCGATTGCAAAAAAATTCGATTACCTTTGTATTCTCCTTCAGGAACCTTTGAATTGGCTCTAGCTCGTCTGCCCACTCTAGACTAGATTGCCACCTCCTGTCTTTTTTGTTATTGCGATAATTTTCCTTGAGAAATCTCAATTTCGTCGAATTATCTTGACAAGATCCTAGAGAAAAGACCTTCCGTTCATCAAATTTTGCAAAGCATATCACCAATTACTTCCCATCTTTCATTGCCAACACATGGCTGGCACCAGAACACATCATGCGGGTCAATTTTTCGCTTGATATCCAACAGGCGTGGGTAATTGGTGCCCCAGAACGTTTCTTGAAAGTTGGGTTCATAAGTGTATGCCTTCATAGAGGGTCAGCAATCTAAGTTTTAGCACCTCGATGGCAGACGAACCTCGTTTACGTATGCTCCTGTATCGGGGGCAAGCTGTCTCAACGCCTCGATGTACACATCGTTCAACAGATCCGTCTGCTCTTTCTCTCCAGCTTTATCAAACGGCTGCCACTGAACACCAACCACTGTATCCGTCAGTTACATTCCACAACCATATTCTGGAAGCTTTGCGTACCAGAATGGACATAAGCTGCCCTCCAAGCCGAGCCAACAGCATCACTTCCACCTCGTGGTTTTGCATTCATCACGCCTTTCCCACCAACCAGATACGCAGTCGTCGAGCCTCCATACGGAGTCGCAGCCTTGAACGCTGCAGCAAGTGCCGTCAAATTCTGGGTCAATGCTTTCCCATCCAGTAAGCGGGAGCCAATATATTGATCATAGCCTGCGTCCAAGGGACCGTTATTGACACTATACCAAGCCCAGAAATCGGGATAAACTTGCGGGACGACAATAGGAGTAAACGGAACAGTAGAGCCAGCTGTGGCTTGGTTGAACATATTCCAGAGTGTGGTGTTTAGAGAGTCAGTAGTATTGTCTGGATGTAGGACGGGAAGCATGAAAGACCCCAAGAAGGCGTCAACTGGGGATGTGATACCGTATTGCCCAGAAAAATTGCGAGCTACAAAAGAGTAGGTCATTATTCCCTGCTCGTCAAGTGCCGGATATTGGGAAAGGACATTTGCCATGATGTCCCAGAAGTCGTCTGTTCCGGGTGGGAAGATTAGAGCCCCGGTTGCTACGATGAAAGGCATGGATTGAAAAGCTTTGAAAGTCACTGATGTGATGACACCAAAGGTTGAGCCGCCTCCCTGTCGAACCATCAGCATATGAACTTCGTTGGGAGGATATACTCACCCCTCTCATAGCCCAAAACAAATCCATATTCTGGCATTCGTTAATGGTTAAGATTTCTCCACCTGGCGTCACGATCTCCATCTCGAGAACCTGGTCAGCAGCCAATCCATACGTGGAACTCAGCGCTGAATGACCACCTCCCGTCAAATACCCTCCTACTCCAACAGTTCCTGCACCTCCGCTTACAATGGTGAGGTTCCTCAAGTGAGCTTCATAATCGATTTCGAGCATTTGAGTTCCAGCTGCCGCAGTAACCGATGGACCGTCGATCGAGAATTTACATCCTTTAGGCTGGAAGCCATCTTGGAATGACAGACCCGAGATGTGGTGTGTCCAAATTGAGAGCGAATTCGGTGCAGCAGACCTTCCCAGGTAGTCATGCCCGGTCCCCTTCACAATCAATCTAATGTCATGTCTCCTCGCAAAATCTACGCCGTGCTTTACATCCTCAGCACAAGTGGCATTGATGACATAAACTGGATATCCGGCACCACTACACGTCACGTTCGGACTTGGGAGACAAGTATCGTTGTTGAAGTTGTTGCAAATTGTACCGACAGGGTTTGCGGATTGCCATGCGGAGGTAGTCCAATTTTCTGCGATGACCGGACAGAGAGAGGGGTCATAGGTTGGTTGACCTGGGTGACAGACTGCGCCGGGTGGAGAGGGGGCGATGAGTCGTCCGGAGAGGGAAGAATTGAGTCTCGCCCATGATGTTATGCTGGGCCAGCCATGGGATCCCGGGATGGACTTACAATACGAGGAATATTGGTTGTTGGAGTAGGCGAGACTGGTGACGGTGAGGCCTAGAAGTTGAACGACTGTACAGAAAATTGATGGGGTTGTCCAGGAGGTCTGCATTATGTTTGTGTCGAGATATCGAGAGGGCTTGCACAGTCTTGAGAGATGTTCTTCCATTTTGAGAGTGGACTGAGGGATCGGTTGACTTTATATCCCTTCAGGAAGCTGGCAAGGTCAGCTGGTAGCGCAGTAGACAGTGCCGATCCGACTCTTACAGAGACGAGGAGGCAGAAGCCATTCAAAAAGTAACACGGTGTAGGTGGATCCGTGTAAGAATCGGACTTTGGATTTTGAGGGCATGTCACCAAGCCTTGCCCCAGCTGAAGGCTGAGCAATTGAGGGATTAATCTGCTGATTTCTGCGAAACGTTCCTGTTGTTGCAATAGACTATACCGCACAGCCTCGAAAGAAATCGGCTTCGCACCGGACTGCAGGACCAGTACTTCCAGAAATTACCCGATCGGGATCGGCATGCGAGATACGATGTCAGTCGGAGGAACTTTTGCCCTTGCTTTTGCGACGAGGCGGGGAACTCCACCGCCACCAACGCGAAAGATGTCCACCACGTGCAACCCCTCCGCGGCATTTTTTTGCACTGCGTGAAGCAGAATAAATGGATTAGAAAGAACGATAGAAGTTCTACTGTCGTCTTGAGACATGTTGGAAGAAGGTTGATGTGGTTCAGGGGTAAGGTTATGCAGCACGGATAAGGTGTCCTGGATGAAGGCCGCGTTCAGGGGTTTTCTCATCCGAATCTTTACCTCCCTTTCTTCAACGGAACTAGTCGCCATCGCCGTACTGCTCGGGTGCTACTCAACCTCGTCTCACCTCCACCACTCTGCTCAGGCTGCGCAGTCATAGTCAAGCTCCTCGCTCTAGTGGCCGCTCTAGTGGGCCCATCTCAATTTACGAGGCTATAAGGAAATTTCACCTCTCCGTTTCAAAAGAAAAATTCCCATTACCCAAAGCTTTAAAGAAGCTAAAAACTCTCAGTTCCTTAATCACCCACTCATTAGTCCACAATTCTGCCTTTTTATCAGTACTTGGGTTTATCTTGTCACTACTTGAATCTCAGGATCCTCTATTCAGGGTCCAGCGGTTCAAGACAAGTTGATTTATATGTTTTTGATTGGGCAGCCGTGAAGTACATATCACCTCTATCCCACTATGTGTATACCGCTTTACCAGCAATCTTGCCAGCAACTAACATATTCTTTTCAGTATTCAAAATTGCCTGCCGTGATGTTTTGCAGAACGGCCACCAAGACTTAAGAAGCGACATTGATGTAACGGAGTTGGCTGAGAAATAGGGAGCAGAAGCTGTGGCTAAGCAAGGTTTGGATAGTGTTGGTAGCTCAAACTTACTTCTGAATGTAGAGCCTCTGTAAAGGAGGAATGCTTCTACTCAGGCAAGAACAGATGGGATGAAGAATCGGAAAGCGCTGAAGCAGACCATGACTGCTGAATATCAAGGTCAGGAGCTGGTTCGGGATCGGGCATCATGTTAGAGCAATGGGAAAGCGGCAGAAGCCTACATACGAAATGATGTGTCTTAGTAGCGAGTCAAAACAGCTACGTCGCGCAACCCAATGCTAGATACCAATAATCGCAACAATTGAGGGAGGAAGATTCGCCTGGTCAATGGCTTGCCGCCGGTAAATATCCCTTTCTAGGTGTATGATACTCAAACTCTTTGAGTTAGCCTTATCGAAGCATGAACTCGACCGTATTCTTCTTGTTTCGAGTGTTTCCTATCGCTTCCCCGTCCATTATTCCATGAACGTAGCATTCTCCAATCATAGAGTGCCCAAAATCGTCCCGTTCCCGAAGTATAAATGGAGCCTGGCCTCCAAATAGAATGCAAACTGTATCGCCAGCTCTCGTGGTGATTGGGGCTAGCCCCATGTACCCCTTTTCAGACATGAAAAACTGGCGCCCGTTCCACGCAGCACTCACAGCTTCCACTAAGTTCGCTGAGAGCTTTATCCGATCACTCGACTGTTCAACTCCAAGATGGTCTCGTTTATGGATCACCCAGTCCTCTAGAGCCCTCGCATCGCTTTCCGTTGCCCTTTTGCCATGCACAACATCTGCAACCAGCGTCCGCAAGAATGCCTGAGATCTGTCATTCTCTGACTTATAGCGACACACCTTGGAGCTTTTGACTAGCCTCAAACAATCATAGATAGGACCTCTATTACCCTCGAGGAAAAGGTGGCCTGGGTTTCCGCTGCAATCTTTGACCTTGTCGAATAAAATTCCTCTCAGGATCAGGGCATCTTCATCAGTAGATTGGCGCAGGGACGGGCGAGTATTCCCACAGGTCTTGTAGATTAGAATGTCATCAGTGGCCGACATCTGTCTATCCGCCGGTACGGAGATACAATCGCGCAGACGCAAGGGAGAGGCTGATGTGGTCCGTGACCAGTCTGGCACCCAGGAAGGGAGGGCAGTCCTCTCTGATAGAGGAGACACGTTTTTATTGAATATTGAATCTGAAATTAAGTTTGCGATATTCGTCTGATCGTATGGTGCATCACAGTAACTCAGGATATCAAGGTTGCCTGTTACTGTGATCAAAAACCTCACAGTCCTCATGAAAATTTCTTCACAAGGAACCGCATAGTCTGGAGCCAAGCGTTCATCGGAATTACCAAAGTCCGGGGGTATCAAGCCCATCAACGCGAATATTTTGTCTCGGGGGTCAGTTGCCTGACAGTACCTGTAGCCAGCCATGAGATTTAGCAACTGAATACGCCCCCCACGGCTCATTATCTCGCGAACGAGATCAAGCTTTCGGAAGATGCTTGGCAGTGTCTGGTCTGAATGGCTGCTACATAGAGAGTATATCGAGTGTGGTCCGGCGTATGCTTTGCGAAGGACATCCCAGGAGATGGTAAGCTTTCCGCACTGGACGAGAACGTCCTGAGCAACTGCAACTTCCTGAACCACCCAGATTCTGCTCCACCATGGGCGGCTCAAGAGGGCTATTTCTTCTGGGCTGATATCCGTCGCGATACTGATTTGTGGGTCGATATTTTCAGAGGCATATTCATGCCAACTATCGTCCCGTTGAGTTTGCGTTGGAGGGGGCCGCATCTCCGACGCCTTTCTATACAGATGATCAAAGGCTTTATCGCTTCCATCTCTCGACTCCCCAAGCCAGACGATAACTCGTTGGGCTGTCTTGTATATCATGGTCATCGCTTGGACTTGCTGATTGCGCTCCTCTACATC
>Ga0302227_10003251_pt1 | contig 10764 bp, 7 predicted proteins | sample II_Palsa_N1_1_FD_193525 | JGI IMG/M metagenome (GOLD analysis project Ga0302227, IMG submission 193525) | Peat permafrost microbial communities from Stordalen Mire near Abisko, Sweden - II_Palsa_N1_1 | ecosystem: Environmental > Terrestrial > Soil > Palsa > Peat permafrost | place: Sweden...
AGTGGTATGACGCCGAAACGGGAACGGCGGACAACGGCTATCGGACCTTCGAGTCTTACTTGGGGCGCTATGCGCAGACTGATCCGACGGGGTTCAACGGCGGTATCAGCACGTATGCCTATGTCGGTAATGACCCATTGAGCCATATCGATCCGACGGGGCTTATGCCTCCGGGTATGCCGACTCCGATGGGGCCGTTCTTGCCACCGCCGTGGCTGGACCTGCCGCGTATTCCTAGAGTAGATCCTCTGACGCCAGCGGAATGTATGGCTACCTATCAAGATGATTTGACATCCAATGCGGAAATCGAAGGGGATGCATTGGACGAGTGTGAAAATGACCTTCCTTCCGAGGATGACCCTAACGGAGTAATTACATGCAGACTTTCTATTTCAGCGAGTTGGACGGCTGCGGACTATGTAGCCAGGAAGCGGCGAGATAGATGTAAGAAATCGTGCCAATAGTGAGAAAAATCACCATGAAGAAAATATCTGTTTTTTATGCTGTTTCGGCAATGATCATTCTTTCAGGTGCAGCCTTTTTCACCGGGTTGCATTGGAAGGATCATGAGGTTGGGGTGCAACTGACTAGTGCGCTGGGCACACAGCTTGTATGTGAGGCCAGCAGCTTGAAAGACGACGTAGCAGTTGCTTCGCTTCTTGATAAAGAAAATAGCGATGAGGCGAAGGATATATTGATGGTTGGGATTAAATCGAGTGTCGCCAAGCTGAAAGCCTTCGGACCATATTTAGACAAGAGCGACCAAGCTATGGTCATGGATGCACTGCAAGATGGTGAGACATACCTTTCTATGAAGCGTTCTCGCTAGTTCGAGCCAGATCGCCGTTACACGCAATAAAACACTGGGTCGGAGAGGTTCATGATAATGAACAGCCAGCTGGCGTCGGTGACCGACCCCCTTGGGCACACCACCACCTGGGGTTATACCAGTAATGGCTGCCTGAGCCAGATCACTGATGCCTTGAGCCACAGCATCACGGTCCAGTGCAATGCAGCGGGTCAACCCACGACGATCACCGACGCGCTGAGCCACACGACCACGCTGAGCTACCAGAGCTACGGCCTGCAGAGCGTGACGGATGCTCTGAGCCGCAAGACCACGTTTGAGGTCGATGCCCTGGGTCGACGCATCGCTGCCCAGGATCCTATGGGCAATGTAACGCTGACTCAATATGACGTGGACGATCGCGTCACGCAGGTTACCGACGCGCTGAACCAGACAACTCAGGTGAGCTATGACGGTAATGGCAATCGGCTGAGCGTGACGCTACCCAGCACCGCGGTCATCAGTGATACCTACGATGCTCGCAATCGCCCACTGACACAGACGGATGCATTGAATCAATCCCAGTCATGGACGTATGACGGCATGGGGGATGTGCTTACCCATACCGATCGAAAGCAGCAGGTCACGACGTTTTCGTACGACGCGCTGGATCGCCCGACGTTGGTGTCCTATGCCGATGGCTCGACGACGCAGCCGAGCTTCGATGTGGGCAACCATCTGACCACGCTGCTGGACTCCAGCACCGGCAGTCTCAGCTGGGGTTATGACGGGCTGGACCGGATCACCGCCGCCGTCACACCGCAAGCCACGATCAGTTACGGTTACGATGCAGCGGGCCGACGCATCAGCATGACGCCGGCGGCTCAGGCGATCGTGAACTACGTCTATGACAATGCGAATCGTCTGACCTCGCTGACCCAGGGTAGCGAAGAGGTGCAGTTTGGCTATGACGCCGCTAACCGCCGCACATCACTCGTCTTGCCGAACAACATCAGCATGGCCTACGGTTACGACGTGGCCAACCAGCTAACCGGTATCACCTACCTTAGCCCCACCAATACGACGATGGGATCCCTAGTCTATGGTTATGATCTGGATGGTCATCAGAACAGTAAAACCGGCAGCTTCGCAACCGACATCCCGCCCACGCCCACGTCGCAGAACGGGATCTTCGATCTCAACAATCGGCAGACCAGTTACAACGGCGGCACGCTGAGCTACGACGCCAACGGCAACCTAACTAACGACGGTACTAACACGTATGTGTGGAATGCGCGCAACCAGCTCAGTCAGATCACCATGGGCGGCACGGTAAAGGCGAGCTATACATACGACGCACTGGGACGGCGCACGGCGAAGGCCATCGGTGGCACCACGCCGACCCAGTACCTGTATGACGGTGCCAATGCGGTGCAGGAGACCCTGGGGAGTGCTGTCAATCCGATTCTCGCCGGGCTGGGTATCGACGAGCGGTTCGCGCGCAACGACGTGACCGGGCGCACTTACTTTCTCACCGATGCGCTGGGCAGTACGATCAGGCTAACCGATCCGACGGGGACCATGCAGCAACAATACAGTTATGACCCCTACGGCAACGCGACGCAAACGAACAACAGCGCGGGTTTCACCAATCCCTACCAATACACGGGGCGTGAGGTCGATGGTCCAGGGCTGTATTACTACCGGGCGCGGTATTACTCACCGATGCTGGGGCGGTTTATCTCGGAGGATCCGCTGGGGTTTGGGGGTGGGCAGAACAACTTCTATGCCTATGTCGGCGGCGATCCACTCGATAACATTGACTTGCTAGGTCTATCTTCTGGCGGTGGCCAGTGCGGCGGGGGAATATTGCCTGATTTCCTTAAAAGCAGAGCAAAAAGTTTTGGTAAAAGTGAGATTGAGGAAAAGTGTAACCAAGCCTATAAGGGAGACTGCGGCAAGTTATGTGAATGCATTTACGCAGCTGAACTTGCGGCTTGCGGCGGCCCTCTTAGTTCGGGTTGCGTCATCGGTAAGGCAAAACCGAAAGCTGAGATGTGCAGCATGACTTGTCCAACTACTGGTACTTTTACGAAAAAAGAAGCGGAAGCCGCCGGAGCAGAGCCATGAGAAATATATTTTTCATAACATTTTTAGGCCGGGTTAGGTTGTTTGCGGTGCTCCTGTGCCTATTGCCGTCATTGTCTATTGGGCAAACATTATCGACGCCGCAGCAATTCACCAATGAGCATGTGCTGTCACAGGATACGAGGCTTGAGGCTCTTCAGATGCTGCAGATCATTCAATATTTCGACAAAGGGAATATTCAAGGGATTTGCGAATATGCGGAAGGTGCGCTAAAGCTCCACTCGCAGATGCTACGGCCGGGCGGCCTTGAAGGAGTGTCGGAAGCTGATAGGAAAAAAAATGAAGATGTTTACAAAATAATAGAGAAATACTTTCAACGAGAAAAAAGATGTTCGCTAGGCGATAAAAGTCTCGGGAAGTAAAAGGAAGAAAATCGGATATAGGCCTATGGGGGAAATGACCCGCTAAATGAATCCGATCCAACTGGATTGGCTCCCAAGTCTAAGCCGTGTTGGGGCGTGCAAATGGGCGGAGGTAGTAAAGGCCACTACGCGGATAGCATCTCCCGCGTTGGGCCAAATCAGCCGACATCTCAGGCATAGCTCGATCATGACAATTGCCAGGCGATATCGGGACGGGAGTAGTTAAGCGGTGTAGTTCTGGTGCGTGACCGGTTGACGCACATCATCCACAACAAATATGAATAATCGATTCAACTACCTCCGTCCCTTTAAGCGTGTCGACGGGCATGTTGCGCCGGTTTGTCGTGTATCACAGGGGAAATAAATGGATGTGGTTCGCAGCAACTTTGGACGATTGATCTTACTTTTGCTATTGATTGCATGGCTGCCGTCGCGGGCTGTCGCTCAAGAAGATTTGCATGGTGTTTTCTCGTCGCTGTCGCAGGCACAAGAGGGATGCCTGGAAAGCGCGAATTACAACCCATCGACTTATACCGCCCCGTATGTTTGCACACCCACTACCGACCCTGATGGCGGATGGCGGGGCTACTTGTTTGAGGACTACAACACTTCACTGGGGACGGCCGATACCAGCCATTGGTATTTCGACTTTATCCCCGCTCAAAATGCACTCAGCTGTTCGAATCCCAGTCACTCCTCAAGTTATCCGTGCGTCAATTACACGCCGGCCAAGAATCTGGGTTGTGGTTGCACCAACGCAGGCAACCAACCCAAAGTTGGCGAGCCCATCAATGTAACCACGGGAAACACCTATGCGGAACAAGACGATTTCGTACAGGGTGACCTTTCGCTGAGTCGCTACTACAACAGCGATCCCTATGTGCGTGGCTCCCACGTTGGAATGCCATGGCTGACGACGTATGACAGGAGTCTTTGGTTTTCCCTGACATCAATCAATGCTAATGGAGACCCGCAGTCACCAACGCAGGCGGATGTGCAGCGGCAGGATGGACAGGAACTGATCTTCAAAAAGGTTAATGGGACCTGGCGGGGCGATTCGGATGTCGGTGACGTATTGACCGAGTTGGATGACAACAATGGCTACGTGTTGTCCTGGACGTTATTTGTTGCCGACACACGGCAATACGAGACCTATTCATCGACCGGCTCGCTGCTGTCGATCGGCGACGGCACACATACCCTACTCACACTGAGCTATACCAACGGCACGCAAACATCGTCGACCGGCTCCCCTCTGGCCACGGGTCTGCTTTGGCAGGTTACGGATGCTTATGGCCGCGCTCTGTCCTTTACGTATGGCAATCCGCAGAACATAACGTCTGTGACGGAGCCAGACGGCGGTGTGCTGAAGTACGGCTATAACAGCTCAGGGAATCTGATAAGTGTCACGTATCCGGATGGTTCACAGCGTCAATATCTCTATGACGAGTCCACTTACAGTGCCGCAGGCAGCAATCAAAGCAAACTCACCGGCATCCTCGACGAGAGCAACACGCGCTACACCACGTTTGGTTATCAATCCGACGGCCGCGCCATCTCCACCCAGGAAGGCAATGGCGCAAACCTGCACACCATCAGCTATACGACCAGTTATTCCACCAGCGACCCTAGCGCAGCCACGGTGACGTATCCCTTGGGTCAGCAAGCCACGGCCACGATCGTGGCGCCGCAAGGCACCGCCATCATCAGCGCCATGAGCGCCCGCTGCGGTACGCAATGCGATCAGCAATATCAATCGCAGACCCTCGATGCGAACGGTTACCCTGCAATAGCCACCGATTTCAACGGCAACGTCACCGCGACCACCTACGACGCCAACGGCTTACTCGATCAACAAATCGATGCGCAAGGCACAAGTGCACAGCGCACCACGACGACCACCTGGAACACCGCGCTACGCGTGCCACTCACGCGCACGGTGAGTAACGCCAGCGCTACCGTTGTCAGCAGTACGCAATGGATATACAACGCCACCGGCCAAGCCCTGGCTCGCTGCGACATCGATCCGACGAATAGCGCTGCATCGGGATATGCATGTGCCGCCACCGGTACTGTTCCTACGGGCATACGCCGCTCCACCTACACCTACTGCACTGCGGTTGATACCACCCAGTGCCCCATCGTGGGTCTATTACTGACCGTCACCGGTCCACGCACCGATCTAACGCAGACCACCAGCTACAGCTATTACATGACCAGCAGTGCAACGAACTGCGGTACGCCCGGTAGTGCCTGTTACCAAGCGGGCGATCTATATCAGATCACCGATGCCCTCGGTCACGTCACCACCTACGCCTCCTACGACGGCGCCGGACGCGTGACGCGCCTCATCGATCCCAACGGGGTCAATACCGACATGACGTATACGCCACGGGGCTGGTTGGCCTCGCGCAGCGTGGGTGGCTCGGTCACCACGTTCACGTATATGCCGTATGGCAACGTCAAAACCCTCACCGATCCCGACGGCATCGTGACGACGTTTGGCTATGACGCGGCGCATCGTCTGACCGACATCACCGACGCCCAAGGCAACAATATCCACTACACGCTGGATGCGGCCGGCAACAAAACCGCGGAACAGATCAGCACCGCCTCTGGCACCGTCGTGCACAGCCTGTCGCGCAGCTACAACGCGCTGGGCCAGATCACCGCGGTGATCGATGGCCTGAGCCAGACCGTCTTCAACGCGGGCTACAGCGATAGCTACGACGCCAACGGCAACCTGACGCACAGCGCGGATGGCCTAAGTATCCAGCGCCAGCAGAGCTACGACGCGCTCAATCGTCTGAAAAGTACCATCGATAACTACAACGGCACCGACACCGCGACGGCGAACACCACCACGACGGTGAGCCAGGATGCGTTGGACCGCGTCACCAGCGTCACCGATCCCTCGAGTCTGGTCACCAGCTATACCCATGACGGACTCAGCAACCTCACTGCGCTGCAAAGTCCGGACAGCGGCGCTAGTTCATCGACCTTCGATGCTGCGGGCAATGTGCTGACGCATACGGATGCCAAAGGCATTGTGGCGACAGCCACCTACGACGCGCTCAATCGCAAAACCGGTACCAGCTACACGGACACCACGGCCAACGTCACCTACACCTACGACGACGCCAACAGCGTCACGGGCTGTGCAAGCTCCGCGCCCATCGGTCGGTTGACACGGATCGTGGAGAACGCCGTCAGTACCGCTTACTGCTACGACGCGCGCGGCAACGTGATCCAGAAAAAGCAGGTGGTCTCGGGGACGACCGACAGCACGTCGTACAGCTACACCGCGGCGGATCGGCTCAGCGGTGAGACCACACCCGATGGCACGGTGATCGGCTACGCCTTCAACAGCAATGGACGCATCAGCGGCGTCCAGGTCACGCCCAGCGGCAGCACGTCAGCGTCGCCCACGGTTGTCAGCAGTGTGACCTGGCTGCCGTTCGGACCGATCAGCGGCTATACGCTGGGCAACGGCCAGGTCGTGACGCGCACCTACGATGCCAACTACCGACTGACGGACCTGACGAGCCCCGCCTTGGCACTGCATTTTGGTCGGGATGCGATGGGCGATATCACCGCCCTGGGCAATGCACCCGGAGCCAATCCCGCCACAGAGAGCTATCAGTACGATCCGCTCTATCACCTCATCAGTGTCACCAACAGCAGCGGCGTACTGGAGAGCTATACCTACAATCAAACCGGCGACCGGCTGAGCAAGACCGCCTCCGGTCTGGCGACCGGCACGTACAGCTATACCAGCGGGACACATCAGCTCGCCAGCATCGGAAGCGCCCCCCGCGCCAACGACGCCAACGGCAACACCACCGGCAGCGTGATAGGCGGCCAGACCTACGGTTTTGCTTACGACTCACGTCAACGCATCGCGCTCGCTCAAGCCAACGGGGCGACGGTCGGCACCTACCTTTACAACGCCCTCGGCCAGCGGGTGTACACGTCGGCCAGCAGCCTGCGCTTCGACTACGACCAAGCCGGGCATGTGTTCGCCAACTACGGCGCCAGCAGTCGCGACTACATCTGGTTGGGCGATCTGCCGGTCGCCACGGTGGACAACACGGGCAGCGGTAGCGCCACATCCAGCACGATCAACTATGTGGTGGCTGATCAACTCGCTACCCCGAGAGTGGTTACCAACAGTGCAGGCACTGTCGTCTGGTCGTGGACCTATCAGGGCAATCCGTTTGGGGAGCAACAGCCAACATCGTCGGGCTACGTGCTCAACCTGCGCTATCCCGGGCAGTGGTATGACGCCGAAACGGGAACGGCGGACAACGGCTATCGGACCTTCGAGTCTTACTTGGGGCGCTATGCGCAGACTGATCCGACGGGGTTCAACGGCGGTATCAGCACGTATGCCTATGTCGGCAGCAGTCCTCTGAATGCAGTAGACCCGTGGGGCTTGGCCGTATCACCGAGTCCTGCACCCACTTCACCATCGGGTCCAACAGCGCCTGCACCCAATACTGGTCCTGTGCCCGACTATGGTCCACCCGCCAATGACCCTGTCTTTGAGCCAGAACCACTTGGCCCACTTGGAGGCCCTATAGAGCTATGCGCGTCTAGTCCAATTGCTGCAATTGCTTGCGGGATTGGGATGACGATATTCCCCACCGACGCCGGTGGCCCGCAGGACGAGACTGTGCCGGGGCGTGATTCACCTGATGCGCTTCCATTCCCGAGCAGTCGTACGAACCCCAATACTTGTCCTAAAAATGGCGACGGAGACGATTGCCATGAGCGTTATGAAGAAGAGATTAATGAGTGCAAGCAATATGAGGGCTATGGTCCCTCCGATAACCCCAATCGTTGGTCTCAGGCTTGTCAAGAAAGGGCAGCAATACGTCGAGACCTATGCCTCAGAGGGATAGATGATCAACCTAGCCCTTGGACCATGAGAGATATGAGGCCCTGACTTAGAACTTGAACGGAGTTTTTGATGGAAAACATAGAACTGCAAATCCACCGTGAATATTTTCCTTCCGGCCAACTCAAGGCAGAGTGGTCTGAAAAAAATGAGAAGCTTGAGGGTTGGCGGCGGTTGTGGTTTGAGAACGGCCAGCTCTTTGCGGAGGCCGAATACCATGATGGCTTGATCAACGGGCTTCTCCAACAATGGTCGCCGGAGGGGCTATTAGTTTTATCCGCGCACTTGGAAAACGACGAATATCATGGTCCATTCAAGTCGTGGTGGCAGAGTGGCCTTCCAAAAGAGGATGGTGTTTATATTCAGGGGAAGATGCAAAAGGGTTTTCGATTTTATAAAGTAAATGGGGATTTTTGGAAGGAATACGGTTAGTGGTCTCGCAGGTTAGTAATCGAAAACTGGTCACCAAAGCGTCACGTCCAGCACGATCAACTATGTGGTGGCTGATCAACTCGCTACGCCTAGAGCCGTGACCAACAGCGCGGGTACCGTCATCTGGTCGTGGGCCTATGCAGGGAATCCCTTTGGCGAGCAGCAGGCGACCAGTAGCGGCTATGTGCTCAACCTGCGCTATCCCGGGCAGTGGTATGACGCCGAAACGGGAACGGCGGACAACGGCTACCGAACCTTCGAGTCTTACTTGGGGCGCTATGCGCAGACTGATCCGACGGGGTTCAACGGCGGTATCAGCACGTATGCCTATGTCGGCAGCAGTCCTCTGAATGCAGTAGACCCGTGGGGCTTGGCGGTATCACCGAGTCCTGCACCCACTTCACCATCCGGTCCAACAGCGCCTGCACCCAATACTGGTCCTGTGCCCGACTATGGTTCACCCGCCAATGACCCCGTCTTTGAGCCGGAATCACTTGAACCACTTGGAGGTCCTATAGAGCTATGCGCGTCTAGTCCAATTGCTGCAATTGCTTGCGGGATTGGGATGACGATATTCCCCACCGACGCCGGTGGCCCGCAGGACGAGACTGTGCCGGGGCGTGATTCACCTGACGCGCTTCCATTCCCAAGCAGTCGTACGACCCCCAATACTTGTCCAAAGGGAGGAGATGACGGAGATGACGAATGCGACTTGATGCGCGAAGAAGAGGTGGCCGATTGCTATGATCGATACGGTGATTTCGGTAGCTCGGGCCGACCCATAATTCAAGCGTGTCTAGCAAGGGCGAGAACTAGGTGGGAAATATGCAAAAGTCATAAAGGATCTATGCCGCCAGATGCGCCTCCACCATGGGCCGATCGCGACTGGGAAGGTTGGCCGACGATTCACGATTTTAGGGGTAGATGAAATGCCTTCACCCATCGAACTAGCTGAAAATGCTCTGCGACAGCAATCCCTGAGGGGACGCAAAGATCCTAAAATTGCCGCCGAGTTAGTTCATTTCTTAGAAGATAGCCTTAGGCGTGTCGAGGACAATGAACGATATTTAGTTTTTCTTATGTTGCTAGGAGAGCACGCTGATCATCGCCGGTTTATAGAGGCTGAGGATGTGATCTTAAAGATCACGCATGAGTGTTCAGATGAGCCACTTGCATGGATAGAGATTGCAAATCACTATCTGTATGTCAGGCAGGATAATAAAAAAGCGCTGAATGCTTCATCTAAGGGTGTGGAGACAGCCAGAAAAAAAGGATCTTTTGTGGTCCATGCTCTGAATACGCAATGCAGAATAGCTAGAAAGCTTGAAGATTATGATCTATTAGCAAATTCAATAGCCGATTTAATTGCCTTCAAAAACCCACCAAATACCCCGGATTCTGCCTACGAGTGTGATTTTCTCGCCAATTTGCCTGAAGGTAGTATCGATAGTAGATTGATTTCTTCACTGAAAGAACTATGCGAACAGAAGAGTAGGAGTAGTTAATAGGGCATGCAATGCGGTGATTCGCCAGCGTGATGCCCCAAAAGCTGATGGATCAGGGAAAGGCACTGAGCTTTTTTCAGATCCTCGACCTGCGTCTCGTCGGTCAGCGGCATCACCTCGATGCAGAAACTAGCGCACGTAGCCTGGCTCCACTTTTGGAGTTCGCTAATGTGGGGGATTGCCGTTGAACTCGGTGAAAACTCAACCGGATTGAAGCGGTGACCGTTGACGGCGTTTTGAAGCATCGCTTGGCGTAATGTGTGCTTCCGACGAAAGCAGGCACTGCTTCGAGTGGCAAAACGGGTGTCAAATAGCCTAACTTGTTGAAAGCACGGCATAGGAGGCGGCCTGCAAAGCCGCGTACGCCGGTTCGATTCCGACCTAGGCCTCCAGTGTTGTGGCTGCAAGCAGCCCTGAAAACCCGCCGTCGAGCGGGTTTTTTGTTGCCTGCTTTTGCCATGTTGCAACGGCATTTGCGGTCTGCCAGCAGCCTCTGGGCTGAGCCATGTTCACGGACATCGCCTGACCGAGCGTGGCATCCTTGGTTATCGGCTTGAACGAGAAAGGAGTTCGCTTTGGCACGCGCAAACCATTTTGGAGTTGGATTGTTCTTCGTCGGCAGCGTGGCTG
>Ga0302227_10003255_pt1 | contig 10761 bp, 13 predicted proteins | sample II_Palsa_N1_1_FD_193525 | JGI IMG/M metagenome (GOLD analysis project Ga0302227, IMG submission 193525) | Peat permafrost microbial communities from Stordalen Mire near Abisko, Sweden - II_Palsa_N1_1 | ecosystem: Environmental > Terrestrial > Soil > Palsa > Peat permafrost | place: Sweden...
GTTCAATCATATAATCATAGATCTCCTCTTTTAAAGTTTTGATGTTATCAAGAAGTTCGGACTTATTACATTCCTTTTTCAATTCGTTAATTTTCTGATTGATTTCGTCTCTTTGGTCGATTAGATTGATGAGATCTTCGTATTGTGCTTCTATGTCATCAGGAATAGGATGTTGTCCACGCATTTTGAATCGTTTTTAATTGTAAATAAAAAAATTATTCTGCTTGCGCAAGAACATAAATTCTTTCCGTGAAATTGTATACTTCTGATTGTTGTTGTATCCATTTTTCGATATCTAAGGCTTCTCTTTCAATTAGGTTTGTAATTCCTTTCATCGAAGAAATGTATTCAATCTTGAAATGCGGATAAACTAGGACAATCTTTTTGTTCTTTGACTCGAAATCTGCGCAAACATCAAAGCTAAGACAAATCTCTTTTTCTTCTTTAATGACTTTCACAATGTCTTCGTCGATTGCTTGAAGAAGAGCAAATTTAATTTGTTGAACATCCATTATAGAAACATAGGCAAGAGCTTAGCGCCAATACCGACAACGTTTCCTAGAGTTCCCAGAATACTATTTAGATCACCTCCTACGAGTTTATGACCTGATTTTAGCTTTGTGATTGCTTCTTCTGTCGAGATTCTCACCTTCTTACCGGCAACTTCCTTGTAAAAGAAATACTTACCGGATTTTGTCTTCGTTGCGTAAACCTTTGGCATTTTAATATGTTGAAATGTTTTTAAATTTTTATAAGAAAATGTAGAGACTAAATTGGCTTTACATTGGCAAAAGGGTTATAATTTTCTGGTTTCTTTTTAGATTTTTCAATTGTGTATTTGAAAGTGATTGAAGGATGCTCTTTCATAATATGATAAGCTTGTTTGTGTGTAACAGCAAATACTATCGTTTCTTCATCTTTTGTTACAAGTTCTTTTGTTGCAAGCAATGTTGTTGACGATGGAATTTCATCTTTAAAGAATAAAAAGTCATTATCATCTACTAATGTCCACTTGTTATGTTTTTGAAGTAAGAATTTTGCTTCGTTGAACTTCTTGTAGTCCGCGTTTTCGAAAGACATTTTTGTTCTTTAATAAATAGAAAAAAATATTTTACAAAATAAAAAGAAGAAATTCAGACAAATTTAATTACCCTTAAAGGAATTGAAAACGCATTTTGAGGGACTCTGGTTTGTCCAAAAAATTAAAAATATTCGGCGCCGTTTTTCGGTGCGGTGCAGTGCTGTGCGGTGACGGTGCGGTGCGTTTTAAATGTCGCGAAATTTCAGCGACATGGTGCGGTGCGGAGCGGGGTGGTGCGGTGAAGACGCGGTCGCGGAAATCTGTAGGTGCCGACCATCACTACTTCAGCCATCTCCCAATGTACGAAATAAATTTCTTTCTTTATTTTAAGCCACTATTATTTTTTCTGTCTAGTCGGACGATATGGGCAACGAGTGGGGCATGGACGAGACGGGTTCTGTCGCGTCCAGGGCGTCGGAAATGACCACGGCGGGCACCAAGGTCTCCATCGAGGAGAGCGGGAAAAAGCTCTATTTGTTCAACGGGCACAAGTTTATCAAGCAGCACAAGCTCACCCTCAAAGGCTGTGTTATTTGCGGCGATCGCATCACCCTCCTCACGAGCTCGTTCCGTTGCCAGCGTATGCGTATTATTAAATAACCTTTTTTTTACCTGTGATTTTAGTTTGCCACCAAAGCTGCCATAAAAAGTGCCACACCAACATGACCCCGTGCGCCCACGGCAACCTGTCCACCCTGTCCACCAACAGCCTCTCTGCCGCCGACGACAGTGTGCCCTCCACGCCCGTCGATAGCGCACACGCCTCGCCCGTCCGTCGTCCCGCTAACACCATCAGTTGAATCTAAACCATGATGTAATTTTCGCCCCTTCTTTCCTTCCTTCTTGGTTCTAGTGCGTTCTTGTGAACTGAACTCGACAAACGAGTGATTCAATCGGATGATCCAACTTGAAAAAAAGAGCGCGCGGACACTCGCTTCGCCAAGCCCCCCCCCCAAAGCGGGCCCCCCAGGCTGGCTGACTGGCTGGCTGTTGCGTCATGTGAGGCCTGCGGTACAGTCGGCGCACTTTCGTCATTCGGCCAGTGTGCTGTGTCTCCTCCTTCTCGTTCCTCTCGTTCCGCTCGCTGCTGATTTCTGATCCCTGATTTGGCACAAGCAAAGACAGGGCGGCCAAAACCACACGAATGTCCAACGCCACGACAGCACCAGCCCCCGTTCTCGCAAGAATACCAACGCCAGCGGTGGGCCAGAACGACCTGCCGGTAAACACCAAGCACTCTGCCCTCTCAAATCTATAACACAAAAACGCGCGCACAGCTGCTCGGGTTCAGCCAGACGGCGGCCAACGCCGACTCCCAGGCGAACCGGATCTTCGACGAGGACTTTGCGCCGAGCACGGAGCCGACCGTGGCGTGGAAGGTTTGCCTTTGCACGGTAAGGTTTGTTATCTAACGCGTGGCCACGAACAGGACATGTTTCTCGATGAGACAAACAAGTACAAGGAGGACCTGGTGGCGCTGGTAAGCGATCGACCCCCCGTCCTCGTCTTTTGTGACTGATCGAGGTGTGTGTGTGTGGGGGGATGAATAGATCGATGAGCGGTTGAGAAGAGGTCAAGTGGAGACCCTGTTTGAAATCGGCTTTGATGGTATTGTTATTTTATTTTATTTTATTTTATTTTTTATTTTATCGGAACAGCCACGGGTGCACCGATGAACCTGACCGCCGAGGAGTACGCCAAGGTGCTCGCGCGGATCAAGCTGATCGCGGAAAAGGTGCATGCCGACGTCACCGTGATGCGTGAGCGCATCCTCGACGGTATTTACGTGTTGTTGTTGTCTTTTTAATCCCCTGATTTTTTCTAGGTGCCCACGTTGCCGACGTGCTCATAAGACGAGAGGCCAACATCGAGCAGCTGCTGGAGGTCCGTGTTGCGGTCGTGGGCAACGTCGACGCCGGCAAGAGCACGATGCTGGGCGTGCTCACGCGCGGCTCGCTCGACAACGGCCGTGGCAAGGCCCGTCTCAACATGTTTCGCCACAAGCACGAGTCGGACACGGGCCGCACGTCGTCCATCGCGCACGAAATCATGGGCTTCTCGTCCAAGGGTGAGATCTGCAACTACGCCGACGTGCACGCCCACAGGATCTCGTGGGCCGACGTGTGCGAGGCCTCGTCCAAGGTCGTCACGTTCATCGACCTCGCCGGCCACGAAAAGTACCTCAAGACGACCGTCTTTGGCCTGACTGGCTGTGCCCCCGACTTTGCCATGCTGATGATTGGTGCCAACAACGGCGTCATCGGCATGACCAAAGGTACTTGCTTCTTTGGTTGTCGTTCCTGACAGCGCGGCCGTTAGAACACCTGGGACTGACGCTGGCCCTGAACGTGCCCGTGTTCATCGTCATCACCAAGATCGACATGTGCCCGCCCAACGTGCTGCAGGACACGATCAAGCAGATCACCAAGATCCTCAAGTCGCCCGGCTGCCGCCGCGTGCCTGCCTTCATCGACTCGGTGGACGACGTCATCTCGCACGTCAACACGTTTATGAACGAGCGCGTGTGCCCGATCTTCCAGGTCTCCAACGTCACGGGCGAGAACCTGCCGCTGATCCGCCAGTTCCTCAACCTCCTGCCGGCCTACAGGGACTACCACGCTGACGAAGGCGTCGAGTTCCAGATCGACGACACGTTCCTCGTGCCGGTACGTTTTCCTGTTGCTGGCCCGGTTGGATACTGATGGGCGGGGGGTTGCGCACGTAGGGCGTGGGTGCGGTCGTGTCTGGCACGCTGCAATCGGGCACTGTGCGTCCCAACGACTGGCTGCTCATCGGCCCCGACTCCGTGGGCAAGTTTGAGCCCGTGCAGATCAAGTCGATGCACCGCAAGCGCTGCAACGTGCTCGAGGTGACGGCCGGCCAGTCGGCCTGCTTTGCGCTCAAGAAGATCAAGAAGTCCAACCTGCGCAAGGGCATGGTGCTGCTGAGCAAAGACAAGGAGCCCAGGGCGTGCATGGAGTTTGAGGCGGAGATCCTGGTGCTGTACCACTCGACCACGATCAGCAGCCGCTACCAGGCCATGATGCACTCGGGCAACGTGCGGCAGACAGCCGGCATCGTCAGCATGGGCAGCAAGGACGTGTTGCGCACGGGCGACCGCGCAATCATACGCTTCCGGTTCATGAAGGTCCCCGAGTACCTCAAGCTGGGCGAGCGCATCCTCTTCCGCGAGGGCCGCACAAAGGGCGTGGGCAAGATCACGCGCATGATCCCAGTGGGCTCGGACGAGGAGCTCGGGCGAGCGGCGCGGCGCGCGCCAGACTTCAACGTGGACCGCCAGTCGACCGATGCGGCGGACCCACTCGCGGCCACCGGTCACGATGCGACTGCGGCGGCCCCCAACGCGGCAAACGACGCCATCAGCGGCGAGCTCGTCGGTCCGCCCGCGGTTACGGTTGCATAGCCGTCGAGAATAAAAATTGTGAAATAAGCAATTGTACTGGCATTGTAATTTACAACTCGTCTTTTTTGGTTGCTGAGGGAACGGCGTGGCCCCAGTCGGAGAGCGTCTTTGCGGCCTTGAGCGTGTTGGCGTGCTTGTCGCCAAAGAGGGCCTGGAAGAGCTTGTGGGCCTTGGTGACAAAGACACGGGCGGCGTTGTCGTTGCCGTTCTGTTTGTAGAGGAGCCCGATGTTGTACGAGGAGCTGGCCGTCTCGGGGTGCTCGTCGCCGAGGAGGCTGCGCTTGATCTGCAGGTCTTTGAGGGCGTGCTCAAAGGCGGTCGCAATGTCGCCCAGCTTCTTGTACGCCACGGCCAGGTTCATGTGCGAGTCCGCCACGTCGATGTGGTCCTCGTCGCCGTGGATGGCCAGGCGGACGGCAAGCGCCCGCTCGTGGTGGTCGAGGGCCTTGGGGTAGTCCTTGAGGGCAAAGTGCGCGACACCAATGTTGTTGTGCGTCCCGGTCACCGCCTCGTGCCCCTCGCCCAGCTGAGCGGCCTGGATCGTGAGCGTCCTCGTAAAGTAGTCGAGGGCAGCCTTGTGGTCGCCCTGGTGCCGCTTGACCTCGCCCAGCCTGAAAAAAAAAAAAGAAGAATTAGGTGCTTCAGGCTGTTTCAGGCGCGTTTCGTGCACTCGACGTACGCGTTGTAGGACATGGCGACGCTGATGGGGTCCTTGTCCTCGTGCTTGAGCCTGATCTCGAGGGCCTTTTCGTGCGCGGCGAGGGCCAGGTCGTCCCTGCCCAGCTCGAGAAGGACGTTGCCAATGTTGTGGTGGGTCACGGCCAAATCCCGGTGCATGGGGCCGAGCACGCGCTGCTGGATCGTCAGGGCCCGCTGGTGCATCTTGAGCGCGTTGCCCAGCTCGCCCACGGTCTTGGAGGCTATTGCGGTGCCGATGAGCGCCGCCGCCGTGACGAGACTGTCCTCCTCGCCCAGCAAACGCACCTTGATCGCCAGGGCGTGCTTGTACGCGTCCCGCTCGGCGTGGAACTCGTTGAGCCGGTCGAGCGTGTTGCCGAGCGCGTCCAGCACGGCGGCGGTGCTGAGGTCGCCCCAGTCGGGGTTCTTTTTGTCCGGGTCCTCTGCGCCGAACCGCCGGCGGTGGGCCTCGCGGGCCTTGACGAGGTACGCCTTGGCCGCGGCGTAGTCCCTGAGCTCGTACAGCACGCTGCCCAGCTCGAAGCGCAGCTCGACAACGGCCGCGTCGTCGTCGGGCGCCTTGGCCTCCATGAGCGACGTGAGGGCCGCAACGAGGACATCCTGGGCGCCCACCACGTCCCCCTTGGCCTGCATGCGGTGTGCGCGCTCAATCGTTGCCTTGGTCACGTCGTCCAGCGCAAACGCGAGCACCAAGAGCGCCGTGACGAAAGGGGCCAGAACCACTCGCGGAATGCGCATCGGAAGAAATGAAAAGTGGGGTTTTTTGCTTCTCTGTTTCAGAAACGTTTCATGGTGTTTCAAGCGCGGCCCTTGGCCCTTCTTTGCAGTGGTTTTCCTGGTGGTGCGCCCCAAAAGCTCCCTGTGCTCGGGCTCACACGTTGGTTGGGACTGTCGGGACAGTAGATCGTTGGCTCGAAAAAGGGGCCCAGGAATGTGGCTCGACGACCAAAAAAACCCCACGAATAGCCAATCGGAGAACGCCCCACGTTGTTTTTTTTTCCCCGCTGTGCTCGAAAAAATATGGGAGTCCTTCCGCTCTTGGCGGCCCTCTCGGTCTTATCGTGGGCGTCCGGCGCACAGGCCACGTGCCAGGGCACGGCCATTAGCTACCCCAACTTTAGCACGTCGACGGTCACGAACAACGTCAACACCAACGCCACCGGTATCTACATGCAGTCCAACCAGGGCACGTCAAACACCGTCCAGTACGTCAGCAACACGCTGCAGCTCATGCCCACGACGGGCGATGTCGCGGCCTCGGCGTGGTTCAGCAAGCCATTTGTGCCCTCCTGCACCGAGTGTTTCAACGTTTCGTTTCAGATCGAGTTTATCGACTGCGGACCGTGCTCGGACGGCGTGACCTTCGTTATCCAAAACGTGGGTCCGCTCATGGGTCTGGGCGCGGACGGCGACTCCATGGGTCTTTTCGGCGGCAGCTTTCCCATCACGACCACCACGACGGCCCAGGTAATGGCTTTGATTATTTTTTAATCGCTATCTTCCCTTTTTGGTGCCCGCCCATCCACCTTTCTTTCTTTTTTTTTTTTCCTTTTCTTTCTCTCTTGTTTGTGCTTGTCCTTTTTTTTTCTTTCGTGATCCTGCCTTTTTTTCACAGCACTGTCTATTCGGCTCCCCCACTCAGTCTATTTCATGTTTATTTACCGTGTCGTCCCCCTTTTTTTTTTTACTGATCTACAGCAATTCCTCGCCGTGGGCATCCGACCCGTCAAAAATGTGATCGCCGTCTACACCAACGCCCAGCAGAGCGTGGACACGCCCGAGTGGAGCATCTCAACCAGTTTTACCTCTTCCGGTGGCTCAAATACGATCAACGTCTGGATCGATAACGGCTGCACAGGCGGCAACGAGCTCAACATCTACTACAGCCTTTCTAGCACCACCAAACCGTCCAGCCCGCAGCTCGTGGCCAGCACCAGCGGCGCCCTCTTCAACACGGCCCCCAGCGGTGGCTCCAAGGACTTTTACGTCGGCTTCACGGCTGGATCAGGCGGCGACTACTCGACCATTCAGGTGGACAACTTTTACTTCAACTCGTACTCCAACAACGCGTGCTCCCTCAGCTGCCCCGCTGCGACCACGGGGGCTCAGTGCTACGGAACGGCCTACAACCTCAGCGACTTCTCCTCTGCATCCCTTGCGGCCTCGTCGCCCGAGGGCTTCACCCTCAACGGCAACGCCTTCATCGCGAGCAACCTCCTCCAGCTGACCAACAACACGGGCAGCCAGGCCGGCTCCGCGTTCTTCGTCGAGCCCTTCAACGCGCAGTGCAACGAGTGCTTCTCGGGCTACTACCAGGCCACGATCGACGAGTGCGGCTCCTCCAACAACTGCGCCGATGGCGTGCTCATGGTCCTCAGCAGTGCAGCGACAACCTATGTGGGCGGCAGTGGCGACAACCTGGGCTTCCTTGGCACGTCCCAGGCCTATCTCGCCGTAGGCATCGAGGTGTACGGGACCCCCAAAGTATAAATACTTTTTTTACTTTTTTTTATTTATTGTTTATTATCGTTTACTTATTTATTATTTACTTATTTTTTAGGTGCTTGTCTACAACGAGCCCAACCAGAGCGGCGGCAGCCCCAACTGGTACACCACCTTCTCCTCCTCCTTCAACGCCACCAGCGCCATCGCCCAGACCATCTCGTTCTGGTTCGACAATGCGTGCTCGGGATCCAGCACCCTCAACGTCTACGCCAGCACGAACGGTGTCAAGCCCTCGTCCCCCACCCTCGTCGTCAACACGGGCGTGCCACTGTTCACGGGGAGCAGTGGCACTGTCTTCTCCAATGGAAACCAGTTCTTCGTCGGCTTTTCGGGCGGCACGGGCGGCAACTACCAGCGCACCCGTGTCAACAAGGCCACGTTCACCTCCTGGTCGTCCAGCTCGTGCTCCCAGTCCTGCCCCACCATCACCCCGACGGCCACCTGCCCCGGTACCTCGTTCACCTTCCCCGACTTTTCCGCTACCTCGCAGGCCATGAACCCGGCAGGCTTCACGCTCAACACGTCCACGATTGTGCAGGGGTCAGGTACAAACTACCTCGAGATGACGTGGACCGGCAGCCAGGCCACGTCCGCGTGGTACAACATCCCCTACAGCCCCGTCTGCTACGAGTGCTTCAAGGCCAGTTTCCAGGTGGCGTATGACAACTGCAATGGCGGCTGCGCCGATGGCATCGCCTTTGTCATCCAAAACTATGGTACAAATTGGGTTGGCACCAGCGGAAAAGATCTGGGCGTGATGCCCTTCTCGTCCGGAACGTCATACAGCTCAGCTCACCAGTTCGTGGCCGCGGGCGTATGGATTTATGGCCCCCAAATCGCTGGATACAACAACGCCAACCAGAATGCCGGCAGCCCTGCAAGCGGATGGTCCACTAGCTATTCTTTCCCTTCGCCGACAACATCTCCTACAGCACTCCCTGCCGTTGTCAATATTTGGGTCGACGACGAATGCAGCGGCGTCGAGTACCTCAACATCTACGCCAGCACATCAACCACCAAGCCAACATCCCCGAGCGTCTCGATTGAATCTAGTGGCCTCATCAACCCATCGCCGACAGGTGGCAGCCAGAACTTTTACGTCGGCTTCACTGGTGGAACCGGCAGCGATTATGCCAAAATTCGGATTACATCGGCCAACTTTTCCTCGTGGACGAACGAGTGCCGCTACCCGTGCCAGTCGTGGACCCAGTCGGCCACCAAGTCAGCCACCGAGTCCTTCACCCAGTCGGCCACGCAGTCATTCACCAAATCGGCCACGCAGTCGTTCACCCAGTCGTTCACCTACTCAGCCACCCAGTCCTTCACAGCCTCGCCGTCGGCCTCATACACGCACTCCGACACGCAGTCGTTTACCCAGTCGGCTACGCATTCGCTCACCGAATCGGCCACGGCCTCGATGACCCATTCAGCCACTGCCTCGTTTACAGACTCGGCCACGGCCTCCTACACCGCTTCGGCCACGCCCTCTGTCACAGCCTCGTTCACCGAGTCTGTGACCCAGTCTGCGACCGAGTCGTTCACCCAATCGGCCACTGACTCGTCGACCCAATCGGCAACCGACACAGCCACAGAGTCGTTCACCCAGTCGGCCACGGCCTCCTTTTCCGTGTCCGTTACCAACTCGTTCACAGAGTCGGCCACCAACTCGGCCACCGACTCCTTTACCCAGTCGGCCACGGCTTCCTTTTCCGTGTCCGTTACCAACTCGTTCACCGAGTCTTCTACCCAATCGGCCACCGCGTCCTTCACCGACTCGGCCACTGCCTCCTTCTCTGCCTCGGTCACGGGATCAGCCACCGAGTCGGCCACCCAATCGGCCACCGTGTCGTTCAGTCAATCGGCCACGGGGTCGTTCAGCCAATCGGTCACTGGATCGTACACCGAGTCCTTCACTGCCTCGGCCACGGGCTCGGCCACCGAGTCGATCTCTGCCTCGGCCACTGAGTCGGCTACGGCAACCGTGTCGCCCACAGGCTCCTTCACGGCGTCGGGCACAGCCACCGTCCCCACGACTGCTCCCGCTCTGACGACCAATCTGGCCATTACGACTGCTGTTGCTGCTGCTCAGCCAACTACTGCCCCGACTCAGCAGCCCTCCACTCTGCCCTCGGCCCAGCCAACCACTGTGCCCTCCTCTGAACCCACCACTCTGCCCTCGGCTCAGCCAACAGTTGAGCCATCTGCCCAGCCGTCGACTCAGCCAACAGTTCTGCCATCTGCCCAGCCGTCGACTCAGCCAACAGTGCAGCCATCTGCCCAGCCATCGGTGCAGCCAACAGTGCAGCCATCGTCGACTGTGCAGCCTTCAAGCGGGCCGTCGTCGACGCCCATGGCCTGCCCCGCAACCACGATCGAGAACGGCGCCCTGCCCGCCACCCCGCTCAACACGTACGTCACGGGCTCGTGCGTCGACGGCTTTACGGGGACAGCAGCCGGCTACTGCTCCTCGAACGGCACATGGTCCGCCACGTCGATCAACTGCACGTTCACGCCCACGGCCAGCGGCGGTCGCGTCACCGGCCTCGTGGCGACCTTTGTGGGTGCCAGTGATGTCATCCTCGCCTGGTCCGCTGTCACCTCGAGTGCCGCCCCGAATGCGTACGTGATCACGCTTTCGACCGACGGGGTCGTGTTCAACGTCAAGGAGACGGTCACGGGGAGCCCGGCCACCGTCAGCGGCCTTGTTCAGAACACGGTCTACTACATCCAGGTGTTTGGTGCCACCAGCAGCAGGAAGCGATCCCTTGCTGTGGACTCGTCTGGTGCGCAGCTGACCGTCACCACCGCCATCAACCCACCCGGCCAGGTCACCTTTGCCTCGGTCAACTCGACCGGCTTTGTCGTGTCGTGGCAGCCGCCGGTCCAGTCACTCGCCACCTCGTACCTCGTGTCGATCCGCATGACCATCGGCCACAGCACAGAGTGGGTCCCCATTGGGTCTGTCGATGCGCCATCCACGTCACTGGCCGTCTTCACCCTGGACGCCCAGACGGCCTACTCTGTGTGGGTCCAGGCTGACCTGGACGGCCAT
>Ga0302227_10003257_pt1 | contig 10758 bp, 10 predicted proteins | sample II_Palsa_N1_1_FD_193525 | JGI IMG/M metagenome (GOLD analysis project Ga0302227, IMG submission 193525) | Peat permafrost microbial communities from Stordalen Mire near Abisko, Sweden - II_Palsa_N1_1 | ecosystem: Environmental > Terrestrial > Soil > Palsa > Peat permafrost | place: Sweden...
CAATACGTTAATGGGCTTTGATGAGCTTAATTATGACCTGGGCGATCTCGGCAGCAAATTAGGGGTTATTGCCTCCACTTATTCGGATGATGCCACACGTAACGAGGCTAATGAGCAGGTACAAAAGCTGGCATCGTACGGCAGCGACCTGTTTTTGAACGAACCTTTGTATAAGGCGCTTAAAACATTTGCAGCATCGCCAACGGCAAAAACATTATCAGCCACACAAAAAAAGTTTTTAAAGGAAACGCTTATAGCTTTTGAAGTTAACGGCATGAAGCTGGACAAGCAGGGCCGCGATGCATTAAAAATAACCAACGATAAAATAATTGATTTTGGCAACAAGTTTGATAAAAACCTTGCCGAATTTAAGGATAGCGTTGAGTTTTCATTAACCGACCTTGCTGGTGTACCTGGCGAATACATGGGCCCGTGGAAAAGGCCAAATGGCAAATATATGTTAAGAATAAATGGCCCAAATTATATCAATATTGAAAAGTATGCCGATATGGAAGCTACCAGGCACGCCATGTATTTAAAATATAACAACAGGGCCTACCCTGCCAACATGGGCGCGCTCGACAGTTTGTTTAAATACCGCCAGGTACTGGCCGATCAACTTGGCTATAAAACTTACGCCGAATATGCCCTTGTTACCAAAATGGCAGGCAAACCGGCAACTGTATGGTCTTTTCTGGATGATCTGCAAGCCAAGCTAACGCCCCATGTAGGCCCCGAACTGGATGAATTAAAAATTTTAAAACAAGCACAACATCCGGATGCAAGCGCGGTAATAAATCCCTGGGATCTGCAATATTATGGCAAAAAACTGCTCGACAGCAAATATCAGTTGAATACCGATGAGGTAAAGCAGTACTTCGAGATGAATAACACGGTGCAGGGTATGTTCACCGTGTACCAAAAGCTGTTTAATATCCGCATTAACGAGGTTAAAGGTCTGCCTGTTTGGAACGATAAAATAAAATCGTACGAGTTGTGGATGGATGGCAAAAAGATGGGCACATTTTTTCTTGACCTTTACCCCCGCCCTAATAAATACACACATTTTGAAACTTCGCCCATTTCACAATACCGCATAGCCAATGGCAAGGAAGTGCTGCCGGTTGGCACACTGATCTGCAACTTTCCCGAAGGTACGGCTACCGAACCTTCACTGCTCGACCACCAGGATGTGATCACCATGTTTCATGAATTTGGGCATTTGATCCATTTCCTGTTGTGCCACCCTCCGATTTCGGGGCAGATGGCCTTTGGTGTAAAGGGCGATTTTGTTGAGGCGCCATCGCAATTTTTAGAAAATTTTTGTTGGAACTATGATTGCTTAAAGCTGTTCGCCAAAAATTATAAAACCGGCGAGGTTTTGCCAAGATCGCTTTTCAATAAAATGAAAGCTGCACAAAATGCCGGGGTGAGTATTCAATACATCAGGCAGGTATCGCTGGCTAAAATAGATTTTACCTTTGAAGACCGCTATAACAGTATAAAAAACGGAGGTATTGACCAGGTTGAAAAAGACCTGTGGGCTTTGAACCAAACGCCTTACCCCGAAGGCAGCCATTTTATATGTGGCTTTACACATTTAAATGGCTATGGTGCAAACTATTATGGTTATTTATGGTCGAAGGTTTATGCGCAGGATATATTTTCGGTATTTGAACAACATGGTGTGCTCGATCAGGCTACAGGGGTAAGGTACCGTAAAGAAATATTGCAGGAAGGCGCACAGGAAGATGAAATGGCGATGCTAAGGCACTTTTTAGGCCGCGAGCCAAACTCAAAAGCGTTTTTAAAATCGCTGGGGATAAAATAGTTTAAAATTGTTGAAAGGTTTTAACGTTGGAATGTTGTAAGGTTGACATAACGCTTTTTAACTTTCCAACCTTGCAACTTTTCAACTTTACAACAAACATCTATGCTCGATATACTCATTATAGGCGGCGGCCCAATAGGCATAGCCTGCGGACTGGCAGCTAAAAAAGCCGGATTAAGTTTTTTAATTGTTGAAAAAGGCTGCCTGGTTAATTCGCTGTACAATTATCCATCTACCATGACCTTTTTTTCCACTTCGGAAAAACTGGAAATTGGCGGCATTCCCTTTGTTACCATCAGCAATAAACCGGTACGTGCCGAGGCTTTAGAATATTACCGCAGGGTAACCGTATCAAATAACCTGCCCGTAAATTTATTTGAGGAGGTTTTTGAGGTTGTTAAGGAAAATGATGTTTACACCATAACTACCAGCAAGGCGGTTTATCACGCTAAATATGTGATCCTATCCACCGGGTTTTATGATATTGCTGTAAACCTTGATATCCCCGGTGAAAACCTGCCTAAGGTAAAACACTATTATCTCGACCCGCATTATTATGCCATGCAAAAAGTGGTGGTTGTGGGCTCAAGCAACTCGGCTATTGATGTGGCTTTAGAAACCTACCGCAAAGGCGCGGATGTTACGTTGGTTGTACGGGGCGATGAGATAAGCCACCGGGTTAAATATTGGGTGCGGCCAGATATTATTAACCGGATAAAGGAAGGCAGCATAAAAGCTTACTTTAATTCCAACCTGGCAGCCATTCGCCAGTATGAGGTGGATATTGATACGCCTGACGGCACTATTACCATACCCAACGATTTTGTAATGGCCATGACAGGCTATAAACCCAATTTTCTATTCCTTAAAAAACTGGGGATCACTTTGTCTAAAGATAAATTCGTACCAAAATACAACCCTAAAACCATGGAAACCAATATACCGGGCATGTATTTAGCCGGTGTAGTTTGCGGGGGATTAGATACGCACCTGTGGTTTATTGAGAACTCGCGTATTCATGCGGATATGATTGTTAATGATATTGTAAATAAACAAAGTTAAGACTACATACCGGCAGTTAAACACGCTACTTTATATATTAAATAACAGTTGCTTGTAATAAAAATGCGTTTAAATGATTTAAAAGCATTTTTTACTTGCATAAATAAAAATTAATGTAAACTTTTGCACTTAATTAAAAAAGCAAGCAAAATGAACCAGCAAAGCATAAATAAAGTAGTGATCAGCGCAGTATTTGCCCCGGTTGCCACTGCTTTGCGCACCATCAGTTTCGTTTTTTCTCCATCACGACGAAGGCTATTTATGCCGCGGGTTTAATTTTTATTATTCCAACAAACCCCAAATGAAGTTTAAACTAAACTTCTTCAACAAAAACCATCTAAATAATTACGGCCTTATGGCCAATCATTTATCGGTAATTTTTCTATCATAATGACTATACAAGATTTTGACATACAGGTTGCCACCGCCCAGCACGCCGATTACGCACAACAGATCTGCGATGAAATGGCGGAGTCGGCAAAGGCACGCGGTACAGGTATAGCCCAGCGTTCGCCGGAGTATGTTGCTGATAAGATGCTGGAAGGCAAAGCGGTGATCGCCTTATATAAAGATGGTACCTGGGCAGGCTTTTGCTATATAGAAACCTGGGGCCACGGCGATTTCGTGGTTAACTCGGGCTTAATCGTTAATCCGCAATTCAGAAAAGTAGGCTTAGCAAAGGCCATTAAGCATAAAATATTCGATTTATCGCGCAGCAAATATCCCGATGCTAAAATATTCGGCTTAACAACAGGTTTGGCTGTAATGAAGATCAATTCGGAATTAGGCTACGAACCTGTAACCTATTCGGAACTTACACAGGATGAAGAGTTTTGGAGCGGCTGTAAAAGCTGCGTTAATTACGACATCTTAACCATGAAGGAGCGCAAGAACTGCATGTGTACCGCCATGATGTTTGATCCGGCTGAAAAACAAAAGGAAGTTGAAGATAAGGTGAAGAAAATTACGCATAAAGCAACTTTACTGGAAAGAATTGAAGCCGCCATTAAAAAAGGCATAGGCCAGGACATAAAAATATTTTAAGATAAGCTAAAAGCGGAAAGACTAAAGCGAAAAGCGGAAAAAGTATAAAGCAGAAAGATTAAAGAGAAATTGAGAGAATATTGGGAGCATGATGCTTTGGTCTTTTATCTTTTAGCTTTCAGCTCTAAACAAAAAAATGAGAGATTACAAAAAATTAGAGGTATGGAAAAGATCACATGAATTTAATTTGTTTATGTACTCAAATGTGTTACCTAAATTTCCTGCGAGTGAAAAGTATGATTTAATGAGCCAAACAAAGCGTTCTGCATATTCTATAACATTAAACATCGTTGAGGGCGCTGGAAGATTTACCGAAAAAGATTTTGCTCATTTCCTTGATATGGCTTTAGGGTCTGCACACGAGTGCGAATATTGTTGTCTATTAGCAAAAGATTTGAATTATTTAGACCAGGAACAATATGTTAAAACAAACAGCATAATAAATGAGGTGAAAGCCATGTTAATTGGCCTCATAAAAAAATTAAGAGAGTAATAGATTTTAATATAGGAAAGCAGAAGCTTTGGTCTTTCTGCTTTCCGCTTTAAGCTTAAAAAATGAAAAAAGTAGTATTAGCGTACAGCGGCGGTTTAGATACCTCATTTTGCTGCATATATTTAACACAGGATCTGGGTTACGAAGTTCATTCGGTTATTGTAAATACCGGTGGTTTTAGTGATGAAGAATTAAAGGGTGTTGAAGAACGCGCCTACAAAATGGGCGTAACCTCGCATCATGTGGTTGATGAAACCGAGAACTTTTACAATACCTGTGTTAAGTACCTGATATATGGTAATGTATTAAAAAATAATACCTACCCATTATCTGTAAGTGCCGAGCGTGTAAGCCAGGCTACTGCTATTGCCAACTATGCAAAGGAAATAGGTGCCGAATATGTTGCCCATGGCAGCACCGGCGCGGGCAACGACCAGGTGCGTTTCGATATGATATTTAATATCCTGGTGCCCGAAGTGCAGATCATCACCCCTATCCGCGATCTGAAATTGAGCCGCGAAGCGGAGATCCAATACCTGAAAGATCATGGTGTTGAGATGAACTTTGAGAAAGCGAAATACTCTATCAATAAAGGTATATGGGGTACATCAGTTGGCGGCAGGGAAACCCTGACCTCAAATTTAGGCCTGCCCGAAGAAGCCTGGCCAACGCAGGTAAGTGAAACCGAAGCACGTAATATAGAGCTGGAATTTGAAAAAGGTGAGTTGATCGGCATCGATGACAAAAAATATGATCATCCAACTAAAGCCATACAGGCTTTACAGGCCATTGCGCAGCCTTACGGCATTGGCCGCGATATACATGTGGGCGATACCATCATAGGCATAAAAGGTCGTGTAGGTTTCGAGGCCGCTGCGCCAATGGTGATCATCAAGGCGCATCATACACTGGAAAAGCATGTGCTTACCAAATGGCAGCTTTCGTGGAAAGACCAGCTATCCTCATTTTACGGCAACTGGCTGCATGAAGGGCAATTTCACGACCCTATTATGCGCAACATCGAGGCATTTTTAACCGATACACAGCAAAATGTGAGCGGTAAGGTGTTTGTTCAATTACATCCATACAGGTTCCAGGTGGTGGGTATCGAATCGGCACATGACCTGATGTCGAACAAATTTGGCACTTATGGCGAGATGAATAACTCATGGACAGGTGACGATGTAAAGGGTTTCTCAAAAATATTTGGCAACCAGGTAATGATCTATCATAAAGTTAACACCCCCCCCGCCCCCTAAAGGGGGAGCTATCAGGCTTAAAGAAAATAAAATGGAAAACAAACAAGATAAAGCGGACAATCAGGTTCCCCCTTTAGGGGGCGGAGGGGGTTCTTTTTCAAAAAGCGAATGCCTGGGCCACTATAAATGGGGTGACGATTGTTATGGATGGAATTATATTGATACCGAAGCATTATCGGTAAAACAAGAGTTAATGCCGCCTGATACTGCAGAACAACTGCATTATCATGAAAAAGCCAACCAGGTATTTTTCATTTTGAAGGGAAGGGCTACATTTTATATCGACGGCGTTGAAAATGTGTTAAAACCCGAGCAGGGCATCGAGATAAAAGCTGGTCAAAAACACTTCATCTGCAACAAAGAAAACAGCGACCTGGAATTTATTTTATATTCATCACCATCAACAAAGGGTGACCGCATAAATAGCCCCCTAACCCCCTAAAGGGGGGAATAAATATTCATTATGGAAGAATCAGCAAAAAATATCAAGGCTTTTACTCCCCCTTTAGGGGGTCGGGGGGTACGTGCAGGCATTATTGGCGGCGCTGGTTATACCGGTGGCGAAATGCTGCGCATACTGGTTAATCACCCCAATGTGGAAATTGCCTTTGTGAACAGCAAAAGTAACGTCGGCAACTATATTTACGAGGTACATACCGATCTGTTTGGCGATACCGAACTAAAATTCACAAGCGATCTGTCGGATGATATTGATGTATTGTTCCTGTGCGTTGGGCATGGCGATGCTAAAAAGTTTTTGGAAGAAAATGAGATACCCGATCATATAAAGATCATTGATCTGAGCCAGGATTTTAGGTTAAGTCAAAATTCCAGATTCAAAAATAAAAACTTTGTTTATGGCTTACCCGAGTTAAACCGTGAAGCTATTAAAACAGCGGAAAACATTGCTAATCCGGGTTGTTTTGCTACTTGTTTGCAACTGGGCTTATTGCCTTTGGCGGCTAACAAATTATTAAATAGCGAAGTTCACATTACAGCTACAACAGGTTCAACAGGCGCGGGGCAAAGCCCATCGGCTACCACGCATTTTACATGGAGAAATGATAACCTTTCGGTTTACAAGGCTTTTGAGCATCAGCATTTAAACGAAATAGGCCAATCATTAAATCAGTTGCAGCCCGATTTTGGGCAACCTTTAAACTTCATTCCCTACCGTGGTGACTATACGCGTGGCATCATCGCGTCTATTTATCTGGATAGTGAGTTATCAGGCGATGAAGCCTTTAAGCTGTTTGAGGATTATTATGCAGGTCACCCGTTTACGCATGTAACCAAGCGTAACATCGATATGAAGCAAGTTGTAAACACAAATAAATGCTTTATACAGATAGCCAAACATGGCAGCAAGCTATTGATCACCAGCATTATTGATAATTTAACAAAAGGTGCATCAGGGCAGGCGGTGCAGAACATGAATTTGATGTTTGGATTTGATGAAACAGCGGGGCTTCGTTTAAAAGCCACAGGGTTCTAAAAAAAATGTCATGCTGAGCTTGTTTCAGCACCTCAAATGCAAGCTAATCTGTATATGGGATCCCGAAACAAGTTCGGGATGACGATTAATAATTAAACTAACAAAGAATGAAGTTGTTCGACGTATATCCAATCAATCCCATCAACATTGTAAAAGGTGTTGGTAGTTTAGTTTATGATGATAAAGGCCAGGAATACCTTGATCTTTACGGCGGCCATGCGGTAATTTCCATTGGCCATACCAACCCACATTATGTAAAACGACTGGGAGATCAGTTACATAAGATAGGTTTCTACTCAAACTCCATTGAAATTCCTTTACAAAAGGAACTGGCTGAAAAACTGGGTAAAGTTTCCGGCAAAGAGGATTACCAATTATTCCTGTGTAATTCGGGTGCCGAGGCTAACGAGAATGCTTTAAAGCTGGCTTCGTTTTATAATGGCAAAAAGAAAGTGATCGCCTTCCGCAAATCATTTCACGGGCGGACATCACTGGCTGTTGCAGTTACAGATAATCCTAAAATTGTAGCACCGGTAAACGTAACCGACAATGTGATATTTTTGCCCTGGCAGGATGAAACCGCATTGGAGCAGGCTTTTGCTAATAATGAAATATCATCAGTAATTATCGAGGGCATACAGGGCGTTGGCGGCATACAGGTGGCAAGCGAAAGCTTTTTGCAAAAGATACGCGCCTTGTGCGATAAGTATAATGCCGTTTTTATTGCCGATTCGGTACAATGCGGTTACGGGCGTACGGGCAAATTCTTTTCGCATGATTTTGCGGGGATAAACGCCGATATTTATAGCATGGCTAAGGGAATGGGCAATGGGTTTCCTATCGGTGGTATTATCATCTCGCCAAAAATATTGCCTGCTTATGGTATGTTAGGCACTACCTTTGGCGGTAACCATTTGGCCTGTGCAGCCGGATTAGCCGTGCTGGAAGTAATAGAACAGCATAACCTGATGCAAAACGCGGCTGAAATTGGCGGGTATTTGATAAGCGAGCTTAAGAAATTTAAACAGGTTAAAGAAGTACGTGGCCGTGGCTTGATGATAGGTATTGAATTACCTGATGAATTGGCCCACGTACGTAAAGAGCTGTTGTTTAAACATCATATTTTTACAGGCGAGGCCAAACCTAATGTGGTAAGGCTTTTACCTGCGCTTAATTTAACCAAAGCGCACGCTGATAGGTTTTTGGAAGCGTTTAACAAAACTATAAGCCCCCTAACCCCCTAAAGGGGGAATGAAGCGGCAATTGATAATTTAAAAAATCACCTCCCCTTTAGGGGAGGCCGGGAGGGGCTACAATGAAACTATTTTCTTCTGTTAACGACGTAACCGACATTAACGCGCTTGTTGCCGAGGCTTTGCAGCTTAAGCAAAACCCTTATGCATATCAAAGTTTGGGCAAAAACAAAACCCTCGGGCTTGTTTTTTTAAACCCAAGTCTGCGTACTCGCATGAGCACCCAAAAGGCAGCCTTAAATTTAGGCATGAATGTAATGGTGCTTAATATGGATAAGGAAGGATGGGCTTTAGAGCTTCAGGATGGCGTTATTATGAACGGCACCACTGTAGAGCATATCCGCGATGCGGCGGCTGTTATGGGGCAGTATGTGGACATTATAGGCATACGCTCTTTCCCCGGCTTGAAGAACAGGGATGAGGATTATAGCGAAATGATATTTAACAAGTTTGTAAAATACTGCGGTGTTCCGGTAGTGAGTTTGGAATCGGCCACCCGCCACCCGCTGCAAAGCCTTGCCGACCTGGTTACCATCACTGAACTTAAAACCAAACCCCGCCCGAAAGTTGTTTTAACCTGGGCACCACATATAAAGCCTTTGCCGCAAGCTGTACCAAATTCATTTGCCGAATGGATGAGCAAGGCCGATGTTGATTTCACCATAGCGCACCCCAAAGGATACGAGCTTTGTGCTGATTTTACACAAGGCGCAACCATCACCCATAACCAGGATGAAGCTTTGGCCGGTGCCGATTTCATCTACGTAAAAAACTGGTCGGCTTATGATCCTTATGGCAAAATATTCCCTGGCAATGAGGATTGGATGCTAACTAATGATAAGTTAACACTAACCGATAAAGCTAAAGTAATGCATTGCCTGCCGGTACGCCGTAACCTGGAACTATCTGATGAAATATTGGATGGGACAAGTTCTGTCGTAGTGCATGAGGCGGCTAACCGTGTTTGGGCTGCGCAGGCGGTTTTGAGGCGGATGTTGGAGAAATTGGTCGATTGAGTTAATTGAGTGAGTAGTTGATTAAGTTCAATCGGGTTTTAACTACTCACATAATCAACCTAATCAACTTTTAACTAATTTCATATCATGTACACTCCATCTTTCAATAAATTTACCGATCATCAGGAAGTAATCAGCTTTATGCAGCGTTATAGCTTTGGCACTATTGTAACTATTGCTAACGGTTTGCCTGTTGCCACTCACCTGCCTTTTTTGACCGATGAAAGAGATGGTGAACTCATCATATCATCACATTTCGCTAAGGCTAACCCGCAGTCGTCAGCTATGGGTGGCGATATTTTGGTGATATTTTCTGAACCACATGCCTATATCTCGCCAAAAAATTACGAGAAAGATGCCAACGTGCCTACCTGGAATTATATTGCCGTACACGCTTACGGCAAGGCACGCATGCTGGAAGGCGAGCAGGAACACATGCAATTATTGGAGCGAACCATAAATACTTTTGAGCAGGATTATTTTAAACAATGGCAGGGGTTGCCACAAGAGTTCAGGTCGAAAATGATAAAAGGCATTAGCGGCTTTGAAATTACAGTGACCGACCTACAGGCCAAAAGTAAATTAAGCCAAAACCGCAGCAGGCACGAGCAGGATAACATTATAGCAAGCCTAAGCAAAAGCAGCAATACCCAGGAAAGCGATATCGCCGCGTACATGGCAAAGCTTAGGGATTAGCTATTTCCTTATCTTTAAACGATGCATTTATAACCTTGTTCAAGGTTAAGCCCTGTACAATTATCGAAAATATCACTATAAAATAGCTGCCCGATAAAATGGTATGCTTATAAGGCGTAATGGGCAATGCCAATGCCAGCGCAATAGAAATGCCCCCGCGCAAACCTGCCCACGTTAATATATTTATACTACTATAGTTTACGTTTAATGATCGCCTTAAAAATGTTAAAGGCAGCATAATGCTCAGCCACCTGGCTATTAAAATTGCCAGTATAGCTATGCCGCCCGTAAGCCAGTAATTATCTATATAGGGTAGGTTTACCATTTGCAGGCCTATCATCACAAATAAAATAGTATTCAGCATTTCATCAATCAATTGCCAGAATTTTTCCAATCCCTGGTGCGAGTGTTCGCTACTGTCCTGGTTAATAGATCGGTTACCGGCAAACAGCCCGGCTGATACTGCGGCCAGCGGGATAGATACATGCAGATCAGCCGCTAAAACAGATATACCCATTACCAAACCAAGCGAAACCAGCACAATGGTTTGGAAATCGGTAATTGATTTCATTAAGTGATAAGCTATAAAACCTGCGGTAATACCCAGGG
>Ga0302227_10003266_pt1 | contig 10739 bp, 8 predicted proteins | sample II_Palsa_N1_1_FD_193525 | JGI IMG/M metagenome (GOLD analysis project Ga0302227, IMG submission 193525) | Peat permafrost microbial communities from Stordalen Mire near Abisko, Sweden - II_Palsa_N1_1 | ecosystem: Environmental > Terrestrial > Soil > Palsa > Peat permafrost | place: Sweden...
CAGATATCCAATATATACCACGACCGCCCTGAAGCCAAGCTCGAAACGAATCATAAGGCCGGGTTTCAGTCTCCACATCAGGATTGGTGAAGATCCATTCATATGTTGTCATGTGAGCTTTTGCAATGGCATATTCTCTTGGTGATGGCTCGAAAATACAACAGATCCAAAATCCTCCTAGCGATCGGCGCGTATTGGTCCACGGACTGGCTCTCATTGCGAAAAGTCGTTGCGGTCTTGATGTAACGATCCTGGTTCTGCATGCTACCATCAAGACTCAACACCGGAGACTGAGATGGCAAAGTTCGCGTCGTACCATCACGTAAGGTCAGAATAGCTGCGATAGTCTTTTCTAGGCGCCCATCAGCCCTCAATTCGTGCTGATAGCCTTGATGGTCAATTTCTTCTCGTTGACTCAGAAGAAGACGCTCCTCAGGCTCTGTCAGATCTTCTTTGAGACTTGTCATCAAGGTCTTACGACTGAATGTCACAGCTTCGACAATCGTCTGGCTCTTCTCGTCGAAATGGGAAAATAGTGCGTCGCTCTTGGCGTTCAGTAGAACGAGAAATCGCGTTCCTAGTTCTTGTCGGTAGCCATCCAGTCTTTTCGTAAGCTCATCGACTTTTTCCTTGCTCCAGATTGTCTTAAATGCGGCTCGGAAGCTTTTCCACTTCTTCTTTTCGTCTGTTTCAGCCAGGGTTAACCTCCCCAGGCATTCTATCAAGTCGTTGGCAACAGCGCTACAACCAAGTACAAGGTCATCCGGGCCCTGCCGAACCCATAAGCCATTTATTACATCTTCAGTAGAGGAGTTTTTACCTCTTCCAGGTCTTTGACGCTTTGGCAGGCCTCGAGCTTCTTGCGACTTCGTAAACCAACGTTCAAACCTACTAGGTCCGAAGTTATTTTCTTGAGGTGTTTGATATCAACCGGGGATCCTTCTTCACGGATCTCATTTGCCTTCGATACCAGATTTGCACCAAATTCGATGAACTGTGCAATTGAGGCCGCAGCACTAACGAGTAAGTGCATTCCAGGGGTCCATTATCGTAGGATTTCCGAGGCCTTAGTTTCCGCTAGCTATACAAGGAATCGATGTCAGATCGAATGTCGAGTTGCTAGAAGATATTGAAGAGAATGATCTTCAGAAAGTCGGGCGATGAACGGATTGGGGTACCCCTATGGAAGGCACGGTGTGTTATACAAGACAGCCTCGTCCAGGCTCTTTTTAATCCACGGGTTTCTTTTTGCGAATCACACTCGTATCTCCTCCATACTAGTCTATTTTGAGAACGCCACCTGCTACTCGGTCAGTGTGGGTTTCAGCCTTTGATCCGAGTGGCTATTAAGGCCCCTTCTTTTAGCAAAGATTTGATCAAAATATGTTGTGCAGCACTCAGTTGCGGCACCATGATCGCTGACACGAAAGCGCTGACTGTGGCGGGATTGGAGACAGAGGAAGGAAGGAGGTAATGGGGCAGGCAGGATGGTGGTGGGGCTCCTCGTCGGAGGAAAAAACGGGGTAGTATTATTTGGGCAACAAAACCTTACAGCCTAAGGCACCAACAACTTTACCACCAAAAATTCTAAGACCCCACACCAAGTTTACTCTCGCCGCTTTTAAGGCCGCGCAAAATAACTTGAAAAAATTAAATTATTAGGCGCAAAATAAAATTAATCGTATAGCACAACCACAATAATTTAAAAATTTGAAAGTATTACTCTAATCACAAAACTAAAGCTTAAAAGAATTAATTATTTAATAATTAATCCTGTCGCGTTGGAATGCAGGTAATAAAGATAAATTAAAAGCGATACGGGGGTAGAACCCGCTTGTTAAAGTAGCGGGGCCTGGACCAAGCGCCTTCGCTTAAGTGACTGGGGACGTGGTTTGATTGGCCAAATCTATGTAGTTGGTGCCTTAGGCTATAAGGTTTTGTTGCCCGAATAATACTACCCGAAAAAACGTCCGATTTTTGGCATCAGACACCTTACTTCGCACGCTCCATAACTCTTTAACCACAAAATACGAAAGAAAATCTGGAGTACAAATTTGTAGAACTTTACATGCGCTATAAATTACGCTTCTTGGTATTTTTTTAAATCATAATGGCGTTGTTTTATTTAAGTTTAAATGCTAGTATTTGGTCTTGCGCACGTGCCAAAATTAGGACGTTTTTTCCTCCGACGAGGAGGTGGGGTAAGCTGCTACAGTAATTCGGCCACTGCTCCGCTCTGCGGTTAGCAGCGGGTACCTTTCAAGTACAACTGGGCAAGGGTGCACAGCCATAAGCATTGGGGTCTGCAGGTGCCCGTTGCGGATTAGCCCTCTGAACGAATGCTTAGCGCTGTGCACTGCCACCGAAAACGTTGCTTTTGATGTCTGCCTCCGACGCACGGATAACTTGAAAAAAAGATCCTCTTTTGACCTCACCTGGGAATCTACCTCTCTTAATGTTCGCTTCGCGCTCAGGTTCTACTACTTTGTAGCCTCTTACCTCCTCCCTGTTCACGCTAACTTGCGACAAAGAGGTACGAGAAATCTTTCAATCCATTCAAGATGCTTGAACTATTCGACACACCTCTTTAAAGGATCTCTCGAGTCTTCAGTATTACTTCTAATTTAGCAAATTTACAGATTCGTTTCGAGTTCTCACATCTGATGAGTGGAAGACGACTATATGGCAGATCCATTCTCCATTGTTACAGCCTCCTTTGGGCTATCGCTCTCAGCTGCCAAAGTCAGCAAATATGCTTACGACTTCACAATAAAAGTTCGCGATGCTCGTAAATCCATGGACGGGATCCGTCGGGAATTAATGTCTATTGAATCAGTGCTCAGACTCATCGCTGAGGATATTAGAATCCCGGGAGCCACACATCCGCCCACCCTTGAGAGCATTCTGAATGATTGCGAAACAAATATAGGGCATTTAGAGGCTCTACTAGTCAAATATGATAAAGAAAGACTATCAAGCAAGATCAAATATGTTTGGAGGGGGAAAGATAAGATAGAGGAATATCAAAAAGTATTGGCCAAACTGAGTGTAGCATTGTCAATAACGGTCGAACTCATAACCTTGTGGGTATAGCAATTTCATAGCACTTTTTGGAGAACACCATTACGCCTGTTTGGCGTCGCTAGCCCAGCCTTTTATCTATTATAGAATGTCGAGAGGCATAGAAAATCTAAATTTTTGTGCTAATGTGGAACCATTGCAGATCTGTTGCGAGAAAAGCTGAGGAGAGCATTATAGCTTCACAGAAGAATGCGGAAGCAAAATCTCAGCAAATCATGAGCGGCGTTTCTAATCTGCAAAAGGATACGACCCAAATCATCGATCAAAACCAAGAAATCAAGCAGATATTGGAATGAATACTTGCTGAGGTTCAGTCATTGAAATCGCTTCGTTCCCCTCTTCCGGCAACTTTCGGTGAAGCATTCCAAAGCGACCTGAGCCAGTTATGCTCTTATGCTGAATCGACAATTATCGAAAGTTCCGGTTCTTCTACATCACAGCTACTGAAGAATAGTGATGAAAACACGGCACAATCGAAACAACGACCAATAGTCGTACAGCCAAGTGCGAACGAAGCTATGCAATCAAGCGCACCACCCCACGGAGTTTCTCAGACTTCTAAATGGATCTCTGAAAAGTCCGATGCTGCTTCTATTGGTGCAAAAAGTGCTAAGAAATTACATGATGCCATTGAATATGCCAATCTTGAAGCAGTTGAGAAGGAGCTTAACCAGGGAGCTGATCCGAGTGGCGGTGCATTTGGCGATTCACCACTTATCACTGCGACACGAAAAGCTTTTGGGGATTGCAAGGACACATTTGCTATTGTCAAAGCTCTGCTCCGTCGTGGAGTCGACGTGAACCAGAGGCGGGATTTTGATGGATCAACGGCCCTTATCGAATCTGCTGGTTGCGCATGGGGTGAGCTGGACACTCTCAAGATTCTACTCGAACATGGCGCAGATATTCATGCCAGATCGAAGACGGGATACACTGCTTTGGCCCAAGCATGTGCTTTGAATAAGTTGCCAACGATGAAGCTGCTTATCGATGCAGGATCTGAGGTGGAAACATTTCGGACAAATGATGGAAGATCACTTCTCCATCTATGTCCTACGTTTAGTGATCCCGAAGTTCTTAGCTTACAGTTAGAGAGAGGTGCTGATATAAATGTTCGTGATGATAAGGGGCGGACTCCACTTTTCGAATCTACCCGTTACGGGAATGTTTCGGATATGCGAACCCTGATCGAGAAAGGGGCCGATGTACTTGCTCAGGATTTCAACGGCAGAACATTATTACACGCAGCCGAGAATGAGAACGAATACACCGATACTTACAAGAAAGAGGCATGGCAATATTTATTGAGTCTAGGATTAGACCCTAAAATTGCTGATAATAGTGGGAATTTCCCTAAACCGCACTAGGCAGTATTCCAGTCTGTCAAGGGTTTTGCGGACTATATCCCGCTTAATCAAGGATTGAAAACCTTTCGAAAGCAATGGAAGCAATTGATAGAGTGACAACAGACTGAACCGCTGTCCCTTACAGTTAACGGGGACGGTGGGGCCTTAAAAGGGAATTCTTGGCTTCTCCAGCCCTCTCCAGCTCCATCTTTTTCCCATTGAATAGATCGTAACACCAGTCCTTCTTCAACTGACCTTAGAGCATCCACTACCAAAATGCAGGAGATGAATTGGATTTGAGGCTTGAAAGCTCCAGCTCATGAAAAAAACTATTTTCCGGAATGGATGTCGAAACGTGGCTCATAGGCTACCTGTCCCAACGCACAAAATGGGCCATGTTGCAGAACATCTTCAAGCAGCGGGGAGGCTGGGAGGATTGGCTTCAAGTTGAGTTTGTGAAAGTTTCAGTCCTCTCTGAATGCGTGGGTAACTCAAGGTCCGAGAGACCTTCATTCGCCAGGCGAGCACATTTGACAAAAGCCTCTTGCTGTGACTACTGCTGATATCAAGGGGCGCTGACTGAATTATTGCAGACTCGCAAATAGAACTAATTAGCTCGCTAATGGTAGCTATGGCTGAGACGTGTAGCGAGAGCGCATGATGTACGCCCGGGAACAAAATTGGAGGGAGACTTGACAATGACGAAGAAGGCTGAAATTTTTACGTAATCGAACTAAAAATGAAGGGCCTCTTCCGCGACGAGATAAGCAACATGAGCTTGTTCAATGGCGTGGCCGACGACATTACCAAGATCATGACCATCGGTTTCAGGCGCGAAATAGGGGGGTACCCGAAATAGGTTAGAGATTAAATTCGGCTTACACGTGACTCGATTGCGCTCCCGGGCCAACCTCGTTTTAATTTGGGGCCTCAGGTAAACAGTCCCCAGCCACCCCGCCTCTCAGCCTTTCTCGCTCCCACTTCAGCATCTGCGACTTTATGAAATACAAATCCATTTCCACAAATCTTGTAAGTATATCACCACGCTTGGCATTAATATCAACGGTCGATTATGCTTGACGGCATCATGGGCTATGGATCCCCCCGACGAGTCTGATCGCACATCCTCTCACCGAGGCCGCGCTACAATCCACCCTCCCATTTTCTTTCCAGCACCACAAACGCCAAGTACCAACAGGTCTTCGGGATCTTCCTCGTCAGGTACAAAGAGAAAACGGGTGGCCGCAGACGATCACAGTGATGTAGGTACTTTGCCCTCCCGCACTCGCGCATCCAGCACATCCGACTTCAACAACAACACGAAAGTGCAAGTGCGGGATCAGTACAACAACCAGTGCTGGCACTGTAGCGCCAGCCCCGCCGATGTCTGCCACGTTATCGGCAGTAGAGACAATACTGTAAGTCAGTCGTACATCAAACTTGACGGATGGGAATCTGACTTCATTGTAGTTTCAACAGGCCCTCGCAGATGGACTAATCGATTTCCAAGAGAAGCAAAGCCCCCAAAATGCGATCGCCCTCTGTGGCACCTGTCATAAAAATTACGATCACGTCTACAATGCCTCATTCTTCTTCCTACCTACCAATTTACAATATTTCCTCAACTACGAACAACAGGATCGAAAACGTCGTCGGAGACTGGGTCGCCGCACAGGCACAATTCCGGCACGGATGTGTCCTACAGCAGAAACATATCAGGCTCACCAAGTACACGAGGGAATAGAGGAAGCCAAATCGGGCGGTCTTTATACGCGGATTGTTATGCATGATTTTCTCCCTCAATATCCTGGGCGCCCTCCTTTCCATCCAGGGCCCAGTGAGTATGGTGCGACTAAATCTTGGACGGGGTCGCCCATGGCATCTTTGCATCGCGCTATACTCATGCTGCGAAGACTAAACCTGCATGGAATCCCTCGTGATATCCGAAATTCGTTGCGACAATTGCAGGATGCATATAGCGAAGAGTTGGATCTTGGTGGCTCAGATACCAGTAGTCAAAAGGGTGTGGGTGCTGGAGAAGAGGAGGAGGATGTTTCTGAGGAAGAGGAGACAGAAAGACAGGTAGATGCAGAGCGAGAAGGCGGAGCAGAACGGGAGTCTGCAGGACGGGATACGGACCAGGGCAATGAAGGGCACGAAGGTGCAAGGGAATCACAACGACAAATCGATTTGCAATATGCGGGCCACTCGGTTTTGGGGGACGAAATCAAAACCGAATCCATATTTCTGCGGCGGGAGTCTTTTGCTTCGGATGTGGAACCTATGCCAATTCCGCAAATTAGTACTTTTAATTCGCCTCGATCTTGGCGTTGGGGACCTACTGCAACGAGTGAAGACGCAGCAAAGTTCTTTAGATTAGTATTGTAATACCTAATATATATAGTAATTCTTAGTTCTTGTATAAATAATCGCCTTTGTCCCTAGCCCTTTAGTTAACGAAGCGAAATGGCTATTTAAGCAAGATAGTCACTCTTAGAATCGGAGATCAGTAGGCAGAGCAGTTAGCGGTTGAATGTCTGAAGTGTGATCTACTTACAGGCAATCATTCTGTTTTGCTGGAGCTGATCCGAAGGCCCGCTTTTCCGTGCTTCTAGAAGATATTGGCTTCATCCATGAGAACTATTCCTTGCAATGTTGACGCACATGTGTTCGATTAGTATAATAGAGAACTTTTTATATATAAGTAATATAATATAGCTATAATAGCCGACACGGTTTATTCTTAGGGTAAGCATTTCGAACTACTGTCTCTTTAAACGGATTCTCTGAACGGCGCGCACGCTGCACGCTGCACGAGGCTTCTGAGGCTATTAGCTTGGTCTCAAACCCTTCTTTTAGCAGAGTTTCGATCAAAACATGCTGCGCAGCATCCAGTTGCGGTGCTATGGTCGTGGATGACACAAAAGCGGCTGACTCAGGTGGGTTGGAAAAGAGGAAGGAAGGAAGAATGGAAGGCCAGCCCCTGTAGCCGGTATGGCCCTCGCGCGTCTGCAGCAGTGCTTCTATGGCGGCGTCCCAGAGCTGCACCGTCTGATCGTCTGATCCAGACACGACTTGCTTGCTGTCGGGTGAGAAGGCCACAGAGTTGACGGGGCCGTTATGACCCTCGAGCGTCTGCAGCAGTGCTCCTGTGGCGGCGTCCCAGAGCCGCACCGTCGGATTGTCTGATCCAGACACGACCTGCTTGCTATCGGGTGAGAAGGCCACAGAGCTGACCCAGTCGCTATGGCCCTCAAAGCCTCTTTCCACGTAGCACTACCACGAATGAATATTCTAACAAGACGCTTTTCTGGAAATTGTGCGTTGCTTTCCTCAATTGTGCGAATGTTATTCAACGCCACAGCTTGAGGGTCACCCCCCTTTTTAGCCGAGGACAAGCTCACGTGCAAAAACAAACATTGGCGCCCAATATGCCTCATCTATCTACCTTGCATAGCGGTGGGTTTCGCACTGTTGCTAGCTTAGATGGAAGGCAGCGAAGTCCCTGTATTCATCAAATCGCTTGTGACAGAAGATGCTCAAATAAGGCATCTAATGAAAGCGCTTCGGCAAAAACCCCAAGTTGGGAGACCGACTTCCAGATTCGCGACCGCTCTTGTCGTTGCCTCATTCATCAACTTCTGGCACACATTGAAATTGCTGATTCCTCATTCCTCTGAAGTTCGCATCCCATGGACACAAGCGTCAATTGCTTCCTCTCTCCCTGTAGGCATCCTTCTCACATTTTTCTGCCGAAAGAAACAAGTAGAAACAGGCCTCTTCCGCAGATGATCACGTGATAGCCTCGTTGGACGTTTCAATAGTTGACCATTGCAGGTACATTATCGCTCTGAATAGCCTCAAATATTGCACTAACCTTCGGAGTAGTGATGGATTTCTCAGCAGATCCTATCTACCACCAATTAGTTGTATTCTAGAATGATCCTTCACGGCACGAACTTATCTTCAATTTCCTCACTCCTGGAAAACAATTTTATATTCAGACTTTAGTCCGTGGGCTTGAACTGGACTTTACGTACTCTACCATCACAAATACCGCACGGGTAACTCGACGCTCTCTTATCCAATCAGAGCCTTCCCAGGAAGATCTTTTCGCCTTTTCGGATTTTGCACAAATATCCTCATCGTCTTTGGATCAGGTCGATATTGAGCTTCCCAGTGCTTACGATACGCTTCCGTCTACCACTGTTGATTGGAATGATTTGCTTGGCGTTCAAGGCGGAATGGACTGGAATCTTTCGGAAACCATGCCTACTTCTGAGCTAGAACTACCAGAACAGAACGGCGCCATTAACGGCACCTGGCTTCGCAGTCCCAAATTTGGTTCAGATACCAAAACCACCAATCCAATAACCGGTTTTTGGGAAGCCACACAACCGCTTGATCATCCTGACCTGTTCCACAACGAAATTAAAATCAGGCGAGGCTTTGAAGGAATCGTTGGCCAGTCTTGCCTTGAAGCCTTACCATTCACAGCTTCCGACGCGAAGAGAAGGCCAGAAGCTGACATCAGATCTGTTCTTTGTAAACACGATATGTCAGAATATTTCCCCGCTTTCTTGGAACAGGGCTTCGATACGTGGGAAGCCATATATGGTATAACAGAATCAGACTTTGAAGCTCTAGGTGTTAAGCTTGGTCACAGGAGAAGACTACAGAGTGTTATATCCAAAGCGATGTTGACACTCGGTTCACGGGCAGAAACTCATCCAGCAAACACAGACTGCAGTACTGGTAATGATCGCGAGCCGGGACTTAGCCAATTCAATACTGAGAAATCATTTACCAGCAGATACAAAACTGAGAACGGAAGAAAGCGCGTTGCGAAGATGTTCAACATAAACAAGACCATGCCAGAGGAATCGTATCCGGGATATCAAGTTTGGGATTCCAGATCGAGCATTTCTGCTTCCAGCAGTATATCTTCGGCTCCTTCTCGGCTCTACACTACATCGATTGGTCGGCGAGGTCCGTTGAGCAGTGCCGCTCGTGCGAGGGCGAATGCTGTCAAAGCAGTGAAAGCTTGCTGGAGATGCAAATTCATGGGTAAGCCGGTAAGTGTGTCGGTACAAATTTGAGCATCGGTCATCGCCCGCTAATTTTATTCAGTGTGAAGTGGAACTTCCTTGCAAGTCTTGTCCGAAGGGACAGACTGAATAGGAGAACCAAAGTCAATTCTGCATGGTTCCGTGTTAGATGTAAGCGCGGAAACCTTAAAGATAAGATGCAGGAGATCAAGCTGTGCCCAACGAAACCTTCTGGCTTGACCATGAAGGACGAAAGTCAGCTCGACACATATAACTATCAACACTTGCTGTGACGAAGCTCACAAGAGACGAGAGAAAGTTCTAGCCAAGACGGTTGACAACGATGACTTGGACCTCTCGAATATTTGTGGGGGAGAGCAACACGTAAGGACCGTCGAGGGGAACACCAAAAAGGATGAAGACATACAATGTCAATTGCTTGTCTCCCAGTATCTATGTGGACTCGAAAACGTCAGCCCATTCGCAATAAAGGAGGCCGGTTAGCGGGACGTGAAACGCACGTCACAATCTCAAGGAGCTAATAATCATACGGGTGACCCTTGTCTTGATCAAGAAGACCAAGAATGCCCCGAAGCCGATATGGCCGGGCAAAGTGATTTGAAGCAGAAGAAACGAATTCTGGGAGAAGAGTTGGAGATGACCAAGCAAGCCTGCTAGACTCAGAATGTCATCGACAACCACGGTAATCTAATTGACTTCCGGACAATTGAGGAAGACGCCCAGGAGGACGAAGAAACTTGGATACAAGATTTAAAAAAATTCTATTCTGGATTGAAGATAGCTTGTGGAAAAGACGAATTCCTTCTGAAAAGACTTGCACCTCTCCACAAATGTGTCGTTTTCATACTGTTGGACCTCAGAGAGTGTCCAAGACTGCTGAATTTTCTACATCCTATACATGGCCCTATTGTCACAACATTTGACTCATTCGGCTTTTTACGTTCAGCAGCCGAATATCAAATGATTTTTAAAGATGTGAGTTACCAATTGCTCTTCCATTGAGAGAAAAGAAGCTGACACAATGACGAAGAATCAGTTGATCACCTCATCGTTGACCTGCCTCAGTGCCTGTTTGGAGGCACTTCAAGTCTACCCTGCATGTATGAGCCCAAGCTCACATATATTCTGCATCTACGAGGAGCTTTGTATGGTCCGTTGTATTCAGCGCCTTAGAAATTCCATAAGGATCTGTTGGAAAGAACTTTCGGCAGTCTTCTTCAAAAAGGACAACTTGAGAAGCAGG
>Ga0302227_10003272_pt1 | contig 10727 bp, 9 predicted proteins | sample II_Palsa_N1_1_FD_193525 | JGI IMG/M metagenome (GOLD analysis project Ga0302227, IMG submission 193525) | Peat permafrost microbial communities from Stordalen Mire near Abisko, Sweden - II_Palsa_N1_1 | ecosystem: Environmental > Terrestrial > Soil > Palsa > Peat permafrost | place: Sweden...
AGAGGCTCGCGCCAAAGAGGTCAAGTACCTTTTCGAGACGTACATCGAGGTGGGCGCACCCAAGGAGCTCAACATCACCGACGTGGCCCGCAAAGAACTCACGGCTACCTACCAGAAGGTTATATCTCGTGTTTTTTTTTTCACATTTTCTTATTAAACATTTTTTTTTTATTCTTTAGTGCAACCACGATATAGGAATGTTTGAGTCAACGCTCAAGGACACGTACTGGCTCATGAAGACCAACCTCTTCCCTGCCTGGAAAAAAGACAGGGGTTTTCAGGCTCTGCGTGAAAAGGTACGCTCCCCTTCGAGAAAGATGCAAGTTAGTAATTTATCATGTCAAACAGCTGGTACATAGCGCGCCCAGTCAGTCAAAGTCGAGCTTTACCGACGAGGTCTCTTTGACCATTCTCAAGGACAGCGGCAGCCTGACCATTCCCGCCAGCGCTCTACCCGTCGTGAGCGATTGAGCAGCCGTTTTCAAAATACAATTAATAAAAAAATTGCTGTTTTGCCCTCTCGCTAAAGTTAGGCCCTTCTCCTAATTCAAATGTGTTTTTTGTTCTTGTGTTCCGATGAATCGCTATATAATACACCAACTACGTAAAAAACATTCAAAATAGTCTTTCTTTATTGGTGGGCACGGAGAAGCTGCATGAGTTGCTTGATGAGGACAAGCTGCTTGTTTAGGTGATCGAGGGCCTCACCGCCCTTGACGGCACGCGACGAGGACAGCGTGTGGATCTTGATCTTGTTGGAGAGCATGTCGCTAAAGCCGCGGATGCGCTCCACCGATTTCTTCATGCCGTTGACCGACTTGCAGTGTTCGGGCGTCTGGCACAGGGCGATGAGCAGCTTGGCGGTGGCGCTGAACAGGTCGTAGTTTTCGCGGTTGTTCTGCAGCAGTTCGACGAAGACATCCACGGCGTTCTCGGCGTAAAAGACCTTGTCGGCCGTGTCGGGCCAAAGGGTCAGGTTGGTGAGGATGGTCAGGACGATCCGCAGCACCTTGAGATGGGGCTCGGAACGGTTGACCGAGCGGATAAACATAAGGATAATCTTGATCGCATTGTTCTCCACCATCTGTTTGCAGCACACGTATGACAGTCGTGTTGTTACCTCTGCATATTGTGAAAAAAAAAAAACATTTTTTAAATATTTCAAAAAAAAAAAATTTTTTTTTCCTCACCAAGATGCTTGCAAGCGCGAAGGATCTCAGTGACAGACTTGGACAGCAGCAAAATATCAAGGGCCATCTTTGTGCGGTTGCCCAGGGTCATCTGCTCGCTAAACTGGGCGTTCGCCTGCTCCAGTCGCGCACGAACCTCCACCAGACGCGCTGTGGACGCCTTGCGCACCCTGTATCCACGCCAGCACCTTTGGATCGTTCTAATAAAAGAAAGTGGACTTTTTTATTCAGTGTTTAATAGTCTCGATTGTTCTTGTTACATGGCCGCGTTCTTTGTCTGGGCAAAGATGGAGTGGGCTCGACGAGAAAAGAGGGTGGCGAGGCGTTGCTTTTCGACGAACCGTGCCGCACTGCGCAGGGCTGCAACGTGAGCCCGTTGCTTACGCCCTGCGAGGAGGCCTCGGTATCTTCGTTGGATCGCGCTATTTTTTTTTCTTTCAGTAATGTGTAAAATAAATAAAATATTCTTTCGTACATTGCGGCCGCAGATGTTTTGCCGTTGTCCATTCGAGCGAGAAGGAGAGCCCGACGTTTGCTCTGGACGAGGAGGACCGCCTTCTTGAGGAGCACAAAGGTGGCACGTTGCTTTCTGCCAGCGACGATCGCTCGCCACAAGGTTTGGAGGGTGGACACTGCCCTTTTGGTTGCGACGAACTGAGCCAGAGCAGATCGGGCGGCGAGAAGAGCGAGACGCTTGACCTCGACGGTCTTGGCGGACTTCTTGAGGAGAAGGAAAGAGGCGCGTTGCTGCTTGGCGAGAACAACCGAACGCCACCAGGACTGGAGCTGGCATGCAGCCTTCTTGATCGCGAGGTACTTGGCTTGAACAGATCGGCCGGCAAGGAGAGCGAGACGGTGGGCCCCAATGGTTGTGGCGGCTTGCTGCAGGGCGCTGAAATGTTTGCGGTCCTTGCGGCCAGCGACAAGGGCACGGTATCTCCTCTGGATGCCAATTGCGGCGTGCTTGAGCTGTTGGAAGTTGGCCATCTCCTTTTTTGCGAGCGAGGTGGCGCGCCACCAGGCCTGGATCTTGAGCACTGCCTTTTTGATCGCTGCGTACTTGGACTGGGCAGATCGGACAACAAGCAGAGCAACGCGCCTTGTCTCGACGACGGCCGCTGCCTTCTTGAGACCCAGGAACGAGCGCCGAGCCTTCTTTGCCAGGCTCACCGCACGCCACCAGCCTTGGATCTTGCATGATGCCTTCCTGGACGCGAGGTACTTGGACCGGGCAGATCGGGCAGCGAGGAGGGCCAGCCGTCTGGCTTCGACAACGACCACTGACTTCTTGAGCTGGAGGAACGTGGCACTCTGCTTCTTTGCAAGCTGGGTCGCTCGCCACCACGCTTGGATCTTTTGCGCGGCCTTCTTGGTCGCCATGTACTTGGACTGGGCAGATCGGGCAGCGAGGAGGGCCAGCCGTCTGGTCCCGATCACGACCACCGCCTTCTTGCACTGGACATACGCTGTCCGCTGCTTCTTGGCAAGCATGGTACCGCGCCACCAAGCCTGGATCTTGAGCACGGCCTTCTTGGTCGAGGCGTAGTGGGCCACAGCAGATCGGGTCGAGAGAAGGGCAAGACGTTTGGCCGCGACCAGCCTGACCGTCTGCTTGAGGAGCAGGTACGAGGCGCGCTGCTTCTGGGCAAGCATGGCTGAACGCCACCAGGTCTGGATCTGGCATGCCGCCGCCTTGGCCCCGAGGTACTTGGCCTGGGCGCATCGGGTCGAAAGGAGGGCAAGACGTTTGGTCTCGATGAGAATGGCAGTCTTCTTGACCTGGACGAAGGAGGAACGCTGCTTCTTCCCAATGACGATTGCTCGCCACCAGGCCTGGAGCTTGCAGGCCGCCTTCTTGGCCGTGAGGTACTGTGCCTGCGTAGATCGGACTGCGAGCAGGGCAAGACGTCGGGTCTCGATCGTCTTGGCGGCATGCCGTGTAGCCTCGAAGCTGCGTCGTGCCTTGCGGCCGGCAGTCAGGGCGCGGTACCGCTGCTGCACGACGATCGCGGCGCTCTTGAGGGCAACAAAGGAGGAACGCTGCTTCTTGGCAAGCGAGAGGTCTCGCCACCAGGCCTGGATCTTGGCTGCAGCCTTCTTGGTCGCAACGTACTTGGACTGGGCCGATCGGGCGGCGAGGAGGGCAAGTCGCTTGGCCTCGACGAGCTTGACAGTCTTCTGGAGCAGCACAAAGGCGGACTGTAGCTTCTTGGTGAGCACAATCGCCCACCACCAGGCCTGGATCTTCTGAACCGCAGTCTTGACAGTGACAAAGCGAGCTTTGGCCGATCGGGCGGCGAGGAGGGCGAGCCGCTTGGCCTCGACGAGGGAGGAAGCCTTCTTGAGGAGCACAAAGGAGGCACGTTGCTTTTTACCGGCAACGATCGCTCGCCACCTGGCTTGGAGGGCGCAGGCTGCCTTCTTGGTCGCGAGGTAAAGGGTCTGTGCAGATCGGGCGGCGAGAAGAGCGAGGCGCTTGGTTTCGATCACCTTGGCGGACTTCTTGAGGAGCAGGAACGAGCTGCGCTGCTGCTTGGCCAGGACGACCGAACGCCACCACGACTGGATCTTGCACACGGCTGTTTTGGTCTTGCTATACTCGACCACAGCCGACCGGGCAGCGAGGAACGCGAGACGTTTGGTCGCGATGAGGACAGCGGCGTTCTTGAGCGCCAGGAACCCAGCGTGCTGCTTCTTGGCAAGCTGGTTTGCACGCCACAAAATTTGGATCGCGCGCGCCGCCTTCTTGGTCGCGAGGAAATGGGCATGGGCAGATCGACCAGCGACGAGGGCCAGGCGCTTGGCTGCGATCACCTCGGCAGCCTTCTTGAGCGCGATGTACTGATGGCGCTGCTTCTTGGCGAGAAGGACGGCACACCACCACACCTGGAGCTTGCATGTGGCCTCCTTGACCGCGAGGTAGTGGGACTGAGCGGATCGGGCAGCGAGGAGAGCCAGTCTCTTGGCCTCGATGAGCATGGCCGCTTGTTGAAGGGCGCTGTAGTTGGCTCGATCCTTGCGGCCTTGAACGAGCGCACGGTACCTCTGCTGCATCACGATCGCGGCTTGCTTGAGCTGCTGGAATGCAGAGACCTGCTTGGAGACCGAGATTGCGCGCCACCAGGCCTGAATCTTGGACACTGCGGCATGCATCGCGAGCTTTTGATGCTGCTGCCGGGCAGACTCCTCATTGACGAGGATCTGAACGGCGCGGAGGTCCAGCAGACGCGAGCACAGGTAAGCAACAAACGTGATGACAGACTTTTCATCGGGGGCGGTGTTGGAGAGCTCGTCTGCAGTCACTAATAGAAAGGCGGAAAAAAAATAAGTATGCACTTTATTACTTTTATTCCCTTACCAAGCATGGGAACACCGCCGAGCTCCTTGATGGCACGATGAATCAGGTCAAAATTGGCACGCTCGTTGGCGATGGCCTTTTGTTCTGCTGTGAGCTGCGAGTTGGATCGCTTGCCAGGGGAAAAGTAGAGGAGGGCTCCGTTGGCGCTGTGTGAGGACGAGATGGACGAGTCTTCGTCGCCGGTTGGGGCCCTCATGTTGTGCGTCGTATCCTGCCTGATGTCGGCAGCGACGAGGAGGTGCGGCTGGTAGTAGCTGATCAGTTGGCAGAGCGCACGACCTTCAAAAAACGATTTTTTTTTTAATAGCTTGGAAATACATTTCAAGTACCATCGGAAAACGACGAGGTAAAGTTGATGACGGGGATCGAGGAAAAGGAGCACACCGTGTTGCACCACTGCAGAAGAAGCGACAGTTTTTCCGACTGGAAATAGAGAAGGGCCTCATCCGTGGGTGCAACGGTCCCCCCAAGCTGCGCAAACTCACGCTGAAGTCGATTGATCTCGGTCTGGAGCGTTTTGACATCGATAACCTCGTCCACTTGCTGTTGTAACAAACAAATAAATCCGTGAGTTTTTTCCTTTTTTTTTATAAAGAGGGGCCACTTACCCAATGAAGAATCATCTTCCACAAGAGCAGGAGGGTTTTTTCTCGGTGGCCCTCGACAATGTGGTCGGCAGTGATGAGGCCCTGTATTTTCATTTATTTAGTATTCAGCATTTTATCGAGGAAGAAAAACGAAATTTACCAGGCGAACCTCGCTGTGAAGGACACCAAAACGTTCCAGGGCGGAAAAGAGTGTGTTGATGTTGTGGATCTTCTGCTGGCGGGCAATGGCAGGATATTGGACATTCTGGAAACACACACACACACACACACACAATATTTTTTAATACTTCCCGATGGAAAAATATGCAATTACGCTCGCGATTGACCAGTCGTGCGAGAGGATCTCGGTAAGTCGTTGGAGGCGGACGCCGTCGCGGAGGTCGGTGGCAAGGTTGTCGACATGAAAGTCAAATTCTGCAAATGGGCTTTGGATGCACGAGACGACGTAGCCGAGCATGGAGAGATGGCGGATGACGTCGCCCTCGCCCTTGAGGAATCGGCGACCAAACTCCTTAAGGATGCCGGCAGAGCTCTTGACGGTTGCATTCTTCACGAAAAAAAAGCCGTTAGTTTTCGTTTCAGTGGTAGCTACTTTACCCTTTTGAACAGCAAGGGGTCCTCTGCGAGCAGATGCGAAAGCTTGGCCTGATCGAGAAGGAGTACGAGCTGCAGGAGGTGGCGCAAAACGTGGCTTCGCAGATGGGCTTTGTAGGCCGGGTTCCTTGGTTCTGCAGTGGCAGTGTAGCTCGGATCACGCAAAAAGTAGGCGACGATGAGCTCAGCAGGGTCGTTCGAGCTCACGACAGTGCTAAAGATCGTCTCGACGGCGAGGACAAGCCAGCTCGAGGAGTAGTTGGAGAGCTAAAAAATGACATGATTAGAATGTTTGAAATAGAAAAAAAAAATTCTTCATACGAATTCGACAAAAAACTCGCGAATGCCGATATCCGAGGCAAAGTCGCAGTCATCGCGTATTGCCAGACGATATGCGTCGAGTTCCTTTTTTTTTTAATTTACGGAGTAAGCAAATGTTTTTTTAATTTAAGAATTTGTGGTACCGTGTCGATTTTCGCAAAGACCATGCGAGTTGTCTCTGCTTGGAGGAGGAGTGCGGCCATTCGCCTGACCTGTGCACGCTTGAGGGCGTTGGAGTGTGCTGCGTAGGGGTCGCGTGCTGCCTCGTTGAAGACGTCGACGCGATCGAGATGAGCGTTGATCCAGCGCACAAATGCGCGTTCTTGCTTGTCGGCCCATTGCTCTTCATATGCGACGCTCCTAAAGATAAAATTATGAGTTTCGTAATAGGTCGTTTGTGTGGGTTTAGCACTACGAGTTGGTGGACTGTGAAAACTGCACAGACGACTTGAATGAGGGCTTTTGCAGCCGGAGGGTAGCTGTACCACGATTTTATTAGTTTATTTATTTTTTTTTTTGACAAGAAAATTTTTTGTTACGCTTTGCAAACTGTGCTGATGGCGTGGACACAATTGCAGGGGCCACCGACTTGCTAGCAGTCGTGGCGGGCTTGCCAAGTCTTGCTCCCGAGGGTTGTTTGTTCTGACCAAAAAAAAAAAAAAGATGAACAAACGATACTTTTAGGCAAATGTTACATTTGGGGCCAATGCACCGAGAGGCTCACGCGCACCCATGGCAAAGCCAATGAGCGAGAGCTGGAAGCGGTTGTTTGTGCTTGACCGGACAGTTACGTTTGTGCGCAGAGCGCCGTTTTGCACAGGGGTCCACGAGAGGGCGATCGTGGTGCTCGAGTTGCCTTGTACGAGAGTTCCCATGGGGCTTTTTACATTGCAAATTAGCTGCACAAAAAGGACGACGGACGATACCTGTCGGTGCTGAGGAACTCGATCTCGCCTTGCTTGAGCCCGGTTCGGCCAGCAGGTGCGATCGCGAGGTCAAACGTGATCTCAATGTCGTGCTGGTTGGGGTTGACGACAACAAGCGGGCGCTCGGTTGTGTCGCCGACACGCACGTTGCCAAAGTCGACCTGAAGGGCAGGAGTAATGAGCACCGGTGGCATGTTTTGGATAAGTACGTTTGGTGTCGAGCGAAACGGTTGCAGAAAGAGTTTCGGCATCTCGTCCTTCTCTGCAGGCTGCGTGGCAGCACTGGCAGCAGCAGCAGGCACTGGCATCGACTTGAAGTCGATAGTGAAGGCTGTTGTTATTCCGGTGGTTAGACTCGAGAGAGAGAGAGTCTGCGCAACGGTTTTACCTCTCGCTGTCATGTAACGGTTTTTTGCCAGATAAAAATGTTAGTTTGCCAACTAATAGTTTGCGCCTGGATTCGGGCTGTCCGGATTCGGCGGGCTGGCCGGCGCGGCTGGCCGATTGTATTTAATACGCGGAACTGCCACAACATACAGCTTATTATTTATTATTATTCGCGATTCCAGTCGGCGTTTGCATCGATGGCTTGACTTTGGTCCCCACTTGTCGCATCAGCGCTCGGTGTTTTCCCAGTGTTGCTGGAGGTGGATGTCGAAGTCCTGCTGCTCCTAATGCTGGCAGCGGTCTCGGTGCCTTCGGCTGCAGTCCAGGACTCGGTCGTGGGATTACGGTCACGCTGTTGAGCCTCGTCTAACGCGGGTTTACCGTCTGGCACTTGATGCCGCGGCGTAGAAGCAGACTCCGCGCCCACGCGGTCGGGGTACGAGATGTGTGTTTGTCGCTGGACCTGCTGTTGCTGGTTTCGATTACGCCGATAGAACTCGGAGCGGCGGAAGGCCTCGAGTCGCTCGAGTCGCTCGTGCTGCCTTGGGTACTCGGGTAGGCAGAACACGCACGGGTATGCTGCGTAGGCCGTCAGGTTGAGCCACTGCGGGTTGAAGGCGAAATCCTGCTCGCCAAATTCGCGCCGTGCCATGTGATCGAGGTAGATTTGGCGCGTTTCGACAATGAGAAAGACGTTTGGGATGAGCAAGACGTAGACGACGGCGATGGCCAGGATGGCGAGGATGACCGTACTGGCGATGGCGAGGCCCTGGTCGAGCCGGACATACATGAGTAGGATCAGTGACAGAACCAGCAGCCAAGCCGCCAGGACCGTGAAGAAGATGGCCAGGGTGATTGCGCGCTGGACAAAGTCGCGTTGGCGCATGACAAAGCGCACCGACAGCACCTCGTCCTCGGCGTAGCGATCGGGTGGCACGTTGATATAGTAGCGTCCGTACGTCATGGGCATGATCGTGGTCGTGCCGGGTTCCCCGTCGATGCGGATGAGCTTGATGTTGTCGCTCACGTCCCAGCTCACACGCTGTGCTGCCGACAAAAGGGCAATGTCGAGGATGGACACGCCAAAGGCGATGGCGCTGCAGAAGAGCGACCAGTGGAAGAGCACCTCCTCGTACGTGCTGGGCTCTGGGGGCGTGCTGACACTGACGCCGATGAAGGCCGAGGCGAGGATGAACGCGTTGATCGTGCGCAGGTTCTCGATCCACACGGGCCAGCCCTCCTGGTACACACGCGAGATTTCATCCACACGCGCCGTCTTCATCTGGAACGACCGGGGCGGCCTTGGGCGCGGGTGGCTCTGGCTCTGCTCTGTTGGGTCCATGCCGGTCGTCTTACAAATGGGCAGACACTTGCCACCGCCGTCACGTGGGACACCTGGACGCCTCGAGGTGTCTTTCTTGGCGAAAAGACAACCATCCGGCGTGGCTGGCTCGGGCGGCAGTCACAGCACCACGCGTCAGTGTCTGTTCTCGACCAATTTGGAACGGGCCCTACACTTTCAGTAATCATGGTAACGAGGCCTCGCTCGCGCAAAAAACGACGTTAACGCCGCCCTTGCTTAGTTCCATCCGACGAGGGGAGGCAATCGCGGCGGTCGCGACCAGTTTGACTGGACCAATGTCAAGACGGACAAGGATCGCGAGGCGTATTTGGGCAACAGTCTCATGGTGTGTTCTCCCCCCTTTTGTTGAGTGGTAGCTGAGGGATGATAACAAAAGGCGCCGGTGGGGCGGTGGATGATGGGCCGCGACCTCCACTGGTACACAAAAGACAAGGACGTGGGTGCGGGCGCGGGCAAGAAGGAGACTGCATCGGAGGAAGCCAAACGCAAGAGGGACGAGGAGCTCGCCAAGATCAAGGAGAAGGAGACCGAGATGCTTGCGTCTGTGCTGTACGCGCGCGCCGTCCCCTCTCTTATGAATATTTAAATCACAACGCTAACCAAAAACAGGGGATTCAAGGTGAAGAAGAACGAAGCACTGACAAACAAGCTGTCCAAACAGGAACTGGCGGAAGTGACCAAGCGTGGAACGGTGGGCCACGAGGAGGCCGATCGGATTCTCGGCGTGGGCTTTGGCAGCACGGGCGGTGCGACGCTGCGCGCGCAGACCACGTCCATGCAGGAGAGTCACGGCCAACTCGCTGGCAATGTGAGACAAGGGAAAATATATTTTGTTCTTATGTACCACCACCCCACGAAAAAGGATGCGACCGAGAGCACTGCTGCCCCACAGACAAACGAGGTGTCGTCGTCGTCGTCGGCGGCGGCGGCGGCGGCGGTGGTGGCGGCCGCGGGTGGCAGTTTGCTTGCGTCAAGTTTTGTGGAAGTGGGCAACAAGGAAAAGCACAAGAAGAAAGGCAAAAAGGAAAAAAAGGCCAAGGCGCACAAGCACAAAAAGGACAGCAAGGACAAGGACTCGGGCAAGGCACGGCAACAAAATTCTGACGACGACTCTGACGACGATCAGCCGCGTGCTCGGGCTCGGCACGACTCGGACGACGAACAACAACGTTCGCCGCCCCGCCGCACTCGCCACGATTTGGACGATGAGGACGACGACAAGCAACCGCGCCGCTCAAGGTCGCCGCCCCGCCGCACTCGCCACGATTCGGATGATGAGGACGACAAGCAACCACGCCGCCGTTCACGATCGCCGCCTCGCCGTTCACGATCGCCGCCTCGCCGTTCACGATCGCCGCCTCGCCGCTCTCGATCGCCGCCTCGCCGTTCACGACGCGAATCACCGCCTCGTCATCGAGACTACGAACGCGACCGACGTCGGAGCAGGTCAAGATCGCCAGCGCGTCGCCGATAGCCGAGCAAACATAAAAAAGGAGAAGGAAAAAAAAAGCAAACTTTACATCTACGTACACAAGAATTTTTTTACTACTTTTTATTGTTAATGGCGAGCGACTGCAGGCCCGAGACGAGCTCTTCCGAGGGACGACGTTGCAGATTGCCGGGACCACTGCGAGGGGCTGGTGGTGATGCAGCAGCGGGGATATAAGGGGGCGACGAGGTGTTGCTCGCGTAGCGATCAGCGGGAACGTACGCCGGCTGGAGACTGCAGAAGTCCCACTCGAGAAGGCTGATGATTTTCTTTGCGAGGCGTCCAAACTCGTTGCGAGTGGTCGCTGTTTGCTCCTCCGACATGACTTGACGTTGTTTCTTGTCGTTGATGATGAAAAGGGTCGAGCGATCTACCGGTTTTATATAAATACTTTCAATGGTGTCGTTGCCTTCTACCTCTGAGGGTCATGCAGATGTGGGCGATGATGCTGAGATACACGGGCACGTTGATGACGGCGTGGTGCGCCTTGA
>Ga0302227_10003276_pt1 | contig 10725 bp, 10 predicted proteins | sample II_Palsa_N1_1_FD_193525 | JGI IMG/M metagenome (GOLD analysis project Ga0302227, IMG submission 193525) | Peat permafrost microbial communities from Stordalen Mire near Abisko, Sweden - II_Palsa_N1_1 | ecosystem: Environmental > Terrestrial > Soil > Palsa > Peat permafrost | place: Sweden...
TCGGAGCAAAGCCTAGCATCATGCTCATCGCCGATTGTATAACAGAACTGTGCCAACTTCTACACATCGAGCGGGGACGAGAGTATCCAACTGGAGAAGCTTATGAGACAGTCATCTGGAAGACACTTATATGTAACATTGCTAAAGGTTCGATGAAGAGAGCGCCGCTCACTTATGCTACATTCTACAAAGCCCTTTTGCTCCTCATCGTGGCTCATGATCCGTCATGGCCAGCAGCAAATACGCTTTATCCCAATCTGTCAGAGGAGGAGCTGGTAGAAGAGCTGGTAAAAGACCTGGGAGAAGAGCTACTGAGTTATAAAGCCAGTGATATTGCGACGATTGGAAATGTAATCATACAAGGTGCCAGAGAGCTTTGCTACAGAAAGCGACGTGGTGGAACTAGACGCGGCTATGTGGGCCAGTTCTCTATCCATTCGCTTGTCGGCGATCTGGTGTTCCTGCCTCTCGGCTCCGCGGTTCCATTCCTGATCCGTTCAGGTCCCGAGCGAGGATATCAGCTGATCAGCGAGTGCTACGTCCACGGTATTATGGAAGGACAAGCGGTCGGAATCGCGGAGGATACCATAGGTGATATTGATATCTTTTAAGGTAGTAGCCATCATTCCTTTTGTTACTGGAAAATGTTATGAAGACGTGTAGCCATGATCCTCAGACACGTTAGTCCTACTGTAGAGAAGTTACTAGTTAATTCTACGCTGCTTGTGGAAACTTCTAGAAGAACGCCACGCTTTCACGTGACATCTATAAAATGCGCGATAAAATACGACTAGCGTGACTGTGAATACAATATTTGGTAAGGGCGATAAATCTTTCCTCGCTTATTAAGATGCTTGGCATTTTGTGTACCTCCCACTATTGTCCGGATAAATCCGGCAGGCAGGTTTCCTTGTGCTCTGTGTCTTCAAACCTTGGGGCTATATTTGAACTTAATAGAAGCTCTATGCCACGGCCCCGAATTCCAGCGACGGGTCGATAGTCATGATAGAGCAGGGGGTAATAGCTGCAGCAGCTTTTGACGCTCTTAACGGGACGATCGACAACCTAGCCAAACTATAGTATTTTTCTGACTACAAGTCGAGCCCTTGTAGAGAAATAGCTAAAGAACAATAGCAAATAGATTATAATAATATATATTTGTGTGGTGGAGATTTAAGACCCCCAAACCATGAAGTTTTTTCGGCACACAGGGTTTTTCGGCACGCAGGGATAGACGTTACTGAAGAACGTGGTGACAGTAGCTGGGGGGCAAATGAGCTGTTGACCCCAGGCTGGGTCATGTAACATCACGCTATCACGTGGTATTGCGACACGTGATCCGGGAGCTTCGGCATAATGGGAGCTCACCAAAGGTCCTCCTGTCAAAAGAAGAATTGTCATAATGCAAGCAATTTTCAATTTATTCATTCTAAAAGTGGCCGAAAGTGAAGAAAAAGTCTACAGAAGCCCTGACACCCCTTTCACACTTCCCACTCTTCACCTCGACATTGCCTTCTACGGACGTTGGGTTAAGGCACTCTTAGCACATGTGGCGAAAAGGGTCTTGAGAAAAGTCCCAAAGGCCGATGCCTTCAGACTCCTTTGTGTGGTGCCTAATCTCAATTCGACTTGAATGCCCCCTTCCCCGTTTGACGCTGGATGATTTGGTCGGGTGATTTCTCCCAAAAATATTGTGTACTTCCCAAGTACGAAAAGTGGCCCAGAATGCTATACATTTGCCTATACAAGTTGATTGAGTAGCTGGCTGTCTCGAACCATAGTACATGGTGCCGGTCAGTGTCTTTCCTGTAGGAGCCAGAGTGGTTAATACTAGTAGGAGGGAGATTTAGATTCGATAAGATTACTAGGGGAACCTTACCCACCTTACTATATATTCTATTCACTTTAATCTCATGCTTTAGGTCGGAACGATGTTTTGGATGGATCACGGTTACACTATTACTTGCGGTAATTGCCAACTTCTGGAGTCATAGGCTTGCTACTCGCGAAAAGACACCAACGGCCGTTGACTGCAGTTTGTTACTGTTTGTAAAAAAAGAATAAAAAACCCCCTTTCCAGGATTGGTATCTACATTTCGTTTCAGTAGTATTGTAGCATTTAATTATGGGACTAGGTTTACAGCAAGTTTCTGCTCCCAAATCTTGAGAGCTTCTCTTGTTCTGGAGACATTACCCTCCACCCATCTCTTATCTCGATCATTCAAAGTCTTCTCTAAGTCTACGGTGCCTCGAGAGTCGTTCGTCCCTGCTAAATACGAGAGCCAGACCTCTCTTCGAGGGGTCGGCGCAAGAATATCATCCATCCAAGTATCCACAGGCGTTTTCTTCCAAACCTGTATTGACCCTAACATCGCAGTGCGGCCCGAAAATTCAAAAGTCGTTGCTTTGACGTCGATATCTGAGGCCGTGACCCATTCTTTGACGACAGAAGTATCGGATTGAATCACATGCTCCCAAGCCCAGCACACTGTCACCAGAACCAAGAGTCCGATCCCATCCCATCCTTTCTGGGAAGCAACATAGGTCATCGAAAGTAGTTGGAGAAACCCCAGCGTGGCGAAGATGTACGAAAGAACCCTAGTACTTCTTTCTCCAAATTTACAATTTACTGAGTAGATCATTGACTTGTTGAGGATACCGTCAATAATACCCCGATCTCCGGCAAACAGGCACCAAGTTGTCGCGTTATTGTGCAAAGCAGTAAGCATGCATGCCTGCCCTGGCTCGTTCCCGCCCAGAAAACGACTGGGACGTTGAATTTGAGTAACCTGGCAGCATAATTGAATGCAAACACTTGTTACAATTGCAGCTGCAGTCCCAATGAGTCCAAAGAGGGCCGCAATAACGGCACATCCAAGCAGGCAGAAGATGAGAAGTAATTGAAATGCAAGGGACAACTGGAAGTTTCGAACCCTGTCGACTAGCGTTTGGGGAGGAGCACCTCTTGATAATTGAAGCAGATGAAGGGTTTGATAGCGCCGGAACTGAGGTTGTTGCCCAGCAGTTGGATTTGTCGGTTCAGAAGTTGGCCCAGAGCTGGGTATTGTTGATTCAACGGAAATTGGTATCTTGCCTCTTGTGGCATAAGACGTGATGAGGGCACTCGCAGCGCCATTTGCGCAAGGAAATTTTGATCCGAAGTTTGCATCCCAGACGTCTTTTTTCAACTCGCTGATAGAGCAAGCGCTGTCGAGGTCGTCCGATCCTTCCTTCAACAGGCTCGCTACCTTTCCCAACACCCCGAGTTTGGAGAAAAGTCCAATGCAGAGTCTTCCAGTCAAGGATGTCTTTCCGACGAGTGTGTGTGATGATTTGTAGCTAGCGAGGTAAATAACCAGGGGCATGAGAGCAGCCCATTCGAAGACAATGCGTGGTACCGGTACTGTAGGTAGGAAAGGCTCGAGGCTGGTGGTTCCCCATTCTGAGTGAGCAGTTTCGTTCCCACCTGGCATGATTTGCTGAAATTACAGAACAAATGATGAAGAATGATGGTCGTAAGGCAATCATTTTCAACCAGACACCGCCTCTATGTTAGAAAGCCTCAGCTCTCGGTGAGGCTGGCGCAGAGGCAGTCAGCGACTCAGCCATGTCCTTCAAGCTAAAAATAGGAAACACTGCAGACAACAGTTGACGTGGCTGTGTAACCTTCCGATATTATTCCCTCCGGAATTTCATATTGTTTTTCTCTCTCAATGCCACATCAGTGGAGCTTGAGATAATGGATCTCAGCGAGTTCTCTTCAAATCAGAAGGACCAAATTCGTCGCGAAATTGCTCATGTTTTGGGCACACTTTCACCTTTCCAGCGAGAAAAAAAACCATCCTTCACCACCAGTGCGGACTTCGCCTACAGTGAAGCCACCGACAGACTTGACCCAAAGCAAATTGAGAAAACCTGCCACCTTCTACACGATGCATCAATTGATTCAGTTGACACGCTCAAAAAGCTAGACGATATTACTGCGAGATTCTTCAATCACTGGTTTGTCCCCTGGGGAGAGTGGATTCTGTCGGAAGAAGTCCTCGCCGACAAGGCTTACAATTTGATATTGCGTTTGCCGTCGCAGCCATTGCGTGTTGTTTGCAAGCAGAAGGATGGGTTTGATCAAGTGCAAACTCGCGATGCGTCAGCTTTTTTTCGCACACAACTCACGCAAACTGAATGCTACATTAATCGAAATGTTGTTCGAATGGCTTTGCGAGTATGCATCATTCTCGAAAGGCCACGGCAACATGCCAGAGTTGCGGAGCCTTACTGGGCGATGGCGCAGGTGACCGAAGACATCGCTATGCTTTTCGATGCAACTACACAATTTTGCGGTAATGATTCCAGCTTGTCTGACCAGGACTGGATTGGCTGGTGTGTCGTCAAGTCTTTTCTGTGGACTAGTCTGCAAAGAATGTTCATGCTCTGGACTTGGTCAGTTACTTCGTTGACCATAAAAGCTGGGTACAACTCGGAAATCATCACCAAGCACCGAACTCAACAAGACCGCATTCGACCAACGATACTATCTGAACTAGCAAGGCAAGAAGAAGAAATTCTGCAGATGAGACCTGATCCCATGTGTCCTTGGGCCTTTCAGCTACTCAGGAACGACGGATTTTCCCTATGCATTGATCTTCGGCGGCCCCTAAAGCGGTATGACCTCACTAAAGCTGTAGAAGTTTGAGCTAAACTTATTACGTAGCTACGCTTTACTGTTAGGAAGCAATGCCCCTCGATGTGGGATTGGTTCACAATCTCAGCAAGTTTGTGACGGAACGAGCTTCGAAAGCTGTGGAAGGTTCGTGGGTGCAAAAGTTATTAGACAATCCGCCCACGAGTGCATTTCCAAGGACTGCAAGAAGTTGACTTGGGATGAAGGATCTTACTGTGCTTTCGAGACTCCGGTTGTCAGCATCCGGGACACTTCCATCACTCAAATAAAGTATACCAACTTAAGCGACAAAACACTCTCAATTTCGCATGTTTGGAGCCATGGTCAGGGTGGAAGACCCGAGACTGGGTTCAACACTTGTTTACATGATCGATATGTGAAAGTTGTCAAAACACTTGGCTGCGACTCCTACTGGATGGACACGCCATGTATACCGACCGAGACAGTTCTTCGGAAGAAGGCAATCGCAAACATTAATCATATCTTCATGGGAAGCAAAGCCACCTTGATATGTGATTGGGATCTCATGAGAATCGACATATCTCTCCTGAGAAAAGCGCCCAATACGGGCCCAGCTGTTAGACTCGTTGAAGGTGTTCTAATTGCTCTACTTGTGTGCGACTGGAATGTTCGTGGCTGGACATTCTTGGAAGCAATACGAGGCAAGAAAGCACTGTATTTGCTGTTCAAAGACAGCGAAGTTTTTTCTCTGGGAGATCTGTTGAAGTGTCTCGTTGACAGCGGCAAAGTTGAACTTGCCAACCTCTATCTTTCGGCGGGGCATTTGCTCCCACTTCCCGAAGAACTTGTGCAAGCCCACAAAGAGAGGCATTACGGAAATAGAATGATGTTTCTTGACAGCGTTGAGGAAGCCGGCACAGTCTTGAGCCGCCGCCCTGCCTCACGACCCTCAGACAATTTAGTTATTTGGTCTTTGTTGTTTTCCGATGCAGGCCAGAATCTCAACCCGCAACCTTCTGATCTCGACAGAAACAACCCCAATGCTACTCGTGGAGTCAAAGACTCTGCTCATAAATCAGCAGAGGAAATGTGGAGAAGCCAGTACAGTGTTTCCACAAGTTACCTTATTTCGAGCGCCCCGAGAATCCAGGGGGTGAGAAGAATGAGCTGGGCTCCATGCTCACCTGTTCCTGATAACGTCGAGTCGAGGCAGGGATCTAGAAGATACTATCCTTATGTCAATATTGGGGATGAGGCCGAGAGAGCTTGGATACGGCACGGTGGTCTTGTAGCAGAATGGTTCTCGTGCTTCTTTGTGGGGCAAGGTAGCCGAGATGCTCAAGATGAAGAGTCTACAGTGGTATCTCGACCAGAATTGGCTCACGACGATCCGACAGACGCCGAAGACGACGAAAGCTGGTACCATCCATTAGATCCCCTAGACGTTCTCAGCCGTCCTTTCAATACTGCCAAAGAGGACCAGAGGATGAGGGGCGTCCATCAATTGAATCTCCTGACAAGAATGGGCTTGAAACTGGAGAATACAAGATTCTTCTGGACTTCAGACGACGATATGATGATTGAACTGCAAGATATATCTTCTACTTACTTGCCTGGTTTCCAGTGGGGAGTGCTTCTTCGACCCCCAACAACACCTGAGCGTCAGAATCTTCAAATGAAGCCGCTGCCGTTGGTCTATGAAGGCAATCCAGCAGCTCCACTAGTGGCAGTCTGTGGATCGAATAATGGCCGAGATTGGGTGTGGCGGGGAGTTCAAATTTGGGATTCATCTGTCGCACTTCCGTCTTTCAAGTTGCGGAAACTGTTAATTATATAATAGTGCAGTTTAGAAAGAAACACTTTGAACGGAAGTGTGCTTCATCACACGGGAAGACGTACCGCTGGAAATCTACCAATCGGATAGATTGTTTCAAACCGAAAGAGTATTAATAGCACTCCTTTAACAGCTTCCGCTGAAAAAGTGCGAGAAAGAAGCTTGGTTATTTATCTGCATTATCAACTACATGATCTGTTCCGATTTACTCGCCAAACGCCGTCTTGGCCAATAAATCAAGTTTGGCCAATACAGCAGAATGCTCACCAAAGGTATAATTTGTAGTTGCTCTATTATAACCATTATTCTTCAATTCGCCTATAAATAATAGTAAATTCTATAGTGTTATAAAGATTATAGAATTAGCTTCACTCCCACCACTCCTACCACTTCTCACTTCCTCTTCTGACGCTTGGGGGCCTTGACAGGAGTCTCTTACTTTTTTACTGCCTTCCTCACTCCTAGAGGCGGAGGAACTGATAGCTAGAAAGAGGCACTGAAATACTAGTCGGACAGAGAGGGAATAGGGGTGGTGACGTAGCGGAGCAAGCCCTTATTTCCCGAAACAGCCTATTTAATCTTCCCTTTTATGCGACCGATACCTTCTTGAGACCTAAACAATCCCACATTTGGTAAAACTAGCCATTCATTGATCAAACGCGATTTATTAACCAAAAAGAACTGATTTTGGTAAAACTAGGTGTTGTTGACTAATACGGCGTTTGGTGAATGAATCGGAACAGATCTCATACTCTGACTGGTCAACAAGACGACGTGCATTATTATGGGGCTAGCTCAATTAGAAGATTTCAGTGCTCTATTCTAAATCTATTGAATGGCTGCACCGAATGTCATCGTCCAAAGAATCACACTATCGTCAGCAATGAGACGATGTTACTTTGCCCCTTTTCAATATATTTGAATCCATTTCCTAAGCAAAGGCATAAGGTTGCAGGCACCGAAATCTTCGGGAAACACGGTTTACAGGTTAAATTGTTTCCCAGCTCTGATAATCCCTTACTTTAGTCGATATCGAAGAATTAAGCGTTGTTGGGATTACAGAAGGGTTTTGGTCACCACTAAGCGAGATTTTCAGGGGCAACAACGTGACCTTCTCCCCCAGCATAATCTTCACAATCCCTTGAACCAACTCCCAAAACCGAATCGTAATGCTCGAAAAAATCTTAAATCAATCCCGAGGCAAGACTTGAGAGCTTGCAACATTTAAGGTTCCGCACGTCCGCATCCTCAGCACGTGACCATGGGTTTCTTCCTCTTCACCTGCCTAAGGTAGATTAGCTTGAGAGGTGATCGACAGGGGTATCAGGCGGGAAGCGGGGGTGGGGTTCTGTTTTCTCTATCTTTGCATTCTCCATACTTCAAACTTCTCACATATCAATCAACTACCGCACTCAACTTAGTATTGCAAGAAATTTCTAATAGAGCCGTAGCTGCAGCGACAAAAATGCATGTACTGATAATTGGAGCAGGTATGATGTCGTGCAATGGGCTTTACAAATTAAAGTTGACCTCCAATCCATAGGAACGACAGGTCTCCTGATTGCTCAGGGCTTGAAGCAGGTAGGTGCACCTAAGGTTCGAAGTACATATTAATGAAAGCTTATGTCTGCAGGCCGGTATAAACTTCTCCATCTTCGAGTCTGAGCCGTCAGCCTCCCATTACCGACCTCGCGAATGGAGCATGGGAATCCATTGGTCGCTGCCCCAGCTCAAAGCTCTACTGCCTCCCCATCTTAGGGTGAGATTGAAGGAGGCACAAAACGATCCTTTCCTTGATTCGAAGGAGGATGATGTCTTCCCGATATACAATGGCTTGGATGGCACAGTATTGAAAGCTGTTCCATCTCCGAATATAATACGAGTATCCAGGAGAAAAATTAGGGCGTTCTGTAGCCAAGACATTGAAATCAAGGTGTTTCTGACCCAATGTCTTCTATAGAGCATTGCTGATGAATCAGTATGGTTATGATCTTGCTAGCATACGTTATGAGGAGCTCGGGTTTACCGCCATCTTCACGAACGGGGAACAAGTTGCGGGGAGTGTTATTATCGGATGCGATGGCCCAAGATCCAAAGTGCGAGAGGAACTATTGGGACGAAAAGCTGAAGTGTCTGCATTAGAGTTAGTACATTCTAATGTTGCAGTTTCATATGGAGATGCGGAAAAGGCAAAGTTTGTCCGAAGCGTGCATCCGCTCTCTAGTTTGGCAGTCAGACCAGGAGTGCTGTCCTTCATCTCAAGTACATTCTTTGCCCACTGTAATGCTACGTACTAACCGTTCGACAGTCCAAGACGTACCTGATGAGAATGATCCAGCCAATTGGCGATTTCAGCTTGTTACAAGCTGGCTGGGGAGACAGGATACGTCCCTTGATGCGGCTGGTCGTCTCGCGGAAGTGAAGCAGAAAGCTTCAGACATGTGTGAGCCTTTTCGCTCCGCAGTTATGTGGATTCCGGATGACACAAAAATCACTTATAATGCAATCGCTTATTGGGTCCCAGCCCCATGGGACAACCATGACGGAAGAGTCACTCTGGCTGGAGATGCGGCACATCCAATGACTCCCCGTAAGTGATCTCGTTCCAAGGAATTCAGCGCAGCTAATTTTAGAAGATCGGGGTCAGGGCTTGAACCATGCGATATGTGATGCAAGTCATTTTGTTGAGGCGATGAAGAAAGTGGTTGCTGGAGAACACTTGAAGGATGCTATCACTGCTTATAGCGATGAAGTCGTAAAGAGGGGTGCGGAAGAGGTGTTGATCTCAAAGCAGACTACGCTCATGATGCTCAATTACGATCAGCTGATGAATTCCCCCATAGTGACAAAATCCTTAGGCAAGTGAGGTCTCGGCTTAGCTGAGAACATCTACATTGTAGAACAATGATCGGCCATATTTGTTCTATAGCAAACAATACGTCTAAATGTACTGTCGACTAAATAGCGTAACATGCATTGGTTGAGTACCTGATCAACAGAATAGGTAGATTGAGCTAAATTCTACAAAGAGGGTTCTCTTCTCGGTGCGCTCTGGTACTGACCCCTGCTGTAGTGTTTAAATGGCTTCGACTTGTGCCCCTAGCAAAACAAGGTGCAATTAATACTTCCTCTTTGGAAGAGGTCGAGAATTCGATAGAAGACATTATTCCAATTTCACAAATGAGCGATTATTTACCATGATTAATTCCAAGATAAATTTGTCCCCCCTCCTTTACAACTCAAATCGCCAACGAATTGATCCAGACGGTGAAGCCTCTGAGTTTAGAACTGCGTTATAGAATGGTATAGGGTAAGTGAAGTGTTTGGGAACCTGTAAAATCCTCACCCGGACTTGCGTTTAGATACCTACTTTTCACCAGTGTGTTTTCAAATGACTTGATAACAGATTAAGCCCTAGGAAAAGTATTAAGGACTTAGCATTTACCACTATTGATACAAGAATTAAGCTCTCTTGATCAAGGAAGTAATAAACAGAGCCTAATTAAAAAGTGTACTCAAGGACTTATCCAAGTACCTGGCTTTAGGGGCTCGCTTGTTATTGCAGGCTGTTCTCGCTTATTTGCCCCTTAATCTTAGCATCTATACTCATCCCATTCAACACTTCAATTCTTTTTCAGAACTTCAACACTTTGTACGGGGCAAAAGTCAATTTCCTCCTCCATTTCATATTCTCTTCTAATTTTCGGCAACTGGACTTCCACGGCCTGGATTCTACGAAGGAGACATACGACTGTGCCGCACAGCGCCGTTACACTAAGACCACGCGAATTTTAGCTCTAAACTTAGGCCGGATCAGCTCAAATCCTCTCTAACTAGCCTCCCATGGGGAGGCGCCGGCGCCTGGAACAATTTCAACGGACTTTAATAGGCTTCGAACCAAACTAGATCGTCTGGGCAGGCCAACCCATGGCAGGTAATGGTTCGCGAGAACGCCCCGCAACCCGCCCCAAAACAAAACTAACTTCAGGAACTGGATCGCCCATCGCCCCTACCAGTCAGGGGCGGCGCCCTGGCGCTCTAGCCGGGTATGGCTTTCGCCTCCCCGCCGTTGTTCCCAAACATCGGATCAATAATTTTCTGGTCCCATAAATTCATACTGTGGGTATAGTCAGGGGCCTTCTTCACGAATCATAACCATGACAAATATGCCCAGGCACCACTTCTTTGTCGGTCGCACGGACATGCGACTGAGAAAAAGATGGAGACGTTACGAAGGGCTACAAGGCCG
>Ga0302227_10003280_pt1 | contig 10714 bp, 9 predicted proteins | sample II_Palsa_N1_1_FD_193525 | JGI IMG/M metagenome (GOLD analysis project Ga0302227, IMG submission 193525) | Peat permafrost microbial communities from Stordalen Mire near Abisko, Sweden - II_Palsa_N1_1 | ecosystem: Environmental > Terrestrial > Soil > Palsa > Peat permafrost | place: Sweden...
TTGAAGGCTTCGTCGAAGGACTTCCAGTCCTCATTCTCCTGTCCACGCCCATCTTCCTCGATCTGATCCATTTCCATGCCGACTTCGATTTCCTCATCGACTCTCTCATCAGTCGCGTCGTCCGTGCTCCAATCTGTGTCATCGGATTCAGATTCGTACTCGCTGATATCAGATGCAGACCTAGCATCCCTCTGCACCCTGTCTTCAATGCGCCTCACTTTTGATCCAAGTTTCGCAATCATTTCGTGGTCATCATATTCCCGAATCTCGCTGATCAGCCGTTGATATACCCTGAGCGCATCAACGAAGAGGCGGTGGTTTTCGTACCAGTCTGCGAGTTGATAGGAAGCTTCAACCAATGCGTTCGGGTACACCCCATAAACTGGAATCCCTAGACCAAAGCATTTCTCATACCAGCCTATTGCGTGCTCAAAATCGCCCCTCCTTGAGCATACGTGAGCGAGTCCAAGCCAAGGACCCACCAGGTCTCTTCTATCTTCTTCCTCCTTCTCAACAGAATGCAAAGCCGCCAGATTTCCAAATAACTTTTCGCTCTCGTCTAAATTTCCGCTATGAAGCAAACTCCAAGCACGAGAAGTTTCAAGTTCGAGAATGCATGCATGGTTTGCTCCGAGCAATGGTCCAAATCGTTCCACTGCCCCTGAGGCTATCCTAAGACTTTCTTCGAGGTCTCCTCTCGAGTATAGTGCATCTGCTAGATCTCTCATAGTAAAGATAGCAGCAAAACAGTTTGAATCTGATTCCGGGTCTTCAAGTGAGAGCTGCAAAGCAGTTCGCAACAGCATCTCTCCGCCTTCCGAACCCTTCCTAGATATTAAACTGCCCAATAAAGACAAGGCTCGCATGGAGTTGAAATGTCTGGGACCATAAGTTGTTAACAAAATCTGAAGTATTTCCCGCAAGCCATTTTCGGCACTTTCACGATGCCCCAATAGTTCGGAAAGCCGTGCATCGCTGTTTGCAACGTCAATGGCAAGTGGGTGATTTGCTTGGACCAATTTTGAGGCTGCAGACCGCAGATTATCATTGAGCGCTTTTGCCTTTGAAAAGTGGCCCTGTTGTCGGAGTATCTCGACAATTGTGTGACACGCATGCAAAGTTATGAGGTTATTGGGTCCGTGAATCTGTCGGTATAGGTCCACTAGCTCACGATACAAGCATTCAGCTTTCTTGAGTTTATCGAGGCTGTAGACTGCAAATGCAAGTTTTTGTAACATGGCTATAACTGCGGGATTATCTGCTGAGAAATGCATTTTGAGTTTGGCATATTTGTTTTCGAAGTCTGCTTCTTGGGTGTGGAGTTCTGCCCACAATGTCACTTTAGAACTGGGAGGTTTGGCGGAAACCTTTCGCTGGGTCGAAGAGGGGAAGACATATATTTCTTGCAAAGGACTTTCGGAATATCCACAGAAGACGTCGTCAGTGTTCCTCCAGGGAAAATGCGGAGCCTGATATGCTGAGCGACCCTCCAAATGCCCATGGAAAGTCTGAACTCGAGCTAATCGTGCTCTGTGCGATTCTGCGGTGGCTATGGTCTTACCACAGTTAAAGACCTCTCGTATTTCCATCTTGGACAGACAAGTATGGTGTTCCGACTCAGGCCCATCCAGAAATAGAGCTGGAACATGAACGGCTTCAATTTCCAAGCCTCTGAAAAGACGAGATAATCCAGGAGAACCTGGAATATCTACAGTTTCCCAATTGAGGGGCCATGAGTCTTGAAATATATCCATAGATGTGATGCTTGCAGAATCGGGTTTCGCCTGCTGAATGACATTGTCCTTGTCCTCGCCGACAGTAGGAGTAGCAGGAAGCTCCTTGCAAAGTTCTGACTTTAGACACATTTCCGCCCTGGCGATTTCAAACTCTGCTTTGGAAATAGCTTCTAGAGAGAGATGCCAATGTCAGCTGCAAAAGTAAGTCGTTTCACTGGGCTTAGTCCCAGTCAATGATATGGACTAACCACTGTTCTCGTCTTCTTGCCGCGAAACTATCAACCGTTCCTTCCCTTCTTCGCGATATCGTCTCTGCCAATTCTTCAGTTTCCCATGGCCCACTCTTCGATCATGGAGCCCGGGGGCTGGACTGAAGCCGGTTTCAGGAAGGTTTTGCAAAATTGTGCGTCGTTCGGAGCGCGAGACATTCTTCCTGAATCCCCACTTCTCGACCTGTCTCGAAAACTGTCTCTTGCTAGATACAAATCAGTAATGTTCATCGATGCAGCAAACAACATGGGGAAAGGGCTACTCTACGTTGGGTCAAAACCATGCTCTTCACGAAGAATCTTCACGAGGTATGGGAATGGCTTATTCTCGTCGATATAGATTCGCTGAATAAGGGGCTTCAGTGATTCCCATTTCTGTCGTATCTCATCTCGAATACTCGATTCCCCGGATGACACATCGTGGAAGACGAAAAGACGCTGCGACAAGCTCTCAGCTGAGATTTTGGGCTCAAAGGCCACAGGCGAGGCTGGGGGAAACAGAGACTGTTCGAAGAGATCCATATTTGCTAAGTTAGTTCTCGACTCCGTAAAAACAGGTTAGAAAGTTTCGGTGCTCGTGTTCTCGATCTTCATTTTCAAGGGAGAATGGCCAGAGAGTAGGGCAGATATAACGGTTGCGAGGTGTGGTTGCTCAAGGCTGGGTCAAGTGATTGGGCTGCAAGCGATTGGATCTGGACAAAAGGACCGCTCTTCTGATTTGGGACACGAGGCGTTTTTCGGGCGAGGAAAGACTGACCTATCAAAGGAAGCTATCAGCGAAGCCTGCAGCCAATGGAAAGTTGTTTTGCGGCACACAGAACGGAATAGCCTTACTGTCTTCTCAGCTTGGGAGTTTCCCACGGGCCCATGAGGGCTGAGAAGAGGCATATACTTTCAACGGCCTGAGTGTAAGTCATCTTAGCCTCATACCCTGTATCAATTCAGCTTTGATTGTCATCAATGTCCAACTGTGACTCTATAAAATGGGTCGACTTGGCTTGGTTCAGGCGCCACGAAAGGGCATTTGCAGGAAATAGAAAACAATTCAGTTGAAGCTCAATTGACAGCCCCAAATCAACTACACTCCAAGATTTGAGAACATATTCTTCAGGGGAACCCATCCACCCAAATCAAGAAAGAGATTTGCTCGATACAACTCTCAGCTCTGCAAACCCCTATGCCCAAACTGCATGCCCATCCGAGATGTCCATTTCCATATCCATGATCTGCATCCCATCTCCACCCCTTACAGCTCCTAGTTGACTTTCTTCCATGCCAGCTTCTTTTTCTTCGGCGACATTCTTTGGATCCTCTTGTGCCAGATATCCAGGAACATCGTTTACAGATTTGTCTCTTGCTGCTCTCCTTAACACCGAGTCCACTCTTTCCTCTCTCGATTCTCGTATGTGTTTGCATCGGCTACAATCGTTCTCATTTGCGCAAAGGCTTCTGCAAGGGCTGTGCTCGCTAAGGTGGTATTCGCAGCCCATGCGCGTGTAGTGTGGAGGCCTTTTGCAGTACTTGTTTGGTGTCGAGGGTGGTTTGGAAGGTGTGCAGCCCATTTTGGAGAAGGTCTCGGATTTGGAAGATGTATATTTGGGCATGACAAGAGTAATTCCACGGTATTAAGTGCCTTAATTTGAAATGGTGGAGATCTTGTAGATTTTGGCGGTATAATGAAAAGGATGTGCAACTAGATTTGTTGACTTTGCGTGTCACACGCCCTCATTGCGTGATTCACAGGGAACAATGTGCTTTAAGAACAACGAGTGTATTGAGATATTATGCATTTACTTCAGATGCCGGGGCGCAATGAGTTTATTGTCATTCCTTCACCTGACCACCCTAAACTGGTGTCATTCCCTCAAGGTTCCGCGGCGCCTAAGCTCATTTTTGATACGTTCGTTTGCTAAGGCATTGGACTTCCGAATATGTCGACAGGTATCACAATCCCTCTTACAACCAGCCTTGTTTGGGCAGTCAGCAACGTGGGCTTTGCATAGATTCTGGACTCGAGGGATGTGTTTGCCGCATTTTGCACCCTTGGGGTTTGAGTTTGTGTTTCCCATTGTAGGATAGTTGAGGCAATAGTTTAGTTATGTGGTTGTTCCTGGTTGTTTTGATACAATTGTGGGATTTTTGCGTGGAAGATTTGAAAAAGGAGTAGCAAGAGAACAAGATATATGCACGAACTGATTCACTTCAAGTTCATTGAGTTGAGACCGGAAAATCTACTTGGACACATGTATGATTGCGGTGCAGTCCACCAAGCCTAGTTAACACACGTGTATGTTATAATAGAGAAGTAAAAAGGTATATTAAACTCAAGTGACATGTATGTTTGATGTTCTCAACGTCGGACACCGCCGAGGAACCCCTTTCCCCTCGCTTACAGACAACACAACGTCGTCAGTTCTTACTACCAAGCCCTCTTTAACAGAGAAATTCTTGTCTACCTCTTCGAATTCATACACTCGAAATAGTAATAAATCGCCATTATTGATCAAGATAATGATTTTCTAAATTCAAGTCATGTGATGTCGCGGCCCGCTCGGATGCGGTGTTTCGGACGCGCTAACTTCAAGATAACTTCTTAATTCTCAAATTCCCCTTCTCCTTCACATCCAACAATACGAAAATGATAGTATAACCCCGAGATGAGGCGGACGACGCGAAAAGCCCTGATACATATCGGCTTGTTTAGTACTGTATTATTTCTGATCATATTTTTCAATGGCCCCCAATCTAAGACGAAGACATTTGCATGGAACGAGATTCGCTACAAACCTTCCTCTGCCACGGTCCCCGAATCTCGAGGTATCTGCCCCGGCCTGGCAGGCTACTCAAAGCCAGTTTTAGTTGTGTCACGGGTTGCCGCTGATGGTGATTCGAATTGGCTCGACCCCTTGTCCAAGAAATACCATCTCTGCATATACACTGTCGATGCGCACACGGACAAGAATTCGAACCACCTCCAAGTGCCTGCAAATAAAGGACACGAAGCGATGGCATATCTAACCTTTTTAATTGACAATTATGACCATGTTCCCGCAGCGGGGGCTGTTTTCGTTCATGGAGCTCGCTTTCAGTGGCATAACGATGAAGCTGAGTATGATAACGCTGTCCTGTTGTCAGCTCTGAATATTCCCACAGCTCTTGAACCGTCGGGCTACCATAACCTTCGCTGCGACTGGAGTCTCAGCACTTGTCCGGCATCAACACCGCCGCAAGGAAGCCTGGAGACCTCCTTCCAAGCCAAGCTGGTTCCTTGGGATGATCGTGCTGCCTCTGATGCAGGTCTGCCAAAAGCCCTTGCTTCTATTTTTGGTGGAAGGGATGCACAAATGGTCCGTCCAGGGACCTCAGACGCTGTTCGATCTCAGTGCTGCGCGCAATTCGTGGTCTCTCGGGAAAGCATATTACGTCATTCTCGAGAGGAGTATATTGCTTTGCGCCAGTGGTTGCTTGAGGACAAGAGGAGCGATCTTGTGGTTGGGAGGATTTTGTCATTTGTATGGCACATTCTGTTCATACAGCAAGATGGAGCCGAAGGCGAGGGAGTTGGCACCAACCTTGAACGATTGAATAAACAAGCATGCCCGAATGCTCGAGAGTGCTATTGTCGGTTGTATGGGCGTTGTGACTTGGGGGAATGCACGTCAGGTGCTTGTTTTGGGCAATATCGGCTTCCACAAGATTTGAAACTACCCATAGACTGGGCTGCGACGCATGGTTGAGCGAGACGCTCGATGAGGATGTACAACCAGGTACACCTACGTTCAAATGGATCAGTGCTCCATTTCATTGTGGTTGAATGACGGTCCACTGTCCCCGGTCGTATTGGGGTATTATGCGCCGTATAGTGGGAGCGTGAATCATTGGCTCTGTACCGCAGGGCATGGAAGATTTGATGACTCTCTCAGGATGGCTATAAAAGTGGCTCCTTTTTCCACCTTCTCGCATTCTCCTCCTTCCACCAGCAACATCAGTATTGAAAACTATCTCGAACTCTTTAGCAAGCCACTTCATTGACTTTCAAGATGCACTTCCATAAACATCACACCACACCTGAGGCGGCCGAGGCCCTTGCACAAAAGCTGCTTGATAAGGCACATCTCGATATCGATCGTGATGAAGCCCGTGCTATTGCGAAGGGTGTCAGTGTCCTCCACAGCAGATTCTCAGAGCCCACAACACATGCAGAGCGGAAATCAAGCTGGAAGAAGGAAATTGAAGAGATCAAGCAGCGAAAGCACCTGCAGCATGAGCATAGTTTCCATTCCTCGGGTTCGACAACAGACCTGCTTGCAGGCTCCTCAGCAGCTGCTGGCTCAAATCTGAATGAAAATTCCTCACAAGCTCCGTCTTCTCAGGATGACCAGCTTGCTGACAATTCCGGTCCTCAAACAAGCGGTATCACCACAGCTGAGGATGTGCAAGGCGATTCTGAGTCACAGACTACTGCTGAAGAGGTGGCTGATGAGTCTGAGGCCGTTGATTCCGAGGACCCCTCAACTGCTGTCGACTCACCTCCAGAGCTCCCTCAAGGAACACAGACAGGAGAAAGTCCTCAGAATACGCCAACAAATTCTCCTCGCCCATCATCCTCCACTTCCAATGCCCTTCCAACACAACTCCAAATCCGACCTCCGTACCCAGACCAACGTACACCTTCCAGCTCCTCTGTCAGCAACGGATCAGTCAGGATCAAAACCACTTCTCAAATCTGCGATATGATCCGCCAGCTGGAGGCTGAACATTTCTTCGATCCCAGGTTCATTGCCCTCTTGCCGGAACAGTTGGAAAAGAAGCTGAAGGAAATGGGCATCACTTGTGCTGGTATGCCCGATGAGAAATCTTTTGGTGCTGGAAAAGTGGCAGAGGAAGGTGAGAACAATTGTGAAGATGAAGGCTACGAGGAAGGGGAGGGTGAGGGTAAGGATAGCGAGTCTTAGGCGCATTGTGGAATTGAGTGGACGAATGTACGAACCTGTACATGTACATTAAGCGAATGAATTTACCGTTGAGCTTGCATGCCCATTCCACCGTTATGCCCAATAAAAATTACAAGTGCCTACCCCTAAGTGTGCAGAGGAAGGCGCGGGAGGGAAGAACCAAGTACTGAATTGCTGGAAAGGAAGCTACGGACTCATTGCAAAGCATTGGGACTGAAAATCTTGCGATTATTTGAGATTGAGTTTCCAGGTGTGAAAACTCGTTCTCGAGAGAGTTTTGCCATCGTCTAGCAATGTTTGGCCCGATTTTACTATTCGAGAGTTCTACATATTCCACAAGACAACTCGACCGAAAAACTTTCACTCTCATCTCGACTTGAAATAGATTTGAATTCTTTAAGAGGTTTTATCAATCTCCTAAGGTCTCGTGACCAGGGTTCGCTCTTTTGCAAAAATGGTCAGGACAAGCTAGGCCGTTCAAGATCAGGATTTTGTTTTTCACGTCGTCCAAATCACATTAGGCAATTGTCAGATTATGAATCTCCATCGTCAACCTTGAATACAGATTTTGGGCATTTAGTACCATCAGCTAATGTGGCTAGAAGATAGTGCTGACGTTGCTGACATCGCGGCCGCATCCGCTGAAACCGAGCCGCTGAAGTGAGGTACCTAAAACCCCATAAATCTGCAAGATCACCTCTTACTTCTGCAGAATTATTCTACCACCTCCTCTTTTGGCACAAATCCTGCGATATAATTTCTTCCCCAGCCTCTCAATTTGTTCTCCCCCCCTCCCCCGAGTTTCTGAGCGGCGAACGGCCCAACATTATTGGCCCCCAAACCACCGCAGGGCTGAGGTGCATGACAGCGGGATTCCCCAGCCACTCTTGTTTCACGGACACGTACGATTGCCAGCTATATTCTGCTTCTTTCAGCTGTGGCTGTCTCACTGCATATACGGCAAGCGATATCCCCAAGGCTCTGGGGTATATCTCATCTCTCATTCCCCGTCTCATCTCTTTCCTTTCATCGCCTTCAAATTTCATCATCACGAAGTTAGAGCACAACTCCACAACCCAAAATGTCCCTCTTCGGCTCCCGCCCCGTCTCCAGGGCCGGATCTCCACCCCCAGGCCCCCCAGAGAAGCTGAAACCGCCCCAACAGGCCCTCGAAGAATTCTGGGACAGCATCATTTCCAAAGCTCCAGGGAAAGTATCCAACATCTTCCCGCGCTCTCTGTATGCCAACATACTCTCTCCCACTAAAACCGCTGGCGCCTCTTCGGCCCAAAACGCCGCAGCCTCGTACGAGGAAGCAGCGGAAGCGTGCAGAGTGAAGGTGCAGAGGATCGTAAGGGAGTGTCAGAGGACGAATGAGAAGTATACCGATCCCGACTTTGACATTGAAGAAGATTTTCGCCGCAACCGGAAGAATTGTTTGCGTGGGTTGGAAACGGAGGAGGATACTGACGATGCACCCCCGGTGAGGGTTGATGCGGGGGATCTGGGCAATGCGCTTGGTGCCCTCGTTGCAAGTAATGTTCTTGGCCGCGCGCCGAACATGATGATGGATCTTGTACCGTTGATGCAGACGTTGAGGGGGGGCGGTGGGGGTGGTGGAGGAGGCCGCCAACCGGAGTGTGTGCATCGCGTTGATTGGATTTTTGAGGAGCCAAGCTTTACGGTTGATGGGTTTGCGAGTTCGGATGTGCAGCAGGGGAGTAATGGGGATTGTTGGTGGATTGCTGCTGTTGCGACGCTGTGCTCTATGGAAGGATTGATGGAGAAGGTATGTGTGGCCAGGGACAAGGATTGTGGTGTCTACGGGTTTGTTTTCTATCGGGATGGGGAGTGGATTTCTACGGTTGTGGACGATACTTTGTATCTCAGGACCAGAGATTACGATGCTGATTTCGATGATTATGATCCGACGGGCGAGAAGGAGAGGAAATGGAAAGAGCGGTATCAGACTGGGAGCGAGGCGCTTTTCTTTGCGAAGTGTCAGAGTTCGAATGAGACATGGTTGCCACTGTTGGAGAAGGCATATGCGAAGGTGCATGGAGATTATGATGCTATTGCTGGTGGCAATCCGGGAGAGGCAGTTGAGGATATGACAGGCGGGGTAACCACGACTTTTATGACCAACAAGATTCTGTATCCGCAGAAATTGTGGAAAGAATTGTTGAATGAGAAGAAAGAGTTCGTCTTTGCCGTATCATCTCCGTGGTTGGGGAAGGATACCGAGTCGAGACAGGGTCTCGCTTTGAGTCATGCGTACTCTGTTCTGAAAGCAGTAGAGGAAGTGGGTGAAGATGATAAGAAGGTACAATTGGTTCTCATCCGGTAGGTGATTTCAAAGTGTCCGAGAACGCACTTCTCAAATGATAGAGCTAATATTCTTGCAGCAATCCTTGGGGGAAGCGGGCCTGGAACGGTATGGGCGAATGGAGCGGCGCGTGGAGCGATGGCTCCAAAGAATGGACTCCTTACTGGATGAAAAAACTCAACCACCACTTTGGCGATGACGGCGAGTTCTGGATGTCCTTCCGCGACTTCTGCCGAAAGTTCAATGTAATCAACCGTACCCGCTTGTTTGACAAGAATTGGATTGTCGTTCAGCAGTGGACGTCTGTCCAGGTGTCTTGGGTCATTGGGTATCTAAAGACGAAGTTTGTGGTCGAGGTGAAGACTGAGGGGCCCGTGGTGGTGGTGCTGAGACAGGTAACGATTATCACCTTCCCAAATTCAGATGAGAATACTGATACATTCGATAAATAGCTGGATGACCGCTACTTCAAGGGACTAGAAGGACAGTATTGGTTCAATCTTGAATTTCTCCTCAAGGAAGAAGGTGCCGAGCACGACGACTACATTGTTCGCGTACGCTCTACCTCTCCATGGGGCGACCGCTCAATCTCTGCCGAAGTCGACCTCAAGCCCGGAAGGTATGAAGTCCTGCCCAGGATCACCGCTGCTCGCGACACGACGAAACCTGTCGTGGAAGCAGTGGTTAAGCTGGCAGCGGAGAATAATCCAAAGAAACTGCGGCAGATTGGGATGAACTATGATATCGCCCATGCGAAAGGTGGGTTTGAGGAGGAGGAATTGCAGAAGAAGGAGAGAGAGAGGAAGAAAAAAGAGGCGGCGGAGAAGAAGAAAAAGGAGGAGAGGTTGAAAATGGAGGAAGCGGCTAAGATCGCGGCGGAGAAAATGATCAAGGAGGAGCAGAAGGAGGCGTTGATGGATGAGATTAAGAAGGAGCTGAAGGAGGAAACTGCCGAGGGAAAAGAGAAGGATTCAAAGAAAGGTGATCCCAAGGAAGGTGCTGAAGAAGAAAAATTTGTGGATGCAAAAGAAGATGCCAAGGATGAGACGGTTGATGAGAAGGATGAAGGGTCCAAGGAGATGACCAAGGAAGAAGCCAAGGATGAAACTAAGAAAAAACCGAAAGAGGAGGCAAAAGAGAAGACGAAAGAGAAGTCCAAAGACGAGGAGAAAGAAGATGCCCAGGAAGATGTCAAGGATTCCAAAACTCACTCGAAGCATGCATCCGAGGACCGTACCCAGACACACAAGGATGAATTTGAGACAACCAAAAAACATCCTGCCGAAGGACATAACAAACCCCAGCCTCCTGGCGCAGAAGATGTTGAGGAACCCGAAGAGGCCGATAAGAAGAAGAAGGAGGAAGACGAAAAGAAAGAGGATGACAAGAAGGAAGAGCCTGCCGAGAAGCCAAAGCCGGATGTCGAAC
>Ga0302227_10003282_pt1 | contig 10713 bp, 9 predicted proteins | sample II_Palsa_N1_1_FD_193525 | JGI IMG/M metagenome (GOLD analysis project Ga0302227, IMG submission 193525) | Peat permafrost microbial communities from Stordalen Mire near Abisko, Sweden - II_Palsa_N1_1 | ecosystem: Environmental > Terrestrial > Soil > Palsa > Peat permafrost | place: Sweden...
TATTAAATCTGATCCGGCTTACAGCTACATGTCGTCATGGCATTATGTTGATTTAAACAAGGCTTACACTTATCCTGAGCTGGTGATTTTCTTAAAAGCGGATACCAATGTTGATGCCTACACCAAGTTGAATTACCTGATTGGTCAACTAAAAAAGAAAGATCTATCTAAAAAAGAGCAATTGCTTGATCTGCGCATGCTGATCCATATTGCTGAAGACGTACACCAACCGATGCACGTTGCACACGCAAACGATCAGGGTGGAAATGGCTTTAAAGTAAACTGGTTTAGCCAGCCAACCAACCTGCACTCAGTTTGGGATTCACAACTGATCGACTACCAGCAATTAAGCTATACTGAATACGCGGCAGCTATAAACTTTGCTACTCCAGCCGAAATAAAAGAATGGCAGGCAGCGCCAATAAGCGAATGGTTATTTGAGTCGAACCAGTTATCAGAGCAACTATACACCGAAATTAAACCAGGCGATACACTGAATTATAAATACAACTTTAACCACGTTGCGATACTTAACCAACAGTTGCTTAAAGCAGGTATCAGGTTAGCTGGTGTATTGAACCAATTGTTCGGATAAAAATTTTAGGCGAAAGGATAAAGGGTAAAGGTGAAAGGTCAAAAAGCTTTATGTACCTTTTATCTTTACCCTTTCGCCTTTTACCGCTACCACAATGAAAATACTAATGGTTTGCCTGGGCAATATCTGCCGTTCGCCGCTGGCGGAAGGGATAATGCAGGATCTATCCGACAAAAACAACCTGGGCTGGGAAATTGACTCGGCAGGTACCGGCGACTGGCATGTTGGCGAAGGCCCCGACAAGCGATCCGTTCGTGTGGCCCACGAGCGAGGCGTGCCTATCGCCGATCAAAAGTGCCGCCAGTTCAGGCTGAGTGATTTTGAGGAATTCGATCATATTTATGTAATGGACCGAAATAACCTGAAAGATGTGCTGGCCCTGGCGCCTGATAAGCAAACTGCCAGTAAAGTAAAACTACTTTTGGGCGATAAGGAAGTGCCCGATCCTTATTATAACGATAATCAGTTTGAACCGGTTTTTGATTTGATTGAGGATGGTTGTAAAAGGATAGTTAAGGAGTTGGGGAAGTAACAACATTCTCATAAACAATTGTCATTTCGCGGAACGAAGCAATCTCGTAGCCTTGCTCACGACGAGATTGCCACGCTATCGCTCGCAATGACAAAAGAAAATGAAGCTTACCTCTTTGTCGCGCAGCGATAGAGAGGCCGACCACCCGTCGGCTGACGGAGTAAGTCGGATGAGTCAACTACAATGCCATGCCGAGTATATCGTATGATTTAAACAAATTGTCATTGCGAGGAACGAAGCAATCTCGTAGCCTTGCTCACGACGAGATTGCCACGCTATCGCTCGCAATGACATATTGTGTATGCTCGCCTCTCAATTGAGTAAAAAACACGCGACAAAAAAACCTATTCCTGTCACTAAAGAAACATTTTACGCATCTTCACGTTTCTCTCCTACAACATTTAGTTTAGTTTTGGATAAATTTTTTTAGATGCGCCGCCTTCACCCTAAATATATTCGTATTGCCCTTGCTGTTATTCTTGTTTTAGTGATCCTTTTGGGCATTGGAGGTTATATTGCCTATACCAAACGCGAGGCTATTTTAGAGCGCGAACTCGCCAAAGCCGAAGCAAAAGCCAAGCGCGAGTACAATCTCGACATTAAAATCGGTTCGGCTAGTTTTACCGGCTTAAGCACCGTTGCGTTTTCGGATATTACCATTGTGCCCGACGGTCGCGACAGTTTGCTGGAGATTAAAAAGCTCTCCATAACCGTAAAGCTAATGCCGCTTATTTTTGGCGAAGTGAAGTTAGCCGATGTAGACCTAGAGCAAGGCCACCTAAACCTAACCGATAGCAATAAGGTTAAAAACTTCGATTTCCTATTCAAACATAAAAAAGACACGATTGATACCGCGCCAAAAACCAATTTGGCAACGGTAGCCAACAACCTCATCAACGAGTTTCTTTACAAGATTCCGGATAACCTCGATCTTAAAAATTTCCTGGTAACATTTAAGGGTGATAGCAGTAAGATCAGTTTACTAACTACTTCAGCAACTATTAAAGATGGCTTGCTCACCTCTAATATTAATGTAGATAATGGTACCGCGACCTGGCATTTTGTGGGTAAAATGCATCCGTCCGACAAAGAAATTGCGATTAAGCTTTACGCTGATAACGGTAAAAAAATAGAATTACCGGCGATTGAGAAGAAATTTAAAACCACATTCACTTTTGATACCATCACCACCCGTTTAGATAAGGTAAAAAAAGATGGCGACGAAACGCAGATCTACGGTTCATGGTCGGTGAGTAATTTGCTGATCAATAATCCAAGGTTGTCGGAAAATGATATCGTTATTCCATCGGCCTCAATAGATGCCAATGTTTTTGTTGGGCCGAATTATATATCGCTGGATAGCTCGTCGGTTATCCACCTTAAAAAGGCATCGGCTAATCCGTATATTAAATACACGCTGAGCCCGGTTAAAATTTACGAGTTGAAGGTAAATACCGGCTGGCTTAACGCGCAGGATCTGTTTGATGCATTCCCTACCGGGATGTTCGAAACCTTTCAGGGAATAAAAGTGGCCGGTAAGTTAAATTACAGCCTCAATTTCTTCCTGAATACGGCTGATCCTGACAATGTGCAGTTCAACTCGCAATTAAATAAGGATAAAGATTTCCATATCATCCAGTTTGGCAAAACGAATCTGACTAAGCTGAATAACCCGTTTATGCAGCAGCCTTACGAGGTAAAATCGCAGCCGCCACCGTTTATGGTTGGTCCGCAAAACCCCGATTATACCCCACTGGAAGATATCGCCGTTGACACCCGCAACGCGGTGATGACATCTGAAGATCCTACTTTTTACACCAATAACGGCTTTGTGGAAGAATCCATCCGTAAATCTATCGCTACCGATTTCAAGAAAAAGAAATTTTCGCGCGGCGGCAGTACCATCTCCATGCAGCTGATCAGGAACACATTCCTTGATCGAAATAAGAATCTGGCACGTAAAGCTGAGGAGATTTTAATTGTTTGGATGATTGAGAACAATCACCTGATGACCAAGGACCGGATGCTGGAAGTATACTTTAACATTGTTGAATTTGGTTACCACATTTATGGTATCGGCCCGGCGGCACGTTATTATTTCGGCAAAACACCGGCGCAGTTAACTTTGGGCGAGAGTATTTTCCTGGCGAGTATTTTGCCGAACCCTAAAGCCGGTTTATACGCTTTTCAACCTGACGGTACTTTGCGCCCGGGTTTACATGGCTATTTTAACCTGATCGGTAATTTAATGGCCGGGCATGGCAAGGCGCAGCGCGATAGCAATGCTTACGGCTTTTTTAATGTACGGTTAAAAGAGAGCCTTCGTCGTGGGGTAAGTAATATTGATACGGCCAAGGTTGATAGCTTGATTCGCCAGGGTGGTGATGATGATGATAATGACGCCACACCGGTTGTTGAGCCGGAGAAGAAATTAACCTTCTTCCAGCGCCTGTTTGGTAAAAAAGATACATCGGCAGCTAAAAAAGTTGTTACAAAGGGCAAGCACGCTACCGTGGTTGATTATGGCGACGGAATACAAATTGATACTGCCGGAAAGACCAAAAAAGAGATCCGCCAGGAAAAAAGGGCATTAAAAAAGCAGCAAAAAGAGCTTGAAAAAGAGAACAATGGCAGTGGCGGCTAATTGAAATATCATTTTAGCATATTAAAAATTAAGCATCAGTAAAATAAAATGAACAATAATTGCATATTAGGCTAATAATAAAACAACTTTATTATATTTGGTGTATAAACAAAATACAGGGCGGAATAATTTCGCCGTTTAAATTTAAGATTGATGAACATATTTGTAGGAAGCCTTCCATTTAAATTAGAGGAAGCTGATTTAAAAGAACTTTTTGAAGCGTATGGTGAAGTTACGTCTGTTAAGTTAATTAATGACAGAGAAACCGGCAGAAGCAAAGGTTTCGGTTTTGTTGAAATGACTGACGACGAAAGTGCACAACAAGCTATTACAGCGCTAAACGGCAGCGAAGTTGGCGGCAGAACAATTGCTGTAAGCCAGGCTGAAGAAAGAAAACCAAGTGATCGCAAAAGCTTCGGCGGCGGCGGCGGCGGTGGAAACCGTGGCGGCGGTGGTTACGGCGGCGGCGGTGGAAACCGTGGCGGTGGCGGCGGTGGTTATTCAAAAGATAACCGCGGTGGCGGCGGCGGTAGCCGTTGGTAATCCTTTAAATAAAGGAGCTTCACCTCATTATATAAAAAGCGAACGCCCGGAGCATTTTCAGGCGTTCGCTTTTCCATATCCAATACTTGCATAAACCTTATTCAATTTCTTTCCTGTTAACATCATACCTAAACAGGGAGTATTTTCATACGTGTGTGCTTATTGCCCCCGCTTGCTTAAGTAATTAACTATTGTTATAATATAAGCTGCCGTTATTTTTACATGAAAATAAAGTATCCTTTATACCTGTGTTGTATATTGTTTGTACTGGCAAGTTGTAAAAAGGACAAGATCAGCGTTATTCAAAAAGCCTCTTCCCCAGTACAAACGGCAGGTGGGCTTTCGGTTTCTAATGTTTTACAAAGCAATATGGTTATTCAGCGTAATAAACCTTTATTGCTATCGGGTTTTGCACCGGCATTGGATACTGTTACCGTAAATGTAAGTTGGAGTAACGTACTATTGCGAACAAAGGCAGATGCTTCGGGAAGCTGGCATATCAGCACGCCTGTTGGCGGCGCTAATAGCAGCCCGCAATCAATTAAGATCACATCGGCCGGGCTGCCCGGGATTGAATTAAGTAATATTTTAATTGGTGATGTTTGGGTTTGTTCGGGCCAATCCAATATGGTTATGCAGGTTGATTCTATTCCGCCGTTTCAGGGCGTAACCAATTATAAGCAAGAAATTGCGGCTGCCGATTACCCGGCTATCCGGGCAATAACTGTTCAGCCCAGTTACAGGAATGGCCCTGTAGATTCTTTAATTTCTCCCGCACAATGGGTGGTATGCTCACCGCAAACGGTAGGTGATATTAGTGGGGTGGCCTACTATTTTGCACGTAAATTAAATCTTAGCCTAAATGTTCCTATTGGTATCATAGTTTCGGCAGTGGATGGTACTTATTGCGAAGATTGGACCAGCCAGCTCACTTTTCAAAACAATCCGGCCATAGCTAATTACTCCAATATTAATGCTGCCACACAGCTATATAATGGCATGATTAGTCCTTTTACCAAGCTTTCTGTAACAGGTTTTATTTGGTACCAGGGAGAAAATAATAAGAATGATAATCCGGTTAGCGGTTATACAACGCTTAATTCCGATATGATAGCCGGATGGCGTACAGCATTTAACCAGCCGGAGCTGCCTTTTTATTTTGTACAGATGACACCTTTTGCCCAGGATTACTTTACTACAACCCCTGTTGGCGGCAATTTAGCAAGCGATAGTTATGCCAAATTCAGAGAGGCGCAGGCTAATGTTTTAACCGTTCAAAATACAGGGATGGCTGTAACCATGGATGTTGGTGTGCCGGATGATCAGCATCCGCCGAATAAAAAACCCGTTGGCGAAAGGCTGGCGTTACTGGCTTTAAAAAACAACTATGGTCAAAATGTGCCATGTTATGGCCCGCAATACGCTGCCTTTTCAGCAAGCAGCAATACGGTTACTATTACATTTAAGGCAGGTACATCTACAGGGTTAAATACCATTAACAACGCACCTATAAAACAATATTTTTATATCGCCGGTAATAACCATGTATTTATACAGGCATCCGCCCAAATAAATAATGATGAAATTATTTTAACCGCGCCATCATCCTTTGCGCTGCCGGTAGTGGCTGTACGTTACGCATTTACAGAAGCCCCGGTAACCAACCTGCAAAATGCTGCCGGTTTACCTATGGAACCTTTCCGCACCGACAGTTGGGATAATTAAATATATTTAATGTTACTATGCAGCTGTAAATAAAAAGTTACAAATATTATTTATAACGATAATATCATAAAAAATGCCTACATTTAGGCTTCCTAAACCGGGTCATATGCTTGATAATGAAACCATAACACTCCATACAGGAATATTAGTATTGTTGGGTAACCTAAATCAGCCTATATCTCGTTAAAAGGAAAACCTTTATCATTAATTATGACCATTTTACCTACGGATGCAAAGATAAATGTATCATCTATTTTGGATGAGGCATATGCCTGTAGGGTTAATAATTTGAGTGAAAGCACCATACTTGCCGAAAAAGCACTGGCCATAAGTAACGAGCTGAATGATAAAAGCCTAATTGCGCAAAGCCTTAACCTGCTGGCACTTTTCTCTATGATCAGGGGCGAATACGATCGCTCGGTTACCATGTCGCAGCAATGCATCAAGTATTTTGAGGACCTGCAGGATGATAAAGGCATAGCCGATGCAAAATATAACATTGCCGGGGCTTATTATAAAACCAATAACTTTCATCTCGGCCTTACCTATTTAATTGATTGCCTGGTTATTTACCGCAAGTTTGATGATTACCATAACCAGGCCCGGGTTGAAAAATCCCTCGGAACCATTTATGAATATTTTGGCGATGAGCGGAAAGCAATACAGTCTTACGAAAACGCTATCGAGGCTGCCCGGAAAGCCGGTGATGCTGCTTTGGAATCAAATGCCTATAATCCGCTGTCGGGTATATACCTTAAACAGGGAAAAATAGAAAAGGCAGCTGAAATCATCGAGCATGCCATCGCCATGAAAAAACAAACCGGCGACACACGCGGGCTGGCTTTTTCTATTTATGGGCGTGCCAAGATTTACACCAAAACCAAGCAATACGACAAAGCCGAGCAAGACTTTAACGAAGCCATTGCTATCCATAAACAAATGGGCGAAAGGCTGGGCCTGGGCATGGCCTACTATAAAATAAGCGTTTTATATGTGGAGATGGGGCGCTTTAATGAAGCCAAAGAGTTATTAGATCTGGCCTCAGCATTTAGTCGCGAGTATAACATTGTAATTATATCCTTTAAATGCAGCCACCTGCTATATCAAATATACAAACAGCAGGGCGATATGGTTAAAGCGTTAGAATACCTTGAACTATACCTCGAGAAAAAGGAAACGGTAATTAATACGCAAACCCTAAAGGTTATTGAAAACTACGAGCTGGTAACCAAAATGGAGTCGCTCGAAAAAGAAGCGCAGGCACAACGTGAAAAGGCGGAGATTATTGAGAAAAAAAACCGTGCCGAAAAAGTAGCTAATACAACGCAGGAATTTCTGTCGACCATGAGTCACGAGATCCGCACACCGTTGAATGCGGTTATTACCATAGCGTCATTATTAGAAAATAAGCCGGTTAATGATGAGAAGCAATTGATCGACTCATTGAATTTCTCGGCTAATCATTTGTTGAATGTAATTAATGATGTGCTCGATTTTAGCAAGCTTGATGCAGGCAAAGCAAAAATTGAGGCAAGGCCAGGTGATCTTCATCGGTTGCTGCGCAATATCACCAATGCCTACATTAACCTGGCACATCAAAAAGGCATCGCGCTTGACCTGATGATCGGGAGTGATGTTGAGCATTATTATGAGATCGACGAAACCAAGCTGTCGCAGATAATGGGTAACCTCATCTCGAACGCGATAAAATTTACTGACAGGGGCGGGATTGAGATCCACGTTGAAAAAACAAACGGCAATAAGCAAACTGATAAGCTGCTGTTCAGGATAGTTGATAGCGGGACAGGCATCGAAGAAAAATATTTAGATGAAATATTCGACAGCTTTGCGCAGCCGTTGCTTAACTCGCGCCACCAGGGTGGTTCGGGGCTGGGGCTGGCTATTGTTAAGCAATTGATTACTTTGTTTGGTGGAGATATTAAACTGGATAGCATCGTTGGCAAAGGATCGGTATTTTATTTTGAGTTAACCTTTAAAAAATCAGGCCGGCCGGCAAAAACTGATATAAAAATTACCGATCAGCTAAAAAATAAGCATGTTTTACTGGCCGAGGATAATATGATCAATGCTTTGCTCATCAGCAAAGTGCTGGCTAACTGGGATGTTACATCAGAACATGTACGTAACGGCGCGGAAGCGGTTGAGCGATCAGCTACTAAAGCTTATGATTTTATTTTGATGGATATCCACATGGCCGAAATGAATGGCTTTGAGGCTACCAAAAGCATTCGCAATTGCGAAAATTTGCACAATATTAACACGCCGATATTTGCCATCAGTGCCGATATTACCGCGGGCACTAAAGAGGGCAGCCATTATTTTGATGGATTTTTAAATAAGCCTATTGAAATTGATAAACTATACGAGGCACTGGTAAGCCAATTGTAGCGCACAAAAAAGCCTGTCAATAAAATTAACAGGCTTAATAAAAACTATTAATATATAAAGGTTAAACTACAGGGTGATGATCATCCTTGCCCGTAGTACGATACTCAAGGGCGCCATTTTCATTTACATACAGATTGCTTTTTTCAGCAGGCTTTTTAGCTTTAAAAGTTTGCTTTGGTGCAGTTAATGGAAGAACTATCACTGCCAATAATGCACTTATCTCGAACACCAGGTAAAAGGTTGACATTGCTTTACTATTAAATTATGTTTGATATTTAATATACATACGCTAATTACATGCCAAATAGTTGTAAAATTAAAAAATTGCTTGCGTAACCATATAATAACCAAAAAGTTAACATTTCGGTTACTAAACAGCCCTGTTTGTTAATATTTTTATAGTAACAGGCTTATCAAATTGAGATGCCATTGTAGTAAAAACATTTCATTTTGAGAATAATCATGGCGAGATATCGTGATTAAGCGGTAAGTCGTTACCAAAATCTTGGTTGTCGTTCTAAGCGCAGCGAAGAATCTATCCGTTATACATAGCGCAGATGCAATTGCTTACAGATTATTCGCTGCGCTTAGGATGACAAACATAAAAGATCCTAGTCGTCTAACCCCTTACCATCCAAAATCTTGGGTATATATTTCTCCACCCGCTCTTCACGGGTTTTGGCTTGTTTGGCTGATGTGAAGTAGAGATGATAGCCTTTCTGTCGCCCTGGCGTTAAAGCCTCAAAGGCAGTTTTGAGGGCGGGGATATGATCCAACTTATATTGAAATTCTGCCGCGACTTTAAATTCGGCAGCTGTTTTCATTTGTACTTTTAGTCCCCGCTTTTCTATATCGATGGCTTCGTAAATGTGGGCTTTAATAACAGGTTCGAGATCCAGTATTTCCCCCAGATTGGTGAACCTGATCTGGCGGGCAGCCTGCACGTTTTCGGTTTGCTGTACCAGGATGCCGTGTGTATCGGTTAGTAAAACACCTTTAAAAAACAGCAATGCGCAATACTCCTTAAATACATGTATCAAAACAATGTTCTTATCCTCAAAGGTATAGCAAGGGCAACCCCATTTTAGCACTTCCTCAAGCTTACAGTCGAGCATAATGGTTCGCAGTTTCTCAATTTCTTGCTGCCACCTTTTTTCTTTAATGAAATAAAAATCAACTTTTGGGTTCATAACATTTACTGATTGACTAAGATAACTTTCTTTCTGCAGGCCTAAAATACCAGGATAAAATGGTTAAGATTAACAATAGCAATGACGGTGCAATCTCCTTAAAAGGATTACCCACCATCATATGCGAAAATATAGCTCCCGACATCGCGAAGAAAAAACCCGCGTAGGCCCACTCCTTTAATAACGGAAATTTAGGGATAAGTACAACTATCGCGCCCAGTATTTTCCAAATGCCCAGCAGGGTTAAAAAGTAAACAGGGTATCCTAAATGGGTAATGCTATCAACGCCACCTGCACCGGTTTTGCCTTTTAATAATTGCACAATACCGGTTGAAACCATCCCCAGAGCCAGCCAGATGGTGGCTATCCAATAAATGATCTTATTTGCCCTTGTCATAATTGGTGATCTTATTTGATTACTAAAGATACAGTAATTTGGTAAAAGCTTAAACATGGCACATAATCAAGTGTTACTACTAAAGTGAGTATATTTAAACGCTCTACCTTTATACCATAACTATCAATCATATGAAATTATCAAACAACAAAATATTTATTACCGGCGGCGCTACCGGCATTGGTTTAGGACTAACAAAAAAATTTATTGAAGAAGGCAACACCGTAATTATTTGCGGCCGCAGAGAATCGGCCCTGAAAGAAGCTGCTGCCCAATTCCCAACTGTAATTACTAAAATTTCCGATCTATCAAACGAAGCGGGCCGTGTTGAGCTTTACGAATGGGTAAAAGAAAACCACAATGACCTGAATGTTTTGATCAATAATGCAGGTATCCAAAACTGGATGAATATTGCCGATGCCGATTTTTACGATAAAGCAGAAACCGAAGTAGAAACCAACATCCTGGCACCGGTACATTTGGCTCAATTGTTTATCGGCTTGCCTAAATTGGATACTATTATTAATGTAACGTCAGGTTTGGCGTTCACGCCGTTTTCAAAGGTGCCGGTATATTGCGCTACCAAAGCGTTTATGCGTTCGTTCACTATTTCACTGCGCCATATGCTGAAGGATAAGGTTGAAGTGATAGAAATGATCCCGCCTGCACTTAACACCG
>Ga0302227_10003283_pt1 | contig 10710 bp, 7 predicted proteins | sample II_Palsa_N1_1_FD_193525 | JGI IMG/M metagenome (GOLD analysis project Ga0302227, IMG submission 193525) | Peat permafrost microbial communities from Stordalen Mire near Abisko, Sweden - II_Palsa_N1_1 | ecosystem: Environmental > Terrestrial > Soil > Palsa > Peat permafrost | place: Sweden...
GCCGCCATCACGACTCACTCGCAGTTGCACGAAGGCGATGCCCAGACGCGATCGCTCTGGCAACGATGTAACGGCAAACTCGATACGACAAGCGTTGTCATCACGATCAAGACGTAATATGAAGCATGCCTCTCTGTTCGATGTCATTTGCAAAAGCGCCCATCGGCCATCAGTGCCACGACGCCTGTCAGCGGCTTGACCGACATTGCCACGATGGCGCGTTTGCCACCGTGGTGCTGAGCGGCGGTTACACGGAAGCCGGTGATGAGGGGCGTCGCACGGTGGTTGCAGGTGATGTACTGATCCATCGCGCTTACGAGTCCCATCTCGACTGTTTTTCACGACGCGGCGCCGAAGTACTGATCCTGCCGGTGGCGACCAACGACAGCATCGCCCTGTTTGGAAGTGCGGCTGATCCCGACCGACTGCTGCGCCTGGCCCGACGCTCACCGCAGGATGCATGGCTGTTGCTGGTCGAAACCCTGCAGCCGTCGGAACAACGACATCAGGACTGGCCCGACTTGCTCGCGGAGCAACTTCGGCAGGATGTCCATTTGTCGTTGCGGCGGTGGGCGGAAGACACCGGATTGCGGCCTGAATCGGTCAGCCGTGGCTTCCAGCGCGCGTACGGCAGCTCGCCAAAATCGTTCCGCGCCCGTTCGCGCACACGCGCTGCCGTGCAGCGCATCTGCGAGTCCCGGCAGCCGCTTTGCGACATCGCCGTATCACTAGGTTTTGCCGACCAGGCGCACATGAGCCGGGCCGTCGCGGCGCTTACGGGCTTCGCGCCGAGCCACTGGCGTCAGACGGGGTTGCCGTTACCCAACCCCATGCTCGGATAAGCCGCCGGAGAGCATCCGCTCAACCGGGTTGGGTCAACTGGATTCAAGACGGGACGGGACCACGCGTCTAGTCTTTCGGCATGGTCAGCAGGCGCCGACAGCCAGGTAGTGGCTGAGCGCACGCACCAGATCCTCCATTCGCCAGCTGCAGGTATCTCATGCGCCACATTTTCATCGCAAGCATTCTCAGTGTCGGCATCAGCATCGCGGGTATCGCGCCCGCCCGCGCCGCCAGTGACGTCAATACCATTCTTGCCGCCAACCGTGCGGCGATGGGCGGCGATGCCTGGAGCGGGAAAATCACCCTCGACAGCCACTTCGCTTACGTCGGTCAGGGCCTCACCGGCACAACGTCATCGCTGATCGACTTTCAGCATGGTGCTTTCGTCGACAGCTATCAGATCGGCCCGAGCAGCGGTGCCAACGGCTTTGACGGTACGCGGGCCTGGGAAAAAGAACCCTCTGGTATATCGACCGACCAGGCCGGCGGCGATGTGCTGCAACTGGCGATCAACGAGGCCTATCGCGACAGCAACCTGTGGTGGCGTAGCGACCGCGGCGGCGCCCACATCAGCAGTGGTGGACGCACGACGACGAACCATGAAACGTTCGATGTGCTCACCGTGACGCCGCGAGATGGCAAATCCTTCGATGCATGGTTCGATGCCGACACCCACCGATTGGCGCGCACGGTGGAGTCACAGAGCCTCCAGACGATCACCACGTTCTATACCAACTATGCCGATGTCGACGGCGTTCCCATCGCACATACCCTCGTGATCGATGACGGTAGCGGCACGGCCAACCGCCAGACAATGACCTTGACGTCCGCTCGTTTTGAACCTGCGCGTGCCCTTGCCGCCTACGCCAGACCAGCGACGGCGCTGCACGATAGCTCGTTAGCCGGCAATGTCAGCGAAACCACGGTGCCGTTTCAACTGATCAACAACCACATCTATGTCCAAGCATCGATCAATGGCAGCAAACCGCTGACCTTTATTGTCGACACCGGTGGCCACGACATCCTGACGCCGGAAACCGCGAAGAAGCTGGGTGTGAAAACGCAAGGCAGCCAGACCGCTGGCGGCGCCGGCGACAAGGTGGCGCAGAGTGGCCTGGCAAGAGTCGAGTCGATCTCGGTCGGTGCCGCCACGCTCACTCGGCAAACCGTTACCGTTCTGCAGTTTTCCAACGCGGCCGAAGGCATCGATGAGCAAGGCATGATCGGCTATGAATTCTTTGCGCGTTTCATCACGCGCATTGACTATGGCAAACACCAGATCACCTTTATCGACAAACAACACTTCGATCCGAAAGATGCCGGTACACCGGTACGCTTTCGCTTTTACCATCAGTTCCCCGAGATGCTGGGCTCATACGACGGTATTCCAGGCCGCTTCGGTATCGACACCGGCGCGCGAACCGCGCTGTCGCTGACCCGTCCGTTCGCCGAGAAAAATCATCTGCGCGAACGCGAGAAGGACGGTGTCGAGGCGCTGACCGGCTGGGGTGTCGGCGGCCCTACACGTGGCTTCGTGTTCCATGGCAACAACCTGAAGCTCGATGGTCTGACGATTGCTTCTCCGTTGACCGAATTCAGCCTGGACAAGGGTGGCGCGGGCGGTGTCGATGCGTTCCCCAATAACGTGGGTGGCGGCGTGCTCAAGCGCTTCGTGGTCACTTTCGACTACGACCACCAGCTGATGTATCTGAAACCGATTGAAGGCAAGATCGACGATCTGGACACGTTCGATCGCTCCGGCATGTGGATCAATCAGGTCGCGCAGGGTTTCGAGATCGTCGACGTGGGCAACGGGACGCCCGCGGCGGTCGCCGGCCTGCGCGTCGGTGACATCATCACCGCGGTCGATGGCAAGCCGGTCACCGCCATCAAGCTGTACGACCTGCGCAAGACGCTACGCAACAGTGCATCAGGCACAACACTGGACGTGATCTTCAGTCGGAAAGGGGCTGCACACGACACCCGACTTACACTGCGCGACCTGATTCGATGATGTCGCGATGGCACACCGCTGGTTCTGCGTCGTTAGAGCAGGCTTTGGTCTCCATGACAACCGGCGATGCATGAACTCGCTGCATCCATGACCAAAGGCCACATGAAGTCGCCGTCGGACATGAGTGCCAACGCACTTCGCTATACCCCGGCGACTGAACACAGCGCCTCACTGCACAAACGCATCCTGGCCCCGGCGCATCGGCAGCGCCGCCACGGAACATTGATGATGATGATGTAAAGCGGAATGGATACTCCGCATATCAAAGGTTTATTCGGTATTTAGGGGCTAGTTGCTGAGTGTTTCCGGTTGTATCGTGGGGACGGTGGAATACACACCGATAGCAGTCGTCAATGATATTTGGCTCGAAATTGCTCCCGGATCTGCAGAAACATGACCAACAACGCAACTGTTCTTGATACGCGAAGCCAGATCCTCGAACGTATTTTTCTGGCGCACTATCAGTGGCTTCGCAGTACGCTGCAGCGTCGCATGGGCGATGCCTTTGGTGCCGAGGATGTAACCGCCGAGACGTTTGCCCAGGTGGTTGCACTACCCCATCCTGAGACGATCATTGAACCTCGCGCGTTGCTCACCACGATTTCGCGGCGGGTGCTGTTCGGCATCTGGCGAAGAAGAGATCTTGAGCATGCCTGCCTGGAGGCGCTCGCACTCCGGGGACGAGACACTTGTCATTCGGCGGAAGAGCAGGCCCTTCTCGTGGAAGCGGTGATGTTGATCGACAAGGTTCTTGACGGGCTGTCATGTAAAGAACGACGTGTGTTTCTTCTTTATAAGCTGGACCGTCTTGGCTACGAGGAAATCGGCGATCTGATCGGGCTCTCACCCAGCCAGGTACGGCGCGTCGTTGCCAAAGGGCTGCGCCACTGTGTTGCTGCCGTCTCGACATGAACGCACACACTCGATCGTCATCGGACTTTATCCTCAATCAAGCCGTCGAATGGATGCTGCGACTGGAAGAAGGCGATTTGACCCATAGTGATCGGGCGCGATACGACGCATGGCAACGTGCGGATCCTCGCCATGCCGAGGCAATATCGAAGTTGATGCAAGCAGCCAAATACTTCGACGTGCCGCGGCAAATGGGTATCGAGACCGATACGCTTCTACAGAAACTCGAGAAATCCACGAGTCGACGCAAGCTGCTTCGCAATATGGCCGTGCTCGCCGGCATGACCGCCGGCGCCGGGTGGTTGGTGCATCGTGGAGCCTCGGGACTGAACCTCAGTGCCGACTTCCGCACAGCCACTGGGGAACGCCATTCTTATCGGTTACCCGATCAGTCACTCATTACCCTCAATGCACGCAGTGCGGCTGACATTGCCTTTGATAGTCACGAACGTCTTGTGCGGCTGCGGGCCGGTATGTTGATAGCCGACGTGGCGCATGACGGACAACGGCCCTTTGTCATCGACACTCTCTATGGCGGCGTTCGTGCGCTCGGTACCGAGTTCCAGGTTCGCCTGCTGCCAGACGGAGCGGAGGTCGCGGTGGCGAGTTCGAAGGTGGAGATTCGGACCCATTCAGGAGCTACCTGTCAGGTGCATGCGGGTGAGCGGGCGATTTTTACTTCGCATTCCATCGAGACGCCGAGCAAAACCCAGGATGGTGCAATGGCCTGGGTCAATGGTTACTACGTCGCGCTTGACGAACCACTGACCCATGTCATCGATGCGCTGCGCCCCTATCGTCGCGGCATTATCCGAGTGGACCCGGCAGTAGCCTCCATGCGCGTCAGCGCCGCGCTTCCTCTCGACGATACCGATCGGGCGCTCAACTCTCTGGCATCCATCATGCCGATTGAAATCCAGCGGTATACCCCGTATTGGGTCATCGTTTCCGCACGATAGCTGTCACTGCCAAGCTCGGGCGATTTTTTCGTAGCACCCATCATTTTTCCGTTCTCGTTGCACATAGCCAATAGAAGGGTGCATTGCGTGCCCTTTGGGGGTGTATCTGCAATCAAATGAATCGACCCATTGCTGGTGGGGCCAGCGGTCGATTTCCAGAAAACGCTAAGGGGTGGGGCTATGAAGGGAAAACCTTTTCCGGCGGCGAGACCGTTACTGGTACTCGCGATCATGGGGGCCATGCTGCCGGCGATGTCCGTGTCTGCACAATCGGACTCGACGGCTCAAGTCCAACAAAGCTACAACGTGGCTGCGGGGCCGCTGGCCGATGTGCTGGTGAAGCTCGCGCAAGCATCCGGTGCTGCGATCGTCTTTGATCCCCAGCTTGTCGCCAACAAGAGTTCGCGCGGGGTACAGGGCGTCTTTACGCGCGAGCAGGCGTTGCATGAAGCGCTCGTGGGCACTGGGCTTGAGCCCTCGATAAAAAGCAATGGAACGCTGAGCGTTCAGCCCGCAGCCATTCCGGCTGGCACGGCCGCCGCCGCGCCACAGGCTTCGACCCAAAACAGCCCGCTGCAAACCAAGAACCTGCAGGCCGTGCAAGTCACCGGCTCGTTGATCCGCAGCGTGGATGTGGAAATGGCACAGCCGGTGGTCACCATCACGGCACAGGACATCCAGCGCCAGGGTTTCGCCACGGTCGGCCAGTTCCTGCAGAACCTCACGGCGGCCAATGTACCTGACATCAGCAAATCCGATCCTTTGGATGCCGGCGTGGATGCCGGCGGCACCTTCATCAATCTGCGCGGCTTGAGCGCGGTGCGCACGCTGATCCTGGTGGATGGCAAGCGCTGGGGTACGTCCTACGACGGTTTTACCAATCTGGATACCATTCCGAGCTCGATCATCGACCATATCGATGTGCTGGCCGACGGCGCTTCAGCGATCTACGGTTCGGACGCCATCGCGGGCGTGGTCAATATCATCACCAAGAAAAATTTCGACGGCATCCAGTTCGACAGTTACGACGGCCAGTACATGCCCCACCACGACGGTGACCAAGAGCAATACGGCATGACCTTCGGCAAGACCAGCGAGCGCGGCTCGATCCTGTTCTCCGCGCAATACCAGAATCAAGACGCCCTCAACGGTGACAGTCGCCCGTTCAGTGCCTATCCGTTGACCAATCTGCATCCGCTCAGCGGCTGGGCGACTGTTGGTCCGTACGGACAGATCCTCAACACGGCATCAGGGTCCCCGCTGATCCTCAATGCCGGTGGCAATCCACTGAACATCAACGACTACCATACGCAGGTGCTGCCGACCTCAGGCCCCAATGGCAACGTTACCAATCCGGGCGACACCTACAACCTGCAATCGCTGAGCAACCTGCAGAGTGCCACCAATATGAAGAACCTGTTTCTTCAGGGGCATTACGACCTGCTCAACAACCTCACCGCCAACTTCAACCTGGACTACAACGAACAGGGCAATACCGCCTTGCTGGGTGGGTATCCGTTGTCGACCTACAATGGTGACTACGCGCTTTCGCAGAACAGCTACTACAACCCTTATAACGCTCCCGGACAGACGCCCCAGGACATCGACTATCAGCGAGCTCTGGTCGAGTTGCCGCGCTATACCATCAACAAGGTCAAGAACTATCGCTACAGTTTTGGACTGGAAGGCAACTTCGCTATCGGCGACCATCTGTTCAACTGGGACGCCAGCTACTACGACACCAAATTCGAGGGCAATATCTACGCTACAGGCAATCTGTGGTTGGCAAACCTGCAGAATGCCCTCGGTCCGTCGTTCATGAATGCCAGCGGCAATGTGGTCTGCGGCACGCCGGGTAAGGTGATTGCCGGCTGCGTGCCGTTGAACGTGCTGGCCGGCCCCGGTGGCATCACGCCGGCGATGTTCAAGTATCTCGAGGCTGATACCGACGACCATTACGGCAGCCAGGAGAAAGGTCCGCAGGTCGACCTCAGCGGCGACCTCTACAAGCTGCCCGGCGGCGACCTGACCTTTGCGGTCGGCGCCTCGCATCGTACGGAGAGCGGTTACGACAACCCCGATCCCGTCGATGTACAGGGCTTGACGACCAATCTCGCCGGCCAGCCTACGCAGGGTTCGTACGGCGTCAACGAAGCCTATGCCGAGGTCAACGTGCCGCTGCTCAAGGATCTGCCATTCGCGCAGGCCCTGAGCCTGGACGTGGCAAGGCGCTTTTCCCATTACAGCAACTTCGGCAGCACCCGCAACAACTCATTCAAGCTGACCTGGAAGCCGTTTGACGACCTGCTGTTTCGCGCGAGCTATGGCACCGGGTTCCGCGCGCCGACAGTAGGCGATCTCTACGGTGGTGTCTCGACCACCTATCCCGCCTATGACGATCCCTGCGACGCTACTTTCGGCCTGGCCAAGTACAACGCCGCCGTGGCGAAGAACTGCAGCAACGGCATTGGCGGGCAGCCGGCCTTGAGTCAGGCAGCACTGAATGCTGCCGGCCTGGGCGGCGAGTTTTCGAACGGATTCATGCAGGAGCAGTCGCCGGGCATTCCAGTGACCGCGCCGGGCGGCGCGCCGGTGTACGGGCCGTTTACTCTGGGCGGCAATCCCAACCTGAAACCGGAAACCTCGGACAGCGCGCAGATCGGCTTCGTCTACAGCCCGAGCTACCTGACCGGCTTCAACGCGACCGTGGACTGGTTCAATTACAAGGTGCGCAATGTTATTTCGTCGATCAGCCCGAACGAGGTGCTGGATAACTGTTATCAGCTAGGCATCGTCGCCGATTGCAACCTGTTTCAGCGCAACGCGGCAAACAACTATCAGGTAAGCAGTTTGTTCTCCGGCGAAGAGAACCAGGGTTACCTGGAGACCAGCGGTTATGACGTAACTCTTTCCTATGCCTTGCCCAAACTGTCCTTCGGGGAGTTCAAGCTGACCTCCAGCTCTACCTATTTGTCGAAGTTCAACACTCTGCAGTATCCCGGGGTGCCGGTGAGTTACGACGCCGGCACGGCAGGCAATTGGCGGGTACGCTCCAATTTTACCGTCGGCTGGACGTATGGTGACTTCGGCGCGTCGTGGAACCTGCGCTATTTCTCGCCACAAAAGGCGACTTGCTATAACCCCTCCTACAGCGCTTACCCCTGCACACTGCCCAACTACTATGCGGCGGGAACCGGCGTGACACCGCTGACGCAGGTGCCCTCGGTGACCTTCAACGATCTGCAGGTGTACTGGAATGCACCGTGGCACGCCACGATCTCGGTGGGCGCAAACAACATCTTCAATCGTCTGGGGCCATACATGTACAACGGCTCGGGTACGGATAGCTTGTATGCGTACAGCGCATCGTACGACTACGGACGTTTCGTCTACGTGCGTTACAGCCAGAAGCTCGACTGGTAAGCACTGGCGGCCTGGCAGGTCGACACTGCGTTCACTTCAACAGCGAACGCAGCATCCAGGCGGCGACTTCGTTGTTTCTGCAGGCAACCGGCAACCACCTCCACGCTCCCTTCGTCGCCGACGTCATCGGCGATCTCGATGTTCAATCACGGTAATCAAAGGAGGTTCAACAGATGCCAGAGTGACCATATCGTTTTGCAAATTCCACGACAGGGGGGCCTCGTTTATTTGCAATTAAATCATTTCAAGGAAACAGTCATGAATAACAGGCACCTGTTACTGTGCGCTTCGATCGCTGCAGCTCTGACAACCCTACCTACGATCGCACCGGCACAAACGGCAACTCCGCAAGACGCAGTGACTGCGGACATCTATACGGCCGAAATGCCGCGAGTAACCAAGACGATCGACAACAGGATCGTGTCGACGATTCAACAAAGCCATCTGACGCTTGTTGCCAAGTTGACGCCAGCAGGGAATGTGGCCGACTCGACCCCCATGAACCACATGCAACTCGTGCTCAAGCGCAGTGCGCTGCGTGAAGCGGCACTGGATTCATTGATCGCTGCCCAGCACGATCCCAAGTCACCCAAATTCCACCGCTGGCTGACGCCGCAGCAATACGGCAAGACGTTCGGCGTCGCCGATGCCGACATCGCCGCAGCGAAGTCATGGCTGGTATCACAGGGTTTCACCGTCAACGGTGTGTACCCGAATGACATGCAGATCGACTTCAGCGGCACGGCAGGCCTGGTAAAGAACGCGTTCCGCACCCAGGAAAGCCATTACACGATCAACAAGACCAGCCACATCGCAAATGCCAGCGACATCAGCATCCCCACGGCTCTGCAGGACGTGGTCGTCGGTATCGCCGGCCTTAATGACCTGCATCCGCAGGCCATGCATATCGCCCCTAAGGTGGCGCAGTTCAGCACCGCCACGCAGAAGTTCAAGGTCAGGCAACCGGCCACTGCTGCTGCAACCTCGGCCACGAACCCCGAGGCGGTCTCGTTTACCAATGGCGCGCGCGGCCTGGTGCCTTATGACCTCGCCAAGATGTATGGTGTCGATCAACTGCATGCCAATGGCGTGACCGGTACCGGCATCACCATCGCAGTGGTTGAAGACAGCTCCATGGTGCCTGCGGACTGGACCAATTTCGTCAGTCAATTCAATCTCGGCAGCTACGGCGGCACGTTCACGCAGATCCAGCCACAAGCAACCGGCTTTACCAATTGCATCGATCCGACAATTGCCGTTCCCGGCGAGGATGACGGCGAAACTCTGCTCGATGCGGAGTGGTCCACCGCGATGGCGCCGGGCGCGCATATCCAGGTCGCCAGTTGCGATGATTCCAACAGCAGCAACTTCTTCGGCGGCGTATTCACCGCAGCGACGAATCTGATCAACGGTACCACTCGCCCGGACGTGATCAGTGCCAGTTACGGCTATGGCGAGGGCTTTACCGATACTGCCAGCAAGACAGCGATCGATCTGATGTGGGCGCAAGCCGATGCCGAAGGCATTTCGGTGTTCGTCTCCAGCGGCGACTCGGGCTCCAATCCGAGCTTCAACGGTGGAGTGATTTCCGGCGCAGGCATCGACGCCAATGCGTTCGGCACATCGCCCAACGACACGGTTGTCGGTGGCACGGATACCGCGGACGTTCTGGAAGGCACCACCAGCAAGTACTTCAGCAAGACGACAAACCCGGTGTACGGATCGGCACTTTCGTATGTGCCGGAGATCCCGTGGAACCAGTCCTGCGGCAACTCGGTGGCGGCCAAGTCCGTGGGCCTCGCCAGCGCGCTCGCCTTCTGCAAGCAGTATCTCAAGTACGACCCGTACGGTTACTACATTACGTCCGAGGCCGGCAGCGGCGGTCCCTCCTCGATTGATCGCAAGCCGGCATGGCAGCGACAGATCCACAATGCGGCGAAGGATCAGTCGCGCGACGTCCCGGATGTGGCCTTGTATGCCGGCTCCTATGGCGGCTACACCTACGTAATCACCTGCACCGCAGCCTATCCCTGCGTATCGGGATTTACCGCACCGGTTGAGCTCAGCGGTGGCACCTCATTGTCCTCGCCGATGTTCGCCGGCATCCAGGCGTTGATCGATCAAGGACTGGCCGCGCGCGGCCTGCCTGCTGACCAGGGCAACGCAGCACCTACGCTGTATGCGCTGGCAGCCGAGGAATACGGTGGGGCCACGGGTGGTGCGCCGGCCAGTCTGGAGGCATGCAGTGCCGATAACGGCACCAAGGGAACCGCGAAATGCGTATTCCATAATGTGACGAGCAGCGGGAACTCCACCCAGTGCATCCAACAGCTTCCTGCCCTGGTCAGCCCTGATTGCTACTTCTACGGGACCATTTCGAACTATGAGGGAGAGTTCGGATCCGTCCAGGTAGGACTGACTTCGACCAGCGCCACGCAATACACGCCGAAGACGGCAGCCTATGACACTCAGCAAGGCTGGAGCTTTGCTTCGGGTCTGGGTTCGGTGAATGCCACCAACCTCCTTGCTGCATGGAAGGCATTCGTCAACGCACCGTAA
>Ga0302227_10003288_pt1 | contig 10697 bp, 10 predicted proteins | sample II_Palsa_N1_1_FD_193525 | JGI IMG/M metagenome (GOLD analysis project Ga0302227, IMG submission 193525) | Peat permafrost microbial communities from Stordalen Mire near Abisko, Sweden - II_Palsa_N1_1 | ecosystem: Environmental > Terrestrial > Soil > Palsa > Peat permafrost | place: Sweden...
GTCGGTACGCCAATATTGGGCGCTGCCGCTAATCGCTGCTCAAGAGCATCGTATTGTGGTTCACCCTTGGAGAGTCCAAGGAACCAGCGATAGTGATTAATCGTGATTTCGGCGAAGTCAGGGTTTTCAAACGATACGGCGCTGCGCTCAAAGGTGGCGTCACTGAAGTTCCACTTCGGCGACGCGGTCGTCCAGATGAGCCTGTTGAAGTCCTTCCAATTCTTCTCGTAGCCGAGCTTGCCGCGGTCTGTAGCGAAATACCACACGTACCACCATTGTTGCTCGATCTTAGGCGGCAGCGGATGGGCGAAAAGAGGTTGGCCAGCGATGATGTAGCCGCTTACGGAGACTAACGCCTTGCAACGCTCCGGCCAGAGCGCCGCGATTTGGCAAGCGCAATTCGCGCCCCAGTCAAAAGCACCAAAAACGGCACTCTTGATCTTCAACGCATCCATCAACGCAATAATGTCGATCGCATTCCTCACCTGCTGACCATTTCTGTACGTATCGGCTGAGAGAAAGCGCGTCGTACCATAGCCGCGGAAATGCGGAATGATCACTCGATAGCCTTGCGCTGCGAGCAAGGGCGCGACGTCCACAAAACTATGGATGTCGTAAGGCCAGCCATGCAGGAGTATGACGACGGGACCGTCGGCAGGACCGGCCTCTGCATATCCCATATTCAGCTCACCAGCGTTGATCTGCTTGATCGGGCCGAACGACGCGTTGCTACCTGGCGTTGCCGGTGGAATGGTTACTGGTGATTTCGACATGCCGGATTTCGCGAAGGCGCTCCCCATCGAAATGAACGGGGCCGCTGCCATCGTCAGGGCGGCTACGCCGAGAAAATTGCGTCGTTGAGGATCGGTTTCATGGGTCATGGCTTCTCTCTCGTCAAAGTTGTGTAGTTGCGGAAAGGCAAGAATCACCGTGACCTGACGCATGCGTAGGCCTCGCTTGATGCTTAACGCTCACTGCGCGTATCGCGTAATGACGAAATCGTGATCTTTCGCCAGCGATTGGTGACAGGCAAAGCAGGTTTTATGCTCCGCCAATGAGGTCGGTTTGCCATTTACGAAGCGACCAAATCCCCAGCCGCCGGTGGCGGCATATTTTTTTGAGTCTTTCACCATAAACTGGACTGTCGTCGCTTGCCCAGGAAAGCTGGCTGTCGTAAAGAACGTCGACGGCACGCGCTTCCAGGCCACCTTCGCCAGAATGGTTCCGTCAGGAAGTGGCAATGTACCTTCGCGAAGTGCTTGGAAGCCGGCGGGGTTGCCGAAGATGATGCGTAGCTCGTCAAGCGGTGGCGCCTCAAGAGAGGGCGCGACCGCCTGCCACTCCCGATAGCCCAAAGGAATCGTGACACCGTAGATAGGAGATGCATTTCCATTCGGCGCGCTGTTTGTGGTCTGCGTAATTCCGATTTTGTTGGAAGAAGACACGGCTAGCGCGCCTATTCCTAATAGGCTTCCCGAGAGAGCAATTGCGGCGCCCGTAACAAGCGGGCCTTTGGGAATGCGATTCATCGGGATGGACACTTCTGGTGCTTTGTCAGCAGGTCGAGCCCATTAGAGACTTGTACCTTGTCTTGGATGTGTCTGCAAAGGCACCGATTTGTATCGATTTGTATCGACAAATACCGTCGGCCGGAGAAGCAATGCATCGATTCGATCTCGTACAGCGCATCCTCCATAGTCGAGCCGCTCAACGCGTGCTACTGCTGTATGAATTGCAGAATTCGCCTGCGCCGCTACGTCGTCGGCGCGATAGCCGAGGGGGCTGAGCCGAATTTCGTTGCTCGTTGACGAAGAGAGTCATGCGGCTATTCCGCGATAGGCCCCCTCCGAGTCCGACGATAAACGCTGGAGTGCAGAAGGGGGCGTTCTGGCGAAAGCGGATGTGACAGCACATGCAATTTTCCGAGGCTGCCGTGCGTCGCTCAAGGCAAGGTCACGGTCGCCACAAGCCCACCATCCTTGCGGTTGGCCAGCGTGAAACTTCCGCCGATTGCGCATGTAAGTTGTGCAGCGATAGCGAGCCCAAGGCCCGCGCCACCGGTATCGTGGTTGCGCGATGCTTCCAACCGGTAGAAGGGCTGAAGCACCTGCTCCAACTCGTCTTCAGGAATGCCCGGCCCACGATCTGATACGGTAATGCACAGTGCATTCCGTGCATTGCGCGATGCGGCGACTTCGGCGGCACCGGCATATTTGATGGCATTGTCGATCAGGTTGCCCAGTACGCGACGCAGCGCCTGCTGACGGACCATCGCTGTGCCGCTGATGGTGCCGGCCAGCGTCACCGGCCGGCCGACATCCCGGTAATCGGAAACCAGGCTTTCGAGAAACACTCTCGCATTCATGCGCACGAGTGCTTCTGCGCCGCCGTGCGCACTGCGGGCGTAGGCCACGCCTTCTCGCATCAGGTGCTCCATCTCGCGCAGGTCGTTGAGGTTTTTCTTTTGCTCTTCGCTTCCTTCCAATTTTTCGGCACGTAGCCGCATGCGCGTGATAGGCGTTTGCAGATCGTGGGAGATCGAGGCCAGGATGTGCAGCCTTTCCTTCAGATGACGACCGATGCGTTCTTGCATCAAGTTGAAGGCAACGGCGGCTTGTGCCACTTCGGTGGGCCCTTCCTCGCTCATGCGTGGCCCGTCGGTGGTCGGCGTCATCGATTCGGCGGCCCGCGCCAGCTGGGTCAGCGGCCGCGTGGCCAGCCGTACTGCCAGCCACGTGCATACGAGTAGAAGAAGCAGTTGCAGCGTCAGCACGATGGGAAGCCAGAGCGCTACTGGCGTCACGTGCGGTGTGATTTCCAGTGTAAGGAGAGAACCGTCGTGCAAGGTGAAGTGCGCCTGGTAGCGTTCGGGCTTTGTCGAAACAATGTCGGCGTTTACACGATAGGCGGGGCCGAGCTCCGTCGCAATGCGGCGCGTCAACTCGCGCGAACGTTCGGAACCCAGAGGCTTGCCAGGCTGCCCCGCGCCAAGGAGGTAGCGGTAGTTGTCGCGTCGCAAACGGTCAAGCCAGTTGGGACGCTCCTGCGCGGGCAGACGATCCAGTATGGCGACCGACGTGCCGACGTCGCGTTCAACGGTATTGAGCATCACCGATAAGGCGCTTTCGTAACGCTCGTAGTACTGCAGCGCCGTGGAAAGACCTTGCGCCAGCAAGAGGCCGGCCAGGATTATCAGATACAGGCGCGACGCCATACTGCGTGGCAGCCATCGCCGTGCCGTTACCAGTGCGATGCGGTTCAAGCGTGCACCGTCACCGGCATGCTGAATACATAACCCTTACTGCGCACCGTTTTGATATAGGCCTGCTCCTTCGCGTTGTCGTCAAGGAGGGTTCTCAATCGGCTCACCAAGAGATCGATCGAACGATCGAAAAACTCTGTATCCCTGCCTTGCGTGAGGTTGAGTAGCTGATTCCGCGATAACACCCGCTGCGGATTGTCCAGGAACACACGCAACAGCCGAAATTCGGCACCGCTCAGCGCAATGATAGTGCCCTCCTGATCGATCAGTTGGCGTGCACGAGCATCCAGACGCCAACTGCCGAAGGACATTGCGTTGACAGTCTCTGTGCTGCGAAGGTTGGGCGGAAGCATGCGCGATCGTCGGATCACCGCTGTGATGCGAGCTAGCAGTTCGCGTGAGGAGAACGGTTTCACGACATAGTCGTCCGCGCCCATCTCCATGCCAACAATGCGGTCGGTTTCATCATCCCGCGCGGTAAGCAGGAGAATCGGCACGGCGCGATGCTTACCGCAGCGAAGCGTGCGGCACAGCATCAGGCCGTCGTCCCCCGGCATCATGATGTCGAGCACGATCAGATCGAACGCCGTGGCATCGAGTTGCGCGAACATGCCGCGCCCATCGACAGTCGCGCTGGCGCGCAAGCCGTTCTTGCGCAGGTAGTCCACCACATCGGTGCGAATGTCGTGATCGTCGTCGACGACGAGGATATGGTTGACGTGATCCATGTCGTTCATTCCAAAGCTTGGCTTGCTGTTGTATCTGATGGCGCCTTGCCAAGCAGCTCGCGCACATGCTGTTCCGTCTGGTCGTAATCCCCCTCACCAATGTGGCTATATACCACGCGACCATTCTGATCGATGAGATAGAGGGCCGGCCAGAAGCTGTTTCCGTAGGCATTCCAGATACGGAAGTCATTATCGACCGCTACCGGCCAGGTGATCTGGTAACGGTAGATGGCTGACTGGAGCGCTGCCGGGTCGTGCTCTTCCTCGTATTCGGGTGTGTGGACGCCTACGACCACCAAACCATCCTTCGCGTACTTGTCATAAAGAGCCTTCGTGTGCGGCAGCACATGAAGGCAGTTGATGCATTCGCGTGTCCAGAACTCGACCAGCACCACCTTGCCGTGAAGTCCGTTCAGGGTCAGCGGCTGGGAGTTGTACCAGCGATCCGCGCCAGTGAAGTCCGGCGCAGGTGCGTGGAGTTCCTGTGCGCTGGCCGTGGTCCACGCGTCGGGCCAGTAGATCAGGAGCGCCGAGCCAAGGGCGGCGACGGCTACGGCAATGGCGATACGCGAGAAAGTCATAGGGTCGGCCTCGTAAATAGTGGGTGCGATGCCAACGTGCATCGCCTTAATCGCTATTGGACCGGATCCAGTTGTCTCGGTCGTGTCCACGCACCCTGCTTTTTGTATCTGTTTGTACAACGGCATCGCGAAGTGAGGTGCCCGCGATCGGCGGGTTTGTATCGAACCGTGTCCATTGCCACCCGGGACACACTGTGATGCCATTGGGTGCCTCACGTGACACACCAGGGATACGTCGTTGCGGTTTCCTATGCACGCCGGCCGAATTCTCGCCGCCCATCCAGGGCAAACGGCCTTTCTATCTCGGAACGCAACCATGTCTCACAACGGCACCATTCTTTATACCGGCAAGACATTCACCACCGGTGATCGAGAGCGTCAGTCGCGCAGCAGCGATAACCGCTTGGACATTGAGCTTTCGCCGCCCGGTTCTGCGGGTATGGGAACCAATCCAGAGCAGCTGTTGGCTGCAGGCTGGTCTGCCTGCTTCATTGGCGCAATGGGAAGCGCCGCGCGGGAATTGGGCGTCCGTCTTCCTGCCGACGCTTGGGTTGCCGCCGAAGTGGATCTGATCAACGACCCTGAGGAAGGCTTCTTTTTACAGGCCCGCCTGCAGGTGAGCCTGCCGGGACTCGATCTCACGCTCGCGCAATCCATCGCTGATCTCGCGCATCAACTTTGCCCGTATTCGAAGGCGACGCGCGGAAATATTCAGGTCCTCATTACCGCCCTATAAGGGTCGCTCGCACCTGGTCTCACTCATTCACGGTGATATTCATGGAAGCACCGATGCAATCCTAGCGGCCACACTTGCCTTTTCAGTGCTGACACCAATATCAGTGCATAGGAAACCTCCAGCTCGGCAAAGTCGGCGGTGGAGAAATGCCACGGCGTGGCACTCGCCGGCAAAAATGATTACGCCGCCGCCCCCGACACAACCTGCGCCGGCACCGCCCAGGCTAAGGACCAGGTCAACGCCTGGATTCTCATGACCAAAGACTCCCGCTAGGCGAGGTGCAGACGCATCTTTGTATCAAGGGTTTGAGCGAGCTGTGATGGCTAAATGTAAAACGTCTGTTAGGTCAGTAGTACCACGCGGGGACAGATAATCGGGACGTAAAGGAGTTGGTGCAACCCAGGAATTCGGTAGTTGGCAAGAGTTTCAAGGGATGTCTCATTGGCCGAAAACGGGCGGTGTCGACAGGGAAGGAAGAGCAGGACGCCCATGGCGCGTACGCCAGACACGTAAGAAAGGGCATCAAGGGAATACCAAAGAATTAGGAATTGGCGGTCAAGCCAGAGTTGAAAGAACTCAGGCCGTGGAGACCGGCTTGACCGCCAAGATGTGCACCACTTACTCCCCTAGAGTGGTCATGGAGAGTCACTTCGCAGGATGCGAAATAGCCTGATGCCGCGATTTCGATCGTAAGCGCCAGGCAAAAAGCAGGTCGCTCCTCCCCCAGCGCCTGTTTGCCACGTCGTGAGATGAAGCATGTCGAAGGTCCGCGAGGATTGCGGAGAAAGTTTAAGGCCCAAGGACAGGGCCTTTTGGCATTTGAACGTGCTTAGCGGCTCGTTACGGCTCCGCGACACACCGCTCGATTGATCTGGCGCTGTCTTCCACCACACGGTAGATCGGCGCCCTAACACCTATTTGATATAAGTTCTTCCGCCTGCACCGGGCCTAAATCAAGCGCGGCCTTCTCGGCAGAACACCGTACCCGTGAAAGCTCACGTTTTGTACCTGATCGTATCCCGTACCCACTGCTACACATTTCGATGCCATTTGGCGCGTCCCGCGACACATCCGGGATACGTCGCTGCGGTTTCCTATGCACACCGGTCGTCTTCTACATTTCGGGCGAATGGCCTCCCACCAAGAAGCCCCAAACATGTCTTCTCGCCTTAATGTTGTCTACACACCAACGCCCTCACCACTGGCGGACGCGACGGTCGATCGTACAGTCATGACAATCGACTTCGACGCGACGGACTACCCAAGTGTCAACGATCTAAGCTGTATCGCGATTTATCAATCCGCCATGGTAATGAAGGCTGCCATGAAGATCGATCCAGACCTTGGAAGCGTTCTGGACTGGTTCGAAAACGACATCATCGCCGAGTTCGGTGAAACACCGCTAAGCATGGTCTTGCAGGGCAGGTACGTGCAGGTCATTCTGTTCCTTGATCGTTGCAGTCGCGAAGAGTCATCAATTCACCTCACGCCGGAAATTTATCGGCTCGATTGAGCATGTGGCATTGATTTACCGAACAAGCCCTTGGCCCGGTTGTTGGAGGTTTGTGGTCGAGGCACGTAGGCGGTGGTGCCGGTTTCTTCGCACGTTACGATCTCCTCACCGCTGAAGTAACCGCGATCTGCGACTATCTCCAGCTGTTCGACCTGCAAGGCGGTGCGTGCGCGCTGCGCTATCACCGCCTGCTGGCTGCGATCGTGGCCGACGTTGGTGATCTGGTGATCTGGTGGTCGGCGATCAGGTGATGCTGCGAATCCACCACCGTCTGCACGTTGTAGCCGACGGTGCCGGTGCCCTTGCCGCTAGTGGCCATTGATCGTGCATTCGGCATCTGCTTTTCGAGCGCGGCCTCGACCTCATGCCCCAACGGGGGGCTTCGTTGATCTAATCGACGTCGATCACAGCGTGCGGACCACGAGCTCCGAAGGTTGGGACGACGAAGCCATGGGTACCTAACTAATGTGTCCGAAAAAGCCGGGCGACCTCGAACCCAATTGGTCAGCAACCTGCTGACCAAATTGTGCAGCAGGCTGCTGCACAATAGCTCGCCGCAGATGGGGCGGCAAAAGGCCACCTAAACCTATCGCCATACGAACAAGGTTTGCTCAGTTTAAGTCATCCGTCATCTTCATGCCTGCTCAAAAAGCCAAAAATGTTCACAATCAAATGCTTGCAGATGTCGACACGGTTATAGCGTCGCCGACAAGTGTGAATGCGTTGGCGAGGAACGTTTTCCCTAGAGAAAGGCCAAGCGAGTCCTTAGCCTCGGCTAAGACGGCCGGCTGGCGAGTTGGAGCAGGTACGCCACTACTTCACGAGACATTCCGAGGCGTAATGCATCTTCCGGGGTGCGATCACCCAACTGCGGCACAGTCGTCTTCATCCACCGGCCCATGGCCTGTTGCCCCCCTAGGAGATCCGCAAACTTATTGGCAAACAGCTCGGCCGTGTATTCAAATTGCCCTACTTTGGGAGAGGCGTTTCGCCGTTGCTGATGTCGCTCGCGTACCTCCTTGCCTCCAATATCGACCTCTAGCTTCTCGAGCGCCTGGACATCTTTGTCGCTGAAATCGCGCGTCTCGGGAAGTAACCCAAGGATTTGTTCAAGGGTTGCTTCAAGCTTCTGCATATCTCCTGCGTCCACACCGAAAGTTGGTGTGTACAACAAAGGGACAAGCAGTACGTATTTAGTATGAGCGCCAACGAGGATTCGAAGCTCAAACGCAACCGGCTCCGCGTCGGAATTCGGTATGTATGCTTCGAACGTATATCCCCTGTCTTGGAATTCGCCATATAAAAGCATGATGGCTCCCCCCTTTTGAATCGACGTGAAGACTCCTGCCCGCGCAGAGCATCTGAATTCTGGGCGCACCACATGGGTGGAAATGCGCGGCGCTGGCGCGATGCTGTTCTTGGCCAGTTAGCGTCTACAACCCATCTGTGTGGTGCCGTGGTCGCAACCGAAGGGGATACTTGATAGCCGCTAGCGAAGTGGCGAGCCACAGCATAGTGGCCGCAGTCCAGGGATACTTTTCCTGGAAAGGACTTTATTCTGAGCTGAAAGCGAGGATGTGCCGAACTAGGATAGAACTTTGAGGGTTTAGAGCTTCGGAGCATCGATGTAGATTCAATGAGTTAGGCAGTTCTTAGGAAACAACTTTGTTTGCTATCTACACCGGTTGGTAAAAGACAATAAAATCTTCAATAGACCAACAGAGTGCCCAATTAGCGTGAGGTCTTTACGCGGTCCCGACGAATAAAGTCTTCAAGGCGCGAGGGTGGCTGTCCAGTTCCCAGCTTCTGGGCAATTGGCGAAATGGCATATCAGGTGAATTAAACCGACCCGATAGGACTTCGGTGGCCGCAAGTTGAAGCGAAGTCTCGAAGGGGTCAAACCGATGCAGGGCCCGGCTCAAGCCGGGAACGCGCTGACACGAGCAGTTTCATCGGCGAGCCCGTCACCACCATGGTTGGAAGCCGCTTTCTTACTCATCGAATATAGGCGATTGATAGGGCCGTCTAATGCGAAACCCATGAGAGAGAGCCAGTATTCCTGGTCGTCGCGCGCCCTGAGCAGCGTTGACGCGTGGCACAGCGTGTCGAGTCTCGGGGACTCTTCGATTACCAAGAGGGCAACCTCAAGCTTGAGCCGCGGAAGATCCGTAGCATCAAACTCTTGAAGGAGATTGGCAATGCGCACGGCATGCGCCCTATCGGGTGTGAAATCGATCATCGTTAAACTCCCAGTTCCAGTTTGTCCGTCACCGATGCTCTTGAGGGGGTAGGTAGGGCGTGGTTGCGTGAGGCGACTCGCCCCAAAACGACTCAAAGTCGGTCTGTTGGTTCCAATGAGTTGTTCTGCTGGTTCAAGGCACTCGATCCCGCAGATGCTATGTCCTCCTTATGACGTTTGTGAGATCGAAAATTGAAATGGCCAAAGTGACTGTCGACTTCTTCGCAGGGGTTTCCAGATTCAGCGCCAGCGCAAGAAGCGCCGCCGGATAGGCTTTTACGGGTTGTTCTGGCGACGCCATCGCAGAATGTCATTCTGGCTTGCGCCGCGAAAAGGCGGCGCTTTTCCCGGGGATGCATGCCACCCTGCAAGCGCTCCATCCGGAAGCAACCGGAGCAGCATTGCGCAACACGGGAAACCCCATGGCGTGGTTGGTGACGATCAGCCGGACACCCGCGAGGGTTGGGTCGGGTACGGCAGGGTGACGTAGAGGCTGGTAGTGCCGACGAAGCCGGGAGTGCCGGCTCAGGGTAACCAGCCTGGTTCAAGACAGACGCGAAATGAAGCGAAGACGTGGAGATTGGGAGGCCCAGCAACCCCGATATGTGTTCAGAAGCTGCAGGACGATATGGACGTGAATTGCACGGGTACAAACAACGGCTTCAAGCCCGCGGGCACCTACGGCGTGCTTTCGACTTCCATCGCGGCCTATGACCCGGATTATTCGACGCGTACGGGCCGCGACTTCGCCGCTGATATTGGCTCGGTGAACGCGACCCATCCCGTCAATGTCTGGCCGACTGGCGGCTACTCTTCAGTGACTGCAATAGCGCGACGCCTCCCGGCATGCCGGGAGGCGTTCTTGTTCAATGCGCTTTTTGCGCCCTCAATCGAGCGCAAAGGCCGCTTACGCGCGACCGTAGACGTCGTCGAAGCGAACGATGTCGTCCTCGCCCAGATAACTGCCGGATTGCACCTCGATCAACTCCAGCAGCACTTTGCCGGGGTTGCGCAGACGGTGCGTGCTGCCGAGTGGAATAAAGGTGCTCTGGTTTTCGCCGAGCAGGAACACTTTCTCGTCGCAGGTGACCTCAGCAGTGCCTGAGACCACGATCCAGTGTTCGGCGCGGTGATGGTGTTTCTGCAGGCTGAGCGCTGCACCGGGTTTGACCACGATGCGCTTTACCTGGAAGCGGTCACCGGCTTCCAGCGAGTCGTAGCTACCCCACGGGCGGTGTACCACCCGGTGCAGCGAGTGCTCGCTGCGGCCGGAGGCCTTGAGTTGTTCGACGATCTTCTTGACGTCCTGTGCGGCATCGCGATGGGCAACCAGGGTGGCGTCTGGAGTGGTAACCACGATCAGGTCGTCGATACCGACGGTTGCCAGCAGGTGGCGATCATGCGATCGCAGCAACGAATTACGGCTGTCGATACTGAGTGTGTCGCCTTCGCGCAGGTTGCCTTCGGCATCCTTGTCGCCGGTCAGCCACAGCGCCGACCATGAACCGATGTCGCTCCACGTGCAGCTAACCGGTACCACCGCGGCGTGTCGGGTTTTCTCCATCACCGCGTAATCGATCGAGTTGTCGGGCACCCGTGCGAAGGTGTCGTGATCGATCCGCACAAAGTCCAGGTCGG
>Ga0302227_10003295_pt1 | contig 10687 bp, 9 predicted proteins | sample II_Palsa_N1_1_FD_193525 | JGI IMG/M metagenome (GOLD analysis project Ga0302227, IMG submission 193525) | Peat permafrost microbial communities from Stordalen Mire near Abisko, Sweden - II_Palsa_N1_1 | ecosystem: Environmental > Terrestrial > Soil > Palsa > Peat permafrost | place: Sweden...
GCAAATGCAAATCGAATATTGATTTCACTCGCCGCTACTTTCAATCTCTCTGTTGATTTCCTTTCCACTTACTATTTAGAAGTTTCAGTTTGTAAGGTATTTTTTTATGGTTTCCCTTTGGACATTTTAGGATCACTACTTTGTTCTCCTAAATTTTCGGCTAGACCGTCCAATGTACTTCAATGTTTAGATATTCATAATATGATTTTTTCTGCACATTCTATTCTAATTCTATATTTCATCTACCCACACACTTCTATTCTTGCTTGGGTCTCTATTTATATCTCTTTAATGTGATCTCTCTTTTGTGGATATGATTCCACATAAGCTTAAATCTTCTATTTATATATTTTCTTACTGTTCTTTTATTTATTATTTTTTATTTAATATTTGGAAAGAAACTAGAACCTTTTGGTCTATAACCTAACCAGACTATAAAAAAGGTGGGGGGAAGATATAAAAGTTATTTAGAAGATATATGGGTTACATTAAGTATCGTTAAACATGATAAAAGAATAAAATGCAACATTTAGAATTTTTTGAGTTTACCTTATTTATGAGTTTTTCTTTTGCTTTAGTAATTATTGTTTATTTATTATCTTTTTTATTATCTTTTTCTAAAGTATATAATACCTCTGCTGCTTTTGAGAAAATATCACCGTATGAGTGTGGATTTAATCCATTTGAAGATTCTCGTAATCAATTTGATATTTCCTTTTATTTAATTGGAATTTTATTTATTATATTTGATTTAGAAGTTTCATTCCTTTTTCCATGGGTCTTAGCTTTAAATCATATAAATATATTTGGTTTTTTATCTATGTTAGTTTTTTTAGTAGTATTAACTATTGGATTTATTTATGAATGGTTTAGTGGTGCTTTAGATTTTGCATAATTTATAATTGATACCCGAGCGCAAGTGCGCGTGTCAAATTTTAACCATAAATTTTTAAATAAAAAGGACCGGGATCTTAAAGATCCCGGCGGTTTATTATGATCTAAAGACGGTGAAACAAAAACTAAATTTACGCAAATGGCGTGTCAAATTTATACTATGCGAAAACCTTTTCAAATGTATTCAAAGGTTGGAGACCTTAAAATCATCCAATTAAAATCCCCAAAAAGTACGGCTCCAAGGGAACGTGCTTTTTTTACTGATTTTGTCGGTGTAATCAGGGGGACTCTAGGCACAGGAGTAATAGTGTCGTCAAAAATAAATAGATTACGAAAAGACGGAATGTCTTTAAAATATTTCAGAAATAATTATATAGCTACTAAAGATTTTGGAAAGCTTTGCAAACAACCATTAGCTATCGAATACAAAATCTCTGGCCATCAACTTATAGCCAAAAAATTCATAAAATCATAGATAGCCGCCCGGTCTTCCTGGTGGCCCCGCGAGCTTCAGCTAGCGGGGGTCTATTCGAGTTGAAAGCTCATGTGATTAGACTTTATTAGAGGAAGCGCGCGCGGATTATTAACTATACATTTTAAAATTTAGCGCGCAAGCTGCCCTCCAAATGTGGTTTGAATAAGCTTCGCTGCTTTTATGCATTCTTAATTTAAAGGATAAAATTATGGATTTCTAATTCATTCAGTATAGGTTCAATTCCTATAGAATGCAAGATTAGTTGTCTTCACTACCCGCGGCGCCGACCCTAACGCAACATAGCTGCGCGCTTACTCTCTAATCACTAAAAACCCGCGCAAGCGCGGCCCGGAAACCCACGCCAAACAAATAAGGCTAATGGTGCTGACTTTTGGTTAAATACCATGAAATCTGAAATGTTGGAATTTATAATTATAATAGGGGCTTGTGCCGTAATAAGTGCAAAAAACCCGGTTCATTCGATATTATTTTTAATTTTAGTATTTTTAAATACTGCCCTGCTTCTTATTTCTCTTGGGATTGATTTTTTAGGTATTTTTATTATTATTGTTTATGTTGGGGCCATTGCAATTTTATTCTTGTTCGTGGTCATGATGTTAAATATAAAATTAACAGAATTAAATGATAATATATATAAGTATTTACCAATTGGCTTTTTTTTTGGTTTATTATTTTTATTTTTATTTTCTTTTTTTGTCTTAGAAACATCTACCTTTACCTCTCCTTTTCTTAAAACGGAACTAGCGTGCTACCCGGATTGGACAAATGAGTTAGCGATTAAAGGTAATAATTTAGTTCAATTAGGAGTCGTTTTATATACGACATATGTACCTCAATTAATGTTAGCAGCTATAATATTATTAGTTGCCATGTTAGGGGTAATAGTATTAACTTTTACTCAAGTAACATCAAAACAGAATCGTTATCAAGAAGTTTATCAACAAAATTCTTCATTTCTGGATAATCACTTATTTACATAATGAATAAAATCGCTTTAAGAATTGGCATTAATCGTCAATGGAATCATCTTTATTATCAAGGAGTTACACATCTTGATCCTCGATTAGGACATGGAATAATACAAACTCCAAGTGCTAAACGTGATAAATATTTATTAAAAATTATTAGTGGATTAGTAAAATTCAAAAAAATTGAAATTCATAAAACTAGAGAAATTATTGAAATCTATATTTGTAAAGATCGTTTTGTATCTTCACCTCTATTTCAAACTTCTTATTCACCCAAAAGTATTAATGGTTTAACTTCAAATTTGCCGGTGAGACTTGGGCTAAAAACAAATACAAATTTAACTCTACACCGTGTATTATTTAATATCTTTAAAACTCGTATTCAAATATATAATCTTTATACTTTCCCGATCCATGATGCGGAATTATTAGTAAAGTATATATTACGTGATTATAAAAATAAAGCACGTTTAAATACTTTTAAAAAACTATTAACTTTAGGTATAATTAAAGGTATCAAAATAAAAATTCAAGGTCGATATAAAAAATCTACACGAACTCAAAATGAAGTTTATCAATTCGGTCAAATTCCTAATACCCCAACCACAAATTTACAAATTAAATTATTTTATACTGCACATGTCTTATTACAAACGTTAGGTACCTCTTCTTTACATATTTACATTGTTTATCAAAAATCGTAAGTACGCTGACCCATTTAGTGCGCTTACATACGAGCGCATTAAAAGTGGGAAAGAATTATAAAGTTTACGCCACTCTATTCAATAAATAAGGAATTACGAGGGGGTTTAACCTCTCTAAGTTTAATTATAATTCCTATATCTTGATAACAAAGGGTGGTATTTATTATTATCCTAATCACCCGTGGCTAATCTGGTAATTGGCGCACTTCGTGCGTGGGGTTAAAAAGACCTCCAGTCAATATAAGATGAAACAGCGTGTGTAAACTGAAAATGTTTAACCCATTAATATATTTTTTATTTACTTTTGTGTCTATCAATTGGTTTTTAATATTTATTCCAGCGTTCCAATTCTCATCCTTTAATTGGTTTTTAATTTGGACATGTCTTCTTAGTTCTTTATTAATTATTAATCACCCTTTTATTGATGGATTATATTTAGCTGCAACTTTAGATATATCGTCATATGCCTTATTGGTATTATTAATTTTCACATTATTTTTTATTGTATTTTTATATACTTTATTTGAATCTAGTGTATCTAATTATAAAGAATTACCTACTTTGTTATTAATAGCATATTTCGGATTTACAACACTTATGGTGTCAAATGATCTATTAATATTATATTTAAGTATAGAATTATTTTCATTAACGTTTTATTTAATTACCACAATACATCAAAACTATTATACGACTGAAGCCGGTATTAAATATTTTATTTATAATTTTTTAGCGGGAGCCTTTTATTTATTAGGTTGTACGTTAATATATTTAGATTATGGTTCTATTAATTTTATAATATTAGGTTTATTAGAGCCAACCTTGTCAAGTGCGGCAGGAATATTTGGATTTATATTTATAATAATATCATTTTTATTTAAATTATCTATAGCTCCTTTTCATTTTTGGACACCAGATGTATATCAAGGAGTATTATATCCAATAACAGCATATTTTACGATATTTCCAAAATTTATAATTGTAGCATTTTTTTTTAAATTTTATTTATATATTTTATATGTACCTTATTTAAATTATTTATTAATGTTTTGTGGTCTTTTATCAGTATTTATAGGGACAATAGGGGCCTTTTCACAATATAATATAAAAAGATTATTAGCTTATTCAACAATATCTAATGCTGGATTTTTAATTATATTAATATCTTTAGGGACTCCTTTAGCCTCTCAATATTTATTTTTTTATATATTAACATATATATTAGCAAATTTAGGAGTGTTTACAGTATTAATAAATGCTAATATATCAAATATGTTAGGTTTAAAAAATATATTTATTAATAATCCAATATATGCACTTTTATTAACATTACCAGTATTATCATTGGCAGGATTACCACCATTAGTAGGATTTTTAGCAAAATTCTTATCAATTTATTTAATATTTAATAACAATTTAATATTTATTGCTGTATTTTTATTAGTATTTTCTATATTATCCTTATTTTATTATTTAAGATTTATTCATTATGCTTTATTTTATGAGACACGCGAAACCGAAATAATTATACCAAATATATATCAATCCTATGTAATAATAGGAACAAGTATAGGTTTATTATTCTTTTCATTTAATCCAGGATTATTATTTTTAACTTCCTCAGTATTCTCAACCCTTATCTTCTAATTTTCACCTTAAAAGGATATAAAATCTCCACTTGAGCTGGCGGGTCGGAACTATGTTCCATTTTATTTAGTACTCCTTATTATTTATTAATAATTGTGGTTGGAGTCAATTCCCCGCTTGAAAAGCATAGGGTTGACTTATTGAGTGTCGGCGGAGGTTAACATTATCTTATGTCCAAGGAATAGTAAGAGCTAACAAGGGTGCCGTTAATTAGCCACTTATCAATATTATAAGTAAGAAAAGAAAGCATAAATATATTCACATGTCTCTTACCACCCGTGCGTGCGTAGCCCCAGTGGTTAGCCTTAATATACTAGAACAAAAATAAATCAGTGTAGTGTCGCTATAACCTTTAGCTATTAGTGATCTATTTATGATTCCGCGCAGCTCTTTATTTAAACCTTAAACGGGGTAGATATATAGGGATGAAGGGTTGTAGACTTAGATCATGTGAAGAAAACCCCTAAAAAATGACAATTAGACTAATTTGTACTAATAATAATACACGACTAATTTTATCACAAACTAGAAGAGGAACACCGGCAAATAGGGTCAGAAACGCAATAACACTCAATATTGGGGGGACCACGGGTGTCTTAGGGCGCGCGCTTGCGCCCGCCATATTATTTCAATATACTACAGGAATGTTAGGATTTAAAGGTGCAACACGCTCATCGATATACGCGGCAGAAAATTTATTTAAAAAATTTGTTAGTCGTCTTCATACCTCTAAATTATCTTCTCACTCTTTCATTTTATTGGTCAAAGGTTTAGGCCCTGCGCGTAACTATATATTAAGAAGACTTGCCCAATTAAAAATAACACAAATAAAAGATATTACTTCTTATCCTCATAATGGATGTCGTAAAAAAAAATCACGTTCCCATTAAACCCCGAGCAAGCGCTTCTTTTTACCGCCGCGCGTTTATTCCATTTAACTCTTATAATGGTTCCCACGTATATTCCATTTTAACCGCGCGCAAGCGCGGTGTCGGGGCGGCTAAGCCGGGTTTAACCCACACTGAGTGTTCGTGGATATCTTTCATCTAACACATCATATATAATGGTTAGCGCTTATATTAATGCCTATAGTTTACCCCCCACTCTCGTCTCCAGCCACCAGCACCCTGTACAGGGGGGCTGGTGGCTTCTTTATCATGTGCCCTTCTATGGTTTAGCCGAGTAGTGGCCCAATGAAGTATAGTCAAGTGGAAAGACATTGGTTTTTGATATCAGGATCACAGGTTCGAGTCCTGTTACTTCAATAGGTAATTATAATGCTCGGCTAATAGGTATTATATTCTTTATCGTTGTTAAATCTGTTTATATTCCCCCTTTTATCGTGACACCAAATCCTATTTAATATTCTATGGTCGCCCCGCGCTTAGCGCGGGGTCTTTTTTGATTAGCGCTCACCCACCTCCCGCGCTCCCCATACGCGCGGCCTTCGTAGGCCCATTTTGTGGGTGGATAACGTGTTCGAAGAAGTAGTTAAGTGGTTTAAAACATTGGATTGTAAATCCATAGTCGTTAAGACTTCATTAGTTCGAATCTAATCTTCTTCAATTGCTGTAATCACGTGGTTTTTCAACCAAATCCCGCTTTGAGGACGCGCCCTTAGAGTCGGAGCGCGGAATTAGGCTATTGTAGTTTAATGGTTAAAACAAATGGCTGTTAACTATTTGATTATTGGTTCGATTCCAATCCGTAGCGTTTATCATTATAAGCCATAAAGTTAGCCCAAGTTATTAACTCAATGGTAGAGTATTGGACTTTTAATTCACAAATTCGGGTTCAAGTCCCGAATAACTTAGCGTGTTTAGGAACACAGTGGACAGGCCCCTACACGTAGGCGGATTAATGGAATAATTTAATGGTTAGAATAATGTGATTCATAATCCATCTGTTATTGGTTCGATCCCAATTTCCATTACCAAATTAGTGACATCAACGCGCATTTGGTGTGTTCTGACAAAATTTAGAGAGTTTATGATATTCTTAGCAATATCGTCAATAGATTAAAGATGACAAAATTTTATTCCTATCATTTAGTTGAAAATTCACCTTGGCCATTATTTGGAAGTTTAAGTTGTTTTGTTTTAACAATATCTGGAGTTTTATATATGAAAGGGTTTCAATATGGATTAATATTATTATATATCGCTCTTGTATTATTAGTTTTAACTTTTTTTTTTTGGTTTCGTGATATTATCCGTGAAGCCACATATCAAGGACATCACACACATAAAGTAAGAAAAGGTCTTCAGTTAGGTATGATTTTATTTATAGTTTCTGAAATTTGTTTCTTTGTTGCCTTTTTTTGGGCTTATTTTCACTCTTCTTTAACTCCAGCTGTGGAATTAGGAGCTATTTGGCCACCGAAAGGAATAGCTATATTAAATCCTTGGAATGTACCTTTATTAAATACTGTACTATTATTATCTTCTGGTGTTTGCCTGATATGAAATACAAATTTTCTCCCTCAGCGGGACCGGGTCACTTAGTGACCCGGTCTAATCGTGTTGCAAAGTCCCTGCAAGATTATAATATGTAAATGGTTGTATCATGGGTCATCTTACAAGGGCGCGATTCTTCTTATACTTTAAGGGTAAATATGAACGTGCGCGCCCGGCTTTGCCTCCCACTAACCCACTAAGTGGGTAAATATGAACGTGCGCGCCCGGCTTTGCCTCCCACTAACCCACTAAGTGGGTCGCCGCAAGCTTGCACGCGCTTTATTAAACCGGTCTTCGACCCTCGTTCTTCTGGGTTGGGATTAATGGATCATCTTTATATTAGGCTTTCGCGCTTGTACGCGGGGTTTAACCGCGATTTCCTATCGCCGCCACCTCATCTTTTTTAATCTTAGGTTCTTCTTATCCTTTTAATATGAACGCTCCAAAAGCCCCCCCAACGCGAGCCGGCTTAGCCGGCTCGCGTCCCGGACTAATCCAGTGGGACAATTATGAATATTTCGGTATACTAAATAGTGATTCTTGGTAAGAAAATAAAGACCCATGAGCCGGCCTAACGTTCGTTGGGTATTTACCGCGGGACCGCGGCATTAATGTCCGTCGAGATAGAATATATTTTATAGTCCAATTAGTTTCAATATGCAATTTTTAAAGAAAAGTATTTTAGACCTCCTCTTGGTCATCTAATTGAACGCATAACGCGTTAACCTTTTTGTGTTGGCTATGCGGGTGCTAACGGTCAATGTAATAATTCTGTAATTTTAAGACCGTCGGTTCTTTAAAGGATCGCTACAGACTGGTTCACCCGTGGGTGTCTGAAATGATGCTTAATGTACAGTCGGAGTTTCATTTGAATACCTTTTCACCCGCGCACATGCGCGGGTTTGTTCAAATCACAAGGTCTTATTTCTTATCTTCACACGCCCCTCATAAGAGGCGGTCCAGCTTATCTCTTTTATGCTTATTAATTTAAAACCATTTTTAAAATGGGCCCGGGTTTTACCCGGGTATTCTTTATGGGGCCGCGTGGTGCGTAATAAAGTAATAAGGTACATGAATAATATAATATACAGAAATATACGAAGTCTCCCGTCCATTGCGGGTCCTTAGGTTTCCAGACTTAGCTTCCCCGGGTAAACCGGGTATTTTATTATTTGAAACTTGGCTACAGTAACATGGGCACATTTTGCCATTATTGCAAATAACCGTCGTGAAGCGATTTTAGCTTTATGTTTAACTATTTTATTTGCAATAGTATTTACTGCCTTACAAGGTTATGAATACTATGAAGCGGCATTTACTATTGCAGATGGTGTTTATGGTTCAACCTTTTTCATGGCTACAGGCTTCCACGGTTTAACAAGGAAAGACCATAGAAAAAATATACGAAAATATAATACTTTAAATAAAAAGATAAAAGAGCCCTATTGGGTTACCGGATTTGCGGATGCTGAATCTTATTTTTCTATCAGATTTGTAGCACTAAAAGATAAAAAATTATCTTGGGCGGTAAACCCTGTATTCGGGATAGAATTACATGAAAAAGATTTTTTCCTTTTAAAACAAATACAAACATTTTTTGGTGTTGGTACTATTATACATCGTGTTCGTAATGGTAATCCTTCATCTATTTATTCAGTTCAATCCATAACAGATTTACAAAATATAATTATGCCTCATTTTAAAAATTATCCCATGTTAACTCAAAAACAAGCAGATTTTGAATTATTTTGTCAAATTATTGAATTAATGGAAAATAAAGAACATTTTAATCTAAATGGACTATCTAAAATTATTTCCATTAGAGCTGCTATGAATAAAGGTTTATCTGATAAATTAAAAATAGCATTCCCTAATATTATTCCAATATCTCGTCCATTAATTAAAGATCAAGTAATTAAAAATCCATATTGGTTAGTAGGATTTGTAGATGGTGAAGGTTGTTTTTATATAAGAATAACTAAAACTACCTTGAATTCTCAAATGTATTTAAAATTTATAATTAGTCAACATACACGAGATAATGGATTATTACATATAATTAAAAATTATTTGGATTGTGGATTAATAGAAACAATTTCAACTAACCCAAATCAAAGTATTTTTAAACTATCTAAACAAAAAGATATATTCGAGAAATTAATCCCATTTTTTAATAAATATTCGTTATTGGGCATTAAATTATTAAATTTTCAGGATTTTTGTGAAGTCGCTCAATTAATGAAAGATAAAGAACATTTAACTGATATCGGAATAGAAAAAATTAAATTTTTAAAATCTGGTATGAATACTGGAAGAAAATAGACTTGCGTAATTCCAATATAGGTATCCCAAATTTATATTTAAAGGTTTAAAGTATATAAATTTCTATTAAACAGGGTTAATTTGCAAGAAACACCCACCAATTTAATGGGGGTCAATTTGCAGCCAAGCTTATATTCAATAAACGGGTATTTATCCGCAAATTATTGGTTTATTCTAATATTTAGGGATATATGAAGGTTCAACGACTAGCCGGTGAGTACTTTATTTACAATAATCCGCTTAAACCTATCTAATTTAGGTTTATACCTCTATTAAATTAGAGGGCCACGAACGCCCTGCAATAAACAAATGAAGTAATAAAACTTCCCCTCAAACTTGAAGCCCTGAGGCGGTTTATTGATGACATAGTCTGAACAATATGGTAACATATTGAAATAAAGGATAAAGAGCCTTTATGATAACAAATTTGTTCATGTTATAATTGGTACTATATTTTTAACTGTATCATTAATTCGTTTAATTAAATATCATTTAACTAACCTTCACCATTTTGGTTTTGAAGCTGCCGCATGGTATTGGCATAAATTACGAGTTTAGGCAACTCTTTTTAAGTGCATAAGAATCAAATTCCGGGAAAGCCCTAAAGCTCTAACAACCAAAGTGTATTAGGAAACTTGTATGCTGGCCAATCTAATCAATTGTGGTATGGTAATATCGTTAGAGATGTAAGAAATGAAATGGGTCACCGCGGATCTAAATCAGAAATTAATCATTTTTTTATTTGTGCCCGTCCAACCAGTTGGACGGGCGCATAATTTTTGTAAAAGAGCAACGAGTAGACGGTTCTTCAACATTTTCTGTTGTAAGGTATACTCTAGTCACCGGGAAACCGGTTCACACCTGAAAAGGAGTACGGTGTGATTAAAGTTATCATAACAGCCTGTCCTAATTTTAATAAATAAATATACATGCAAAAAAATATATATAAATAAAATCCCTTTTTTATTTCTGGTTTTTCAGACGCTGAATCTTGTTTTTTTTAAGTTTAGATAATAAACATCAGCCTCGTTTTGCTTTTCATATTGGTCTCAATATTAAAGATCAAGATATTATTTTTCATATTAATTCACGTTCTTTTACAAGAACGGGGGAAGAATTCGCACTTATTACCCTAATCCGGAAATTCGCATTACTTTTGACAATTTGGATCTAATTAATAATTATATAATTCCTCATTTT
>Ga0302227_10003297_pt1 | contig 10681 bp, 9 predicted proteins | sample II_Palsa_N1_1_FD_193525 | JGI IMG/M metagenome (GOLD analysis project Ga0302227, IMG submission 193525) | Peat permafrost microbial communities from Stordalen Mire near Abisko, Sweden - II_Palsa_N1_1 | ecosystem: Environmental > Terrestrial > Soil > Palsa > Peat permafrost | place: Sweden...
TTCACGTTGCCTTGCGGCCCAGATGAACCAATGCCGTGGCCGATTCCGAAGGCTGAATGACTTAGCCAGGGCACATCCGCAATACACAGCAGCTAGTGGAGAGGCAGTAAGTGCCAATATTGGTAGGCCAACCTAACTCTAGGACGTTGAACCTTTCCAGACGCCACAGGAGGCGAATAAACGGTCCAAGGCCTGGACCTCCTCAGTTCCTCCGGCGACTCCCAGTCCTCCCCAGTCCATGCCCCTTAAGCTTTACCAGTAAAATCTGCGACTGAGCCACTCCTCTCCTCTGCTGGCCTGTGCCTTGTTGTTCGCCACAGCAAACCCACCACTGAGGGCCCAAGATCTTAGAGAGCTTCCCTGCTGCTCGTCCCTTGTTTTGTTGCCGCTTCCGTGAGACAGGTTACAGCTCCCGTACACCCGGCGCACTGCCACTTTCGCAAAGTGCGCCATCGCCATCCTGGCTGGACAGGAGAGACTAACTGTGACGCGGTGGGCTCGGCCCTGCCATCACCCAGCATGGGATGGGCAACGCCTCTGGCTAGCGCTCCAGGCAATCGAATTTCTTAAATCCCATGGCGGTAGGCCGGCTGCTTTTACACGCGAGCAAATTCCCATCCCATCCCCATGTCGTCCCATCCTACGCCTGGCTTTACGTCCCGCAACAAGATATCGCCGATGCTGCTACGGCTCACGGCTGCGGCTGCTGCTACTACCGCTACTGCCATCTGCCAACCTGCGATTCCGAGCTTGGCATGGCATGGCGTGGCAGCGCAGGGCGGCCAGGGCCTCGCCCAAAAATCTGTGTCTCTGCTCGCTCTACTGAGTGGATCCTCCAGGCCTGTCTTCGATGCCGCTCAAGGCGATGGGGACAGAGGTAGAGGAGGGGATTGGCCAAGCAGTGGCACTCACGCTTCACTTGATGTGCTTCTGCTCCACGCTCTCCATAGCCAGGGTCATGCTTTAAACGTACCAAAAGTACCAATGACTACTCGTCCAAAGGAGACAACAATCCCGTCGCAAATCCTTTCTGGAAATCATCTTTTTGATCCCGTCATCGTTGTGAGCTCACAGGACCCATGGTGCCTGACGATCGCTGCCCTCTGCTCGCGTCCTCCGACAGAAAAGCCACAGGACCCTCTCCAAAACCGTCCGGATCTTTTTTCTCCCTAAACCACCCTTGACCCATTTGATCCATTTTCGACCACCCTGTCCCGTCACTTTCCTATAATAAATCACCACACGTACGTCAACCGGATCACCTCCAGGCATGTCTATCTAGTAAGGTCTATCCCGACGAGATATTATTATCTTCTCGTAAGTGCCCAATCATCTGGTCCAGCATCACATCGATCAGAGGCAACTGAAGCACTGATAGCTCACAGCCCAAGCCCAAAATCTTTTAAAGTTCCGGAGCATTGACATAGAACCCGTTTTGGAATCCCTTCAAACTACTTTGTCCTAGCCATACTTCTTGCCAAATATATTTGCCACTCACTTAATCACGCTCTAGAGGCTCACGAACGTTCCGGCCTGCTATTTGCCTTTTCTTGAGCCATTCCTCTTCGTGTGTTGCATCCTTGGACACCTCGGATTTTAGGTCGCTACGCACCGTGAAAGCAGAACATACTTTCGAAACCTACTCGACGTTTCTATTACTGCTGCTACTCTCTCTGAGCTTGCCTTTGGACTTCGCCACTCTCCAGGCTATCTTCAGCAAAGCATATCACGCCTTACGTTGGGAAGTTCTTTGTGCGAGATAATTGACAGAGGTACGGACTTGGGTTTTTGCAATTAATACCTCAACGGAGAAAAGTTTGAGCCAATGCTTGGCCATTAGGCGCTCTCAATCTGAATATCCAGAACAAGTTTTACACTGGAGCTTGGGAAGTGCTAACATGGCTTCGTTGGTACAGTTCTGGTGGCGGTTGCCAACGATCTACGAAGGCTTAATGGGGGACACACCGACTGGACGGCCGGTTATCGATGGCGATGTCCAAAATACTGGAACAGCAAGCTCGGCGCAAAGATCGAGCACGAGTCCGTTTGACGAGAGTGAAGGACCAAATGCGTTTCATGGAGGGCCACATGCGCCTGGCTCGCAGGGAAATTATCCACCTGGACCACCATTCCCATTCCAACAACATGCTTCGCAAAGTAGACAGGGCCAATTTGATATGGCATCTTTAGGAACTGCTCTCCCAGACGTGTCTTACATGAACTACGGCAACGCATCTCCCCAGAGATTTCCTTCTGGATCATCGCCATCTGCGCATTTATATCAGCTTCCAAATATGCCCCAGATTGGTGGCCCTGTTTCAATGAATCCATCTGCAACAAACATGCCATATAATCAGCAGTATCAAGCTCCGTATCAAGGCATGTACGTAACAAATCAGAGTCAGACAAATCCGAATTTACAGTCTGGTTTGAATCTGGGCAATCAATATTATCAGGGCCAGACATTTGTAGGACATACACCTATGTCACCTCCATACTTCATACAACCGGGACAGTACGGACCTCAAAGTCAGATGTATTCTACAAGTCCATCAATGGGACAATATGGGGCCAGAGGATCGTTCACAGGGGACAATCGACCGCTCCTACAGCAGCGCAGCGGTGAGCATCAACTAGGAGCATCTATTGACGGGGCGCAAAGAAGGGCAAGCAGCATTGGTGAGTTCGGATTGTTAGATCATTGTATACAATGCTAAAAACACGCAGCTCCGAGTACATCGCCATCTTCAGTTGTGCGAGGTCCTCCTCGAAAGCCTCGCCAAAGCGGTAAGATTTGGTTCTTTAATGTTTCTTTCGGTGAATAGGGCTGATTTTCTACAAATTAGGTCATGCGATCTGGATTGGCAATTTGCCTCCACAGACTGATTTAATGAGTTTAGTTCTGCATGTGTGCAAGGAGACCTCTGGGCTGGAATCCCTTTTCCTTATCTCGAAGAGCAATTGTGCTTTTGCGAATTTTAAAGACGAGGCGAGTTGCTCTGCTGCGCAGGCGAAGATTCACGACTCGAGATTTCAGACTGTGAGGTTGGTTAGCCGTTTGCGAAGGAGTTCTGTAGGGACCGCAGCAGGAGTATCTGTTCCAACTGGCCCTGCAGCCCTTACGCCTCCTTCCAACCCGGTGGTTGCACGAAGTCCCTCTCCAGGGAGTGAGACTAAGGTCAAGGAGACGGATGAACACATTGAAGACACCCCAGATACCGAGAGTCTCAAAGCACAGAAAGACAAGTTCTTCATTGTGAAGAGCCTTACGGTGGAAGATCTAGAGCTCAGCGTGCGCAATGGGATATGGGCAACCCAGTCTCACAACGAGGACTCCCTCAACAAAGCTTACCAGGTGAGAACCTCCATTTTTCTGGGCGATATATTGAAGCTGACAAGAATTGCCCTTGACAGACTGCTGACAATGTTTATCTCGTCTTTTCTGCGAACAAATCGGGAGAATACTTTGGCTATGCAAAAATGATATCCCCCATCAACGATGATCCAGCTGCAGCTATCGAGTTTGCACCAAAGGCAACTACAGTAGAAGATCCTGAACTTCCGAAGGCCATTCCCACACCCGCGACAGAGTTTGCGCCCAAAGGCCGAATCATCGACGACTCTGCACGAGGAACGATTTTCTGGGAGGCAGAAAGAGACGAGGTTGATGATGCAGAAGAGGAAGATGAGACTGGAAGTAACCGAAGTGACCGAGACGGCGATTCTTCACCGCCCCAGAAGGCATGGGGGAAGCCTTTCAAGGTCGAATGGATATCAACTACTCGACTTCCATTCTACAGAACCAGGGGTTTAAGAAATCCTTGGAATTCGAACCGCGAAGTCAAGATTGCGCGAGATGGTACCGAGCTAGAGACAAGCGTGGGACGAAGACTTTTAGGACTCTTTCACCGGGTACCAAGTCCAGTCGCACCCAATATTCAAGGAATGCCTCTGCCAATGATGGACGGTTATCCGCCAATGCGCCAATTCCCGTGAGACAACACCACCATAGTGGTATGAGCCTCCGCCCTTTATATAGTAATCCACGAAGCGAATGACCTTTCGACTCGGATCCCAGGCACTGCTGGCCATTGGCACGGGAGTCTATTTCTATTCTTGCATCTGAGATTAGCTCGAAAGGAGCATGGTCCACAAGTAATGATTTATGATGATGGAAAAATTGTATACGAACATGATGTGATGGAACGATCTTGACAGGCTTCAAGTCATTACTTTTGCATAGCCGGAGGAGCCACACAGTCTGAATGTTGTATTCTTAGTTTATAGTTAATGCAGTTCCTGTTTATTAAAATCGTCTATGCTCTACGGGATCTTTCAGCTCATATCCGGTCACTTCTGCTCAATGATTGGAATGTTTAGGGATAGTCCAAAATGAAGCCAAATGAACAAACTTAGCAGCCTATCAAAGAACCGGAGACTTTCTCTCTCATTTGTCTGAACAGTTTTGCCTTAGGCTCGCACATAATCTGGTCTCGCAGCGGCAATCATACGATCCCTCGGCAAGTAATGGCTGCACATGGGTAGATCAAAGCCAAAAATCAAGGTTAAATCTGAATGCCATCGAATCATCTGATTCTGTGCTGTAAAATCCTTCAAAGGGAAGGTCCAATGAAACGCACACATGGGAGGTAAATTGTCGCAAATCACGATGTACGGCCAATGAGTGTGCTCTAACCTGCAAAGCAAGAGGGCAACGATTACCAGAAGCAATTTACCGCATTGATAGCTAACATATGCTCATATTTTGCTAGAAAACCTGAAGACGTGGACTTTGGGAAACCACTTGAGGTTGAATTAAATGTGCTGTGGCGGTGGCCACAAGCCACATTTGCGCCACATCGACCAAGAAATGTGCTGATTGGCCGGGCGAAGCTTGGCCAAACTATCAGCATCAAGATCCTCATGTTCATCTTCTAAACATGTAAAACGCTCAATTGAACCATGTATCCACTCAGAAAATGACAAAAACTCGTATCTGAGTATCACGAGTTCGTTGGATCCCGGGGGGTTGTGTTCGCAATCCATTGTTTTGCGCTATAGATTTCAGAGGCTTTCTAGAGAGTTCTCGAATTCCCCAGACGATCAGCTGACCCAACCCCCTCTTTTTTGATGCTATTGAGGCAGTTGTCCATTTCGCTTGCATTCCATTCACTGCGTCATGATCATGCCAGAATCTTCTGATGGTTCCATTTCTAGTAAATTCCGGCAGTCAATAGAAACCCGCCTGCGAATACTTAAGGAGGGTTTCCTCCCTCTGAATACTATCTTCTCCAGACAACGACAATAAACAACAGCAATTCATACATGCAAGCTACTCGAAGACTTTCAAGACTTCCACTCAGAAGAGCTCTCCTCAGACCAACAACACTCAAACCAACAACACCAAAACGCAAAATGTCTCTCTTCCCACGATCCCTCCTCACCGCCGACCCGGCGTATTCCTTCCAACCACTCTTCCGTATGCTCGACGACTTCGACCAATACAGCCGCCAAGGTGACAATGCCAGCCCTATTCACTCCTCCATGAAGACCTTCACTCCCAAGTTCGACGTGAAGGAACTCAAGGATACCTACGAACTCCACGGCGAACTCCCGGGAATCGAGCAAAAGGACGTTGAGATCGAGTTCACGGACGCCCATACCTTGACCGTCAAGGGCCGCACCGAGCGCCACTACTCTTCCGGCACTCCACCAGCTGGCTTCGTCGAAGGCGGTTCCTCTCAAGGTGCCATCGAAGGTAGCAACGGCCACCACCAAGCACACAAGGCTACCGTCGAAGATGAGGGTGCTGAGGGTACTTCCACTGAGGTCTCCAAGAGAAACGAGTCCGCCCAGCCACAGCAACACCAACACCACAAGGAGCCTGAATCCAAGTTCTGGGTCTCTGAACGCAGCGTCGGTCATTTCAGCAGAAGCTTCACATTCCCAACTCGTGTCGACCAAGACCATGTCACCGCTACCATGAAGAACGGCTTGCTCTCCATTGTCGTTCCCAAGCAGAAGAAGACCGAGGCGCGCAAGATCACCATCTCCTCTTAAGCGCCAGCATCTCTTCCCGAAGTCCACCTCCACCTTTACCACAGGCTTCGGCTCGGGCCTCAACGTTCGGCACCGAAAGGTACTTGAGTTGACGGATATGGTGGTTATGATATGATTGATGGGTGCTTGGAGTTACTTGACTTGCTTTCTTGCATTTCAGCGATGTGTTGAGGGTTGATTGCATTCATGGAAACGGAAAATTTGCAGCTTAGGAGTTGGGTGCTTTGCATCTGACCTTCTGATATCGGTTGATGAATGGGAGACACAATTCGCAACCACACTCCTTTGTACACTAGGTCAATAAAAAGTCATAATAAGAAAACTTGTCTCACTTTGATTTGCTTAAATTTGTGAAACTTGTGACACGCATCTGCCAGCTTTTTCAATACTGCAATTTCTATATCATTTTAGTGCAATAGAAGAGCAATTATCTCACTGGTATGGCCAAGATCGACCGTTTGATTTGGTGATTCGGATATCGTCTCCTATTCCCAGAACTCCATTTTGCCCCATGCTTTTCCTAACATCAAAACGCCCAACGCCTCCAGGTGCAACATGCCAACTAGCACACAATCAGCATACTTCAAAATCTCTCCTTCATCCTCGATGCCACAGTCCTCAAATTGCCATATACCTTCCCTGGCGGACTTCCCAATATCAAGCTCACAATTGCCTCCCTTGCAATATGAATGTTCTTGAATCCGCCCAGGATATGAATTTTCGAATCTGCAAGCACAACCCTCGTCCGAGATGCATTTTCAATAGCGAATTTCGTTTTCCCATCTTTACCAGCAATACGACCAATGGCTCTGGCAAGGTGGTCCCCTTGTAATGTTTTTACGTCTTTTACCTCGAAAGTCTCGATATACAAATCGTCCAGACGCAGAAGGGCTATTGCCTAGTGACAGAAGTTAGTGATTAGTCGATAGAGAAGCTTTTCGGGTAATTTCTGCCCAAAAACCTACATCTTCAACATCAAATCCCAGAGAGAAGGCCTTCACAAAATCTTCCCCCTTTTGCAGCGCTCCTGGGTCAGTGGTATGCTTCGAGGACCGTAACTCGACTGCCTTGTTCTTGGTATTCATCCTGACCTGTAGCTTGAGGTGCTCTACAAGTGGCGGGTAAAGTTTTGGCCATGCTGCTTTCAAAGGTGATAGGCGATGTGGTGGGATAGGTACTTTTCTGGTTTCGACTCGCCGCGGTCCATCCTAACTATTTTTAGCATTTTGGAATTTGATAGTGAAATAGATCCCATACAGTATTCTTGGCAGGAGCGAACCTGGGCCTTCCTTCCTCGTCTACGGCCATCTCAGTATCTCCATCCGCTGTCTGAACAGCACTGATCTCTGATGGCACAGCATCTGGCGCATCAAGTAATAATTCATCATCCTGATCTGCAATCTGTTAGATTTTCTCAATAAGCCGGAGTCTGATCCCATACCTTCTACAGGGAGCGGAACATTAGCAGCAACTTCCGCCACTTCTTCGGGCCGCCGCAGGAGTGCAGTGGGAGCAGGCATGTCGGATATTTCTTCGTCGTAGTGGGGAATGTCAAAATATTGCAATCTTGAGATTTCGATAAGAAAAATGTATGTGGTCCGTGCACGCTACATTTTAGTGCGAAACCGCGTCGATCCAAGGCAAAGCCCGAAGCGTCATGAAAAGCTTCCATTCTCCTCATCTCGTGTGCTTCACTACCAGCCTCTCCTCCAGGTTATTTGCCGGCTTCAACAGTCTGTGATGTTCAGGATGATCCCGCGGATATGTCCCCGACTATAAGACAAAAGCTGTGGTCGCATATCTGGGACCCAGCGAACTCCTTTTCGCCTTTGAGGCAGTATGCTTGGGGTCAAAAGCCCTATGTGCCTCGATCAAGCTTTGCACACACGTCGAAACGCGTATTTTCCTGGAGCAGGCCCAGGCTACAGCCTCAGCCACCGAAAAGAAGATCCGTGACCAAGAGTTTTGCTTCCTGCGGGTTCCTGTTCTTCGATATAAATTCTGCTGTGACTTCGACGTCACCAGCAATCACATCTTGTGCTACGACCGCAGAAAAAACGTTATACACAACCTCAACTTTATCCCGGAGGTCAATTACAAGTTTAGCCCAGCAAGGATGGCGTCGGCAACTGCATTCAAGCTGCCAAATGAAGCAAAGGGGAAATGCAAGAAGGAATAAGAGTTCTGCCACAAATGGGCAGAATGGGCGGAAACCTTTACAAAATGGGGAAAATCCCACGAAGATACCTCCCGTTGCAAAACAAAGCGAGCCTGTCCAACCTACTCCACCTCCTACCGGTTACCTCCACCTTCCCCACCTGCCCAAGATGCCGCATCGACCAACGAAAGAGGAGCTTCTCGCAGCAGCCACTGGGTTCTGGTCTCGGTTGAAGGTCCGATTCAAATGGTTTTCTATAAGAAGTGTTAGGCCATGGAATATCGATGACTGGAGTGCTTTTGTTTCATGGTTTATGTTGGGGAATCTTGTTTGGGTTTTGGTTGGAACCACAACATTTTTCTCGCTCGTCATCCTCTCCATCAATACTGTTGTTGCACAAGGTACGGCTCCGCAAGCCAACTTTCGGGCAATGGGCTAACTGTGATATAAGAAACATTAGCACGTTGGGTTGGTGACTATCTAACACATTCTGCAGGAGTGAAGGTCGTTTTCGAGTCTGCGATTGTTCCCAAATGGAAAGATGGGGTGATTACTTTTCATAATGTATTCATTTCCAGGAGGCCTGGGCAGGGGAAGACCAAAGTCAGCAAGGGTTCTTCTATGACCGCAGCAGCAGCCGCCGCGGCCGATCGACAAGCTGAACTGGAAGGGAAAAAAGAGGAAGAGGAAGATACGAATTATTCCCAATTCGACTTGACGGTCGGTACAGTGAATGTCACATTATCGTTCGTCAAGTGGTGGAATGGCAAAGGTCTCTTGCGAGATGTGGAAGTCAAAGGAGTCAGGGGAGTAATCGACAGGACATCGGTACATTGGGGCGGCGAATATATTGATCCGCGGACGTATCTTCATAAGCACCGGCCTGGGGATTTCGAAATTGATTCTTTCAAGATGGAGGATCTCTTGGTTACGATCCACCAACCTGGAGGATTTAGACCATTTTCTGTGAGCATATTCTCATGCGACTTGCCTCAGCTGCGGAAGCAATGGCTCTTCTACGACTTTCTTTCCGCAAACAACATGTCAGGGGCATTTGATGGATCGCTCTTCACTATTCATCCACGTCAGATGCATGGGTTTGCTGGTGCCCATCACGAGGAATCAAATAATGAAGCAAACCCTTGGAAGAAGCACAGTCGACTTCGGATTGACGGTTTGAAAATAGATCACTTGAATCGTGGAGTTGAAGGTCCGTTTGGGTGGATTCACGAAGGGAACGTTGACATCGTCGCAGATATCATGTTTCCAGCCGACGCAGACGAGAGTATCGCAAAAGTGGTGTCTGACTTCTACGATCGGATGGAGGCTACAGTAACCTCAAACCGTTACCTCCACATCCTTGAGAACAATCCTAGGACTGCAGACCTCGATACCCCTGAGCAGCGAGCAGCCTTCTCCGAAAAGGTCAACAGGGATGATGATAAGCGTTTCCTTGTGATGGACCTCCGCGTTCATCTCAATGATGTGAGAGCATCAGTCCCTCTTTTCACCCGAGACCTTTCCTACATCAACCAAGCACTCATCCGCCCTATCGTAGCGTATATCAACTCGCAAAAGACCTTCATCCCGATCAATTGTCGGATTGTTAAACGAGCCAGCGAGTTCGACGGCAGTTGGACAATCTTTGACAGCGGCCTAATGGAAGACTTGTCAGCAGAGACTTATGAAGCATTCGCCAAAGACGTAGTAGATAGTCAAGCCCGGATGCGCCGGTTGAAGAAAGTAGGGTTCTGGTCAATATCCTTGGCTATTCAGGCGCTGTTCATGGGGATGGCCGGGAACGTGGCATAGAAGGAAACTACTCTCTCTTCTCACCTTATGAAATGTAAAAAAGTCGGGGATTTATAGAGTATGGGATTGACTGGTATCTGTGCTGGCGTTTCGGGGGCTTCATGCTAACTGGAAAGGTGTACAGGAGTTTAAGGCGGAGAACCGTAAGTACATAATGTAAAATCTCACATAGATCTGAGCCTCTGAGACGCTCTTGCATATAAATGAATGATTTCACGAGCCTGCGTAGTTACTCTTCTCTGAAAAGGAGTAGATTTGTCATGATCATGGCCATTCTTTTCTTCATATTCGAAAAAGATATATTTATTTGGTACGCTGTCCCGTACCTTCAGCCTAAGACAGAGATTTTTCTCCAAGCCTAGCCTTCCCCAAACAAAATCGTAGCTATGTACAAGTAACTGATTACAACGATTGAAATGAGGCAAATGGAGGTCCATAGAATCAGTCATGTAGAGAAAGATAAAGGGAGGTGGAGATCATGAAATCCTGCTTCAGAGATAGAGGAGACCACTGAAAAGGATAACTGTTACACAAGATTCTCATCATTTATTCATGTCCCAGTCAATTCATTTTTCGAGTAATTCGAATCTTCATTGCCAAAGAGCTCTTGGTCTCCTTTCCCACCGAGACCCATGAACTCTGTTGGATCGC
>Ga0302227_10003299_pt1 | contig 10680 bp, 16 predicted proteins | sample II_Palsa_N1_1_FD_193525 | JGI IMG/M metagenome (GOLD analysis project Ga0302227, IMG submission 193525) | Peat permafrost microbial communities from Stordalen Mire near Abisko, Sweden - II_Palsa_N1_1 | ecosystem: Environmental > Terrestrial > Soil > Palsa > Peat permafrost | place: Sweden...
CAAGGTCCCACTGATCCTCATGATCTTCTGCATTATTCAGACTGCAGGTAATTCCACTCCAGACCATACCCCCTCTTTGTCTTCTCGTATGGCTCACACATCTTAGGTCTCGGCTCCATGGCAGCGGTCGACCCAGAAAACATCAACACGGTCTGGGCACCTATGGTTTTCGGCCTTATCGGCGTCGGCGGCGTCCTCCTCCCCAGTCAAGTAGTCTTCTCCATAATCACTCCCGACGAGCTCCTCGGCACCGGTGTCGCCCTCTCGATCGTCATCCGCATGATAGGTCAAGTCGTCGGTGTCTCCATGTTCTACAACATCTTCCTGCACCATGTGAACACGAACGCCGTCAAATATTTTGCTCTCCCTGCCATCGAGGCAGGCTTTACCTCCGTGGAAGGGATCACAGAGCTTGCGACTACTTTGACGGCTGGACCACTTTCATATTATGCTCACATGTTTCCAGAGCTGGATTCGCCGGAGAAGATTCATAGCATTATGATCGCGGGACATGAGACATTTAAACATTGTTTCCCGATCTTGTATTTGATCTCGATCGCATTTGGAGGAGCAGCGATTATTTCATCGTTCTTCTTGAGGGACATCAACAAATACATGAATGATCATGTAGCGGTCTTGCTGTAAATACTATTGGTAGGCAGCCGTTAGTTTGCTAGAGTTTCGATAAATAACGAATCTACGAAGCTACGCTTATTCCTGTTCACCTGCTTTGAACTGAAGTCTTTTATGAATGCTATTCTGGGATTTGGCCCTGCCTGAACCCTTCATTATGTAATGGTTGGTATGAAAACATTCTTACACCCGCCCCCCCCTCTCCCCCACCCCCCAGCGTATCGACCCCACCCACCCGATGGACATGCTTGCTTCCCGCCCCCTACAGTCTTCGCTTGTTTCGACCACTTCCTATGGGACCACCAGCGTAACCCCACGCACAGTGCAGCCAAGGTCCCTAGCCCCTAGCCCCTAGCACTGAAACTTTTCTTCTGCTACCTAGAGCTTGGGAGCCCCTCCAGCCTGTCACTTGGACCATGAATCACCATCATCCGACCTCTTTACGCATTAGCAAATTGGCAAGATAATCATTACCACAGAGTCAATCTCACCGACCAATGCCCACACGCTACCCTTCGACCCCACGGCTTGAACGTACTGTCGTAGCTTTGGAGAGCGTCGTGGTAAATTCTTCACAAGAGCGCATCCGACTCCTACAATGTAGACTTAGCACACCCAAATCAAGCTCATCATCTCTCTCAACCTACTAAAGAAATCTCCCCGCTATCCCTGCCTGAAGTTCCAATCCCATCAGCTTCCAGCCTTATATCCCCGTTCCCCGTAAACCTCGTCTTCATCCTCTTCCCGTTCACATCTACAGACCATGTCGACATTGGATCCCACGAAGGAGTCGATCTCGTCGCAAAACTCGGCATGTTGATATCATTATTATTGTTAGCCGGAGAGGCGCCCATATCGAAGATATTAGGTAGGTAATTAGAGAGCAGTTTCCGGATCGCGGGCATGCAGGCACATATTATTGCTACAGATTCTTCGGCGAAGGACCACAAAGAGGCGGGCTGGTCGTCCCCTGGATTGATTTGAAGTCAGATCTAGAATTTGATCACACACTGGACATACTTACACTAACTCTGTCAGCAATATGTCTCACTCAATAAATAGGAAAATTAATGGTAAAGAAGCGCAAGGGATAAATAACTTACAGTCTCATCAGTGCTTGTAGCAAAGGCCTTCAGATATTTTAAGCGGATGATACTGGTTAGGCAAGCAAAGCTCCCCAGCAAAAACATAAGAACAAGAATTATTTTCTTTCTGGTGATCATGGTTAAGTAAATTACTTCTGGAAAGGGTAGAACGAGGATTATTATGTCTTGCGTTATGCCGATTCCAGCATTGGAAAAGGCGATGGCGTTGAGGGAGAGGCAGGTTGATGGGATGCTGCGATCAAAGACGCCGCCTGAAATGGTCAGTTCGAGGAGGTGTAAAAGGAGAAGGCAAAGAGGTGGGAGAAAAGACATACTAATTGGTACGCATTGTAAGAGAGCGGCGATGATAAATGCGAGGCCGCTGGCGCCCACGAAGACGATAATTGTCCAGACCTTCACACGAAATCGACGTTTCATGAACACCCGTAACTATGATAAGTCAACTGGATACTTGTCATTCAAATGCCGGGGGTTACTAACGTAGAAGAATAAAATCGACAGTCGAATCAGGGTAAGACAAGTAAGGTAGGAGAGTTCTCCGATGTAAAATACCTGTGTTTAAAATTCAGCTGATGACACCTTCACAATGAAATGATTGAAAACATACCAACAATAGAATACGGATGTTCAGTGGATCAATATCCCAACTATGCTTCCCAAATCCAAGCATAGTATCTATTCCATATTAGCTTGACATCTCAGTTCCCCGTGTCCACTTACTAAAGATATAAAGCACAATTGTTCCGGTGTAAATTACACCGGCCGCAGCAATCAGATAATCATCCACGCCAAACGTTTTACTTATCGTGTGTCTCGAATAAAGTCTCGTAGCAACAGCCAGTAACGTGACAAAGCCGAGAACAGCAGTTTCGATAACTGCTGGTAGGCCGCGAGAAGGGGCTTCAAAAGAAGAACAGAGGGGATGGGTGAGGTTATAGTATTGAAACTGTTGGTCAAAGTTGCAGGAGCGTTGGAGGCAAGCCCAGAAGGGGGTGAGAACGGTGGCATTTTTACATAATGTTAAGGGGTTGGACAAAAAATCCGGGCTTGCTTCTAAAGCTTTGGATACGCAGGGGAGCTGGAAAATCGTCATCAGTATAAAGATGAACGTTGGGTTGCGTATTGGGGCTTACTGAACAGGGTGGTAGTGATACCTCGAGTTGAGTGAGGTTCGCCATTTCTGACGCCGGCCGTAACTGCAGCTGAGAATACGAACAGTATTACTAGACCTCCGCTGCGCGCTGCCCGTTGTCGATTTGAAGATGGAGAAACATGGAGAAGGCAGATAGAATTCAGATCACTTCGATCTATATATGAGTGACAGAGAGGCCCGAATGCAACGTATAGAGTAGCTGGAGAAAAAATTCAACTGAAACAGAGGACTCCAACTTGAATCAGAGTATGCAATTCCCTCATGAGTCGCGCAGACCGCAGTCAAAATTCAGACCAATCTGATGGAAAACCGCGTTGTGCCAGGAATAGGTAGAACATTTTTTCTTTACATACTGGCGCCGCAAAATTCCCCGCAAAACCCCCGCATGATGCACGGATGTTGAGAAAGGGGAACGGCAACGCAGGAGCACTTCCTTCGAGCTTTGAAGCCAAATCTCGGTTCGGGCATTTGTAGTGTTGTGCTTACCTAGGAAAGGGGCCGAGTAAAAAAGAGCTTGTTTTATTATGGTATAACATGACTCGTACAGGTTGTGGCTTTGTGTTGGTGGGGCCGATGAGAAACAGTTGTGCTGATGAAACAATATGACTCGTGCGGGTTTTGGTTTTGTGTTGGTAGGGCTGACGAGAAACGGTTGTGACGTAGCATGAAGAAAAATGACTCGCGCGAGTTGTGACTTTGCGTTGGCGGTGCTGGAAGAGAAAAAATTGTGGTAGCATGAAGAAAAGGGGGGGAGGTGTTCATCTTAAAGGTTTAAATGATGGACAAATCGCTTACGAGCCCACCACCGTAGGTTTATGCGTTCAGGGTATTTTAGTGATAAATAAAATTCCAAATCTGTAAATCCTTAAATATTAATTAACGAATCTGTCCTTCGGTTACTTTAGTTCTCAAATCCCAAATTTTGTATCGTAATTATTCCTTATTATCTTATAACTTCCATATAATTACAGAGGCTTTAGTTTTCGAAAGCCCACAAGCGAATTCGAGATTCCCGAAAATGTCTGGAAATTGCCCTGAACGCACAGACCTACGGTGGTGGGCTCGTTACGTGTGCGATGCACCGATGAAGGTGAACCAATCTTTTGAGATGTTGGCATACCGCTAATGCAATTTCGTTCAGTGAGGAGTTAGCATTCTGCCAGGGTTTGAAGGGTGTTGCCGTTACAACCTGGGACAATAGGGGATGAGGCTTGAGAGCAATTTTGATATCTATTTTTTTTAAGCTGGTTGAAGTTTGCATGCACCAGATGTGACGGTTCCGCATCCCGCCTTTCCTGCTATTTCAGATGCGATGGTTCATCGGGCATTTTCTGTCTTGAAATGCTACCCAATGGTCAGTAAGCAATTCACCTACTTAATTTGGATGAAAATGCCAGCTTAAATGAAGTGAAAAACAATGCAAAAACGCCGTCACGTGCATAAAATCAAGTGACGTAAACTGTATTTGTTAAGCAATCAAGAACGCCCCCTAATCCCTGTTTGAAGTTACCTCTCCGTCTATCATAATATAAATGAAGTATTTACAAGCGCTCGCCGCCGAAGATCCATGAATCGTTAAAATCGCGAATGCATCCCATTCAAATAAAATCCTTCGGCACAGCCGTCGGCCTCCTGTTATTTTCCAACTCATACCCATACTCATACGCCACATCCCTGCTCCGATTATCCATTTCATAATAATTCCTCTCCTCCCCTCTTCCCCCCATAGTCTGCACTGGTGCAAATTGCTGTCGTTCAGGACTACGACTCCGATTCTGCCACAGCCCCTCCCTCTCGCTACTCGAATCGGAATTTACACGGTTTAAATTCAGAGCTCGCGCTTTCTTAGCATCTAACCTCACAGCTTGTTCTTCAAGAAGAATCTCCTTCGTGATTCTCATTTTTCGGTACACATAAATACCAGCGACGACGGTAGTGAGAGCGGTGATACCGAGCACGATGTCGTTAACGGTGTTGTTCTTGGATTGCGTTTGCGCGAGCAGAACGCCGAGATAGACGATGACGATTTGCTTTGGGAGAGTGAGGAAGGTCGCGACAGCAAAATACCAGAATTTGACGTTGCAAGTTGAGAAGACGGCGGTGCTAAAGTGCGAGGGGATGATGGAGAAGCGAATAATGAGCACAACGAAGAAGCCGCCGTCGCGGGTGAAGCGTGCGAGGGCCCCGTAGTTCAGGTTTGTTCTTTCAAGTTTGATGGCTTTTCGTCGGAATGCATATTTGAACGCGTACCAGGTTCCAACTACATTGGTCAGCTGAGAAGGCGTGGGCTGGGGAGAGGGAAGGACGAACTTTCCCCAAGAAAGGTTCCCGCTGCTACAATTGCGAAGCCGATCCAGAGACCCCAAACCACACCGCAAAGTAGAGCAACGAGCTCGTGACCGAACAGAGGAGGGAAAGAAATCGCGATTAGAATGGCAACTGGGATGACGAAACCTCCTGGTATTTGCCTAATTCTCAAGGAAATGGGTGTTAATGCCTAGCTCAATTAGCACCCATTCAAACCTCATCTATTCACGGACGAATGAGAACCTACAGTTACAATCTTATCGTGGTTGACAGCAAATAATACTGTCAATACTCCAACCACGACCGCCAGAATCCACCATGCTGAATCTGTCAGTGCAACTCTGAGCCAGGGGCAGGTGGGAAACGAACGTATATATTTGGGCTTCGTGATGAAATCTTTGTAATTGACGTTTTTGTACTCGTATCCCTCTTCAACATCGTCGTCAATCAGGAACTTTTGGTTTTTCCTTTGCGGAGAGTCGGCCATCTCAGTCTCCATTGTTTCCTGTTTCATCGGCAAATTGGCGGCTGAAGATCGTGAATCCTTAATCTGTCCTTTACTTCGCTGTCCCCTCACGGCCTCAAGGTCGGTCCAAATTATGGCGATGCAGGCTCTTAACTCTATCTCATCAGCGTCCAGATCCTGATCTTGGAAAACGCAACATGAGGAAAAAGGTTCATGGTCTTGCGAGTGTCGCGATTGTAAGGATAGGGAGCGAGAGGGCTGTGCAAATTGGCCAAGGCCCCAAAGCGCGTTTGAAGTTTGTGGGCGCGGTTTTACCTGGAACATGGGCGTTGCTAGCCACCCAAGCAGGGAGCAGCAAAAGCCCCAGACACAGGTCTGGCTGATTTGCAGCCGCCCTGCCCACTAAAAACCCACTCCAGCGCATACTGGTAGATCCGCGCCGCCCGTGGCACTGAGGAGACAAGGCTGAAATTAGATCGAGGGCGGCGAATTGCTGCTCTGTTTCTGGGATGTTGCGCAGCTTCCCCTGATCACAGAGTAGGTGGCGTTTCAGGGGAAAGGGCCCAGGGCCAATGCTGCATCATGAGAATTTCTTACTCTAACACAGTATAGAACGAAATCGTTCCCAAGTTTCCGCCAAGTTATTACTTTGAAATATCTTCTTTGTGCCTAGGCACAAGAATAGCTGCTGGTCCTATAAAAGGGGCACAAAGGAAACAGATGTGTGTCATTGATGGAGCCGCCAGGGCTGGAAACGAAATTATCTAGGAAAGATTTAGAAAAGGGGTCCAGCACCAGCAGGGTTCATGCGGCTTACTCATCCAGGGGCAGCGACATTATTTACCCCGCCTTTTCCACCACCGAGAGCTCTTCCTGCATCCCACCATTTCACCATCCCACCATCCCACCATCACACCACAACGTAACTTCGTCAGTTACAACTTCAATTTCTCACACAAACAAATCAAACAAGATCTGCCAAAATGCCTTATGGATGGGGTCAGTACCTTTATTTCCTCCTCTTCCCCACATCCTCAAGCTCGGCCAGCTCTACACCTCCGGCATCTCCGGTTTGACGTTCATAGCAGCATCAGCTAACTTTCACCGCAGATGACAGCGAGCGCTCTTACCAACAAGCTGAAAACTATGACCGTCAGCAGCATGAAGGCTCCTTCGGTCATGAAGCCCTAGCAGGAGCTGCGTCCTTCGGTGCATTCAAGATCTTTGAGGATCGTCAGCGTAAGGAAGGTTCGTCACCCCACTTTACTTCTACCCTCATCTGTCCGTTCTTCCTCACCTTTACAGGTTGCGCAGGAGCATACGGAAGCTGATACAATTTTAAAACAGGAAAGCCCATTTCCCACCAATTCGCCAAGGAACTCCTCGTCGGCATCGCGGGCGCTGAGGTCGACAAGCTCTTCGAGAGCAAGGGCCTGGATTACATTGACAAGGAGAAAGCGAAGCACCATGCGCGGCAGAATGTCGAACACATGTATGATGAGCACTATGTCCGCGGACAGGGGGCTGATCAGTATGATCCGTGAGCTGTCCTTCTTTGCTCTGGAGCGGGATAGAGAGCACATGGGCTAATGCACAAACAGCAATCAATATGGTCCTCCACGACACCTTGAGAGAGAGAGATGGTAAATTCGTACGAACTTCGCCCTGATCTACTTGAAATGGTATTTTGGGCCGAGGAGCTCAAGGGATACCTTATATGGTTTTCGCGTCATACGACGGTGCTCGGTGATCGGTCATCCATTCACAAAAACACTTCACCTAGCAACTCTGCTTCGGTCTCTTTAGATAGTGGAGCTGCTGAGGAATGAAAACGTTGCTTTTTCAAAACGAGAATCCACGCTTATGACCTACAGTGTGTCCTTGATCAAATTCGAAGCTCTGAACCATCCGGAACGAATACCTTTAGCACGGATTTTCCCTTCCTTTCTTTCTTTCTTTCTCTTTTCATAATTCGGCGAAGAGACGCAATTCCATGTAGACCAAAGATCTAGAGACGCTTGACTGTAAAGAAAGCCTCTACCAACCTGCATACCTGTCCTTTCTCCCGATAGAACCGTGGCACAATTCCCCCTAATCATAATTTCGTCTCCAAGATATTCCCCAGATCTAAGTCTCGCGGGAAGCGGTATAGCTTTCGTGATTCGACGATTTACTGAGCTTGTTCTTAGTTTCTTGCAAGCGGTGGAAAGAAGATATCATATCTGGCTTTGAAGTTTTTTATCAGCATCGTATTCGAGGATTCTAAAGTGATCAAAGTAAATGCAAGACGATCTTTAACTAAATGTTTCAATTGAGGAGAAAGGGAGGTCTTGCAAATCGACTTCTGAAGTGGAAGGTACTTCATAGCTCTGGCGGTCAGTCGGCGCTAAGCCTATTTAGCATCTAGCTTCACTAACTCCACATTTCCTGATCGTACTACAAACTCTGTTTTAACTTCTTCACAACCTTCCTCTCAAAGATGATTCTTCTCCCCGGAGCACAGTTCCACGATGGCGCACCTTGACTTGGTGTGTGTAGCCTACTCTCAAAAAATGATCTGGATCTGACCGTTTGTTCGTTTCAAGAGCCTGCACCCGCTCATGTGAGTCAGATTCCTTTTACGGTTCTACCCGTTGAGTTCCTCAAAGGCTCGGTGGTGACTTGTCGCCGAGTAGAACTTATCACCGGGCGCTAGTCACCTAGTGTTGCCTTTTTGCGCTTCTAATTTTCTTTGTCTGATGGACAGCCCCACGGTGGAGTCACATAACAAATGAACGGTAGGTGGTCCGGTGGATCGATCCGGCTTACAGGCAAATGCTGATTGCAGGCGATCTACCAATTTTAAAATAGACAAGAAAAGCGACAGCCGCGACATGTATTCAGAAATCATGATTTAGTGCTCCGATTTTCAGCCTTCATCTGGTCTCTACTGCACTGATCTTGGATCAAAAGGTTCATCTCTTCAAGTCCGAGCGAGGTTTGTACAATGGTCATGTGATGCCCCTTTTCGAGGCGAGCTATCAACGGCACAATCCTCGGTCGTGAACAGAAAACGCGACAAGCTGCAACAACATTTCAAACCCACAACGATTGAAAGAAAAATAGAGAAGGACGACAGGGCGTGTATTTTGTTTTATCTCAAGCCATTTCGGCGTTGGCCATTCTTCCGGCTTCCACGACATATCATATTTTCTCAGTCTTTTTCGAAAAAGTCGCACTGGGCAAATCAGATCTACAACGTCACTTTTCGTGACAGCATGAACTCGTAATCAGGCATGGCATCTCTGACAAGCTCCTCGAGCTGAATCCCTACTTCCTCGCCAAACTCCACTTTCCACTGGCTTATTTTTGTGTCGAGATCCAAACCAGCTGAGGTTTTACCCTCAACAATACCTGCAGATGCATTTATTGTGGTGGTCATATGGCAAACCAATGTCTCCCTCAGCCCAAGTGATTTTGGTGTTGTTCCTGGTGCCCACGTAAATTTCAATTTCGTTGGATCCATTCTAATGAGTTTGGCATAGTGACGAACTAGCTCTGGGTTGGTCATAATGTCATCAGCGTCCAATACGATAGGCCAGAGAGTATTTGCCGGCTTCTCTCTCTTAAAGTACTCTATGTACCAGTCATACATATTCCTTGACCTGCAATATGAAGAATCAGCGACGCTACTTAGGTAGACAGTAACAAATTAATGCAAAGATAGCTAGCTTAATATGCGGTTTCGTTTTTCAAGAAGAAAAATAAAGAAATCTTTTGAACCACAATAAAATAAAATGGGTTCTCTTACCAGCGTACGTTCCTCTCAAGTGGCATCTTCGGAGTGTCGCCCTTAGCATCCTTTCCACCGTCTATGCGAACTTTGGCACGGTACTGGGACTCGAAAGTCAAAGCAGGATGGCGAATCAGAAATGTAGGATTCCAAATGGACAAGAAGTTTTCGGGAATGACTGATACGTTGATACTCTGAGGAATATAGGTCAAATTCGCACCCGAGTCGAATTTGACTTGCCATGCGGGCTCTTTGACGTTGTCGTCCCCGAAGAAAAAACGTGAATTTACCGGCGGCTGCACCATGAATAAGCTGTGCTCCTTTGCAAACAGACTCTTGTTCTCCTCTTTTGCTTTGGCTACGCTTGTTTGCAGTCTGTCAAAACAATCTTGGTAGGTCTTCTTAAGAGCCTGTCGTTGCTCCTCGGTCCAGGCATCGACGTTCTTCCCATGAAGACCAGAATCAAATCGATACATGGCTGCCTCGAAAAAGTAATACTCAGTGTTTCCCTCAAGAAATCCTGGCTGCTCGTCTTTGTTCAGGATTCTCCAAAGGAGATTTGACCCAGTGCGAGGGTACGTGAGTAACCAGAACAAAAGATTGTTGCTGGGAGTGCTCATTTTTTCTGTCTGGAAGAATAAAGTTGAATGGAGGATGAAGAAGGGTGAGAACTATCTCGATACTTACTTAGGAGGGAAGGAGACCTTAAATTGAAAACTCAATTGTGTCGCTCCTCCGCACCACTACGCCGACCCTTGTTTAGTCTGCACTTAAGTCAGATGCGACAGCGCGTGTAGCACATGCCACAGGTTTTGTACACTCAAATGGGCAACGAATGCGCCGACGCACGCCTCACTCATGCATCAAGGCGGTTTTCAACTCGTTTCCGTCGCACTTGTGCTACTAGTGAACTTTCGCTATTTCCGACTAAGACTGTGGGACTTCTCATGTATCTCTTTCCACTTGCAACGTAGTGCAGACTTTCATTGGACGGCTTCCTCGGTAAGCGGAGAGCGCAGGAAGCAACTAACTAGGACGAGCTAGCAACCTAGACAAACTTGAGATCTTGAGCCTCCCGTCTGCAGAGAAAAAGTGTCATAGATTTTATATCAAGCTCTTGAAGATTAAATCGAGACTGGTCATCTACTTTTGGTCTAATTGCTGGATGATATTGTTTATTAAAGTGGTTCGACAATGTCAAGTCAAGATTACAGTATTGCTACTCTTTATAATATTCGATATA
>Ga0302227_10003305_pt1 | contig 10674 bp, 7 predicted proteins | sample II_Palsa_N1_1_FD_193525 | JGI IMG/M metagenome (GOLD analysis project Ga0302227, IMG submission 193525) | Peat permafrost microbial communities from Stordalen Mire near Abisko, Sweden - II_Palsa_N1_1 | ecosystem: Environmental > Terrestrial > Soil > Palsa > Peat permafrost | place: Sweden...
AGTCCGGTAGTCAGAATCTGATTTGTACAGAGCGACTCGCAGCCGATCGCCGTTCATGTCGCCGTAGATTTCATTTACCCAGCAGGTGGGATGTTCAGATTGATTCAATCGCGTTAACGCTGATCATTTACCGAAACAAGCTAAACTGTAGCGTGCCTGAATAAGAGATTTGAAGTTCGGACTACTCGGTATGGATGCTTGTGCCTCATCGGATAAGTTGGAGACTGTGCGGATATGAAGACTATAAGCATTCGCCCTCGACATCAGCAGCTTCTCAAAATCTTCCTGTCTTACTTTCTCGTTGTCTGTTCCGGGCGGCTTTTCGCGCAAACGGACCACTTCGCCAAATTCAATGGTGGAAGGCTGCACTACGTCACCTACGGCACCGGTTCCACGGCCGTGGTACTGGTTCATGGATGGGCCTGCGACTCAGGGTTTTGGCGGGAGCAAATTCCTGCCTTGACGAAGCACTGGCGCGTCGTTGCGGTGGATCTGCCGGGTTTCGGGGAGAGTGATAAGCCGCATGTCGATTACACGCCATCTTATTTTGCGCAGGGCCTGGACGCGATGATGGTGGATGCACATGTGACGCGTGCCTATGTGGTCGGGCACAGCATGGGAGGGTCAGTTGTTCGACAGTATGCTCAGGACCATCCGGAGAAGGTCGCGGCGCTGGTAATTGTGGATTCACGAAGTTTGCTGCAAGGGGAGGGACTCGGGCGGCCTTTGTCAGAACGGGAGGCTCTTGTCGACGAGTTCTACGGGCCGGATGCGAAGGAGGCAGAACGAAAGGACATTCTGAGAATGTTTACCGCGCAAACACCTCCCGCACTCCAAAAAGAAATCATGGAGAAGATGCTGTCCTCGCCAATGTACGTAGCGGCGAACGCAATGAAGGGTCTGCTCACACCGGTTACGTGGTCAAAGAGCCCAACATCAATACCAACATTGGGACTATATCGCACGCCGCTTGCGCCCGCGGCGGTCCAGGCACTGCGCACAATGTTTCCTGACTTTGAGTATGTAATGTACGAGGGGGCGGGACATTTTCTAATGATGGAGCGGCCGCAGGAGTTCAATGACCAGGTTACGGCGTTTTTGTTGAAGCAGGACAAAAAGTAGGCTGGAGACTACCCGCCTTGTCTCTGGCTGTGCGTTGCCAGGGAGGCGACAAAGATGCTGCCCCTGACCGTGGATTCGGCAAGAATGAGGCTTCCGCTGTGGGCCTCGGCGATGGTGCGTGAGATGGAAAGGCCCAGGCCAGCACCGCTGGTGCGCGGGGTTGCATCCGGTCTCAGGTGACCTGGGTCAACACGAAAAAAACGTTCGAATACTTTCGTGTGATTTTCACGCGCGATGCCTATTCCTGTGTCTTCGATCGTGACGACGTAGCGAGTCGTCTCCCGAGCTAACCTGGCTATGATCTTCCCACCATGCGGCGTGTATTTCACCGCATTGTCGAGGAGGTTGATGAACATCTGACGGAGGAGGTCAGCGTCTCCGTGGCAGAGGCTCTCCTCGGCGAGGTCGGTTTCGATCGAGATCTGTTTTGAGTGCGCTAAAACGTAGACGGCGCGGACGGCTTCCTGCAGAAGCTCTTCGAGGTAGAACGTGCTGAACTCGAGGACCATGCCACCGGCGTCGGCGCGGGCAAGGCGAAACATGTCATCGACCATATGCGTGAGACGTCGTGCCTGCTCGTCGATAACAATGAGGGCATCGCGGTAGTCCTGCTCACAACGCTCTGCTTTCTGTAGAGTGACCGCGGAAGCCGTGCGAATCACAGAAAGGGGAGTCCGTAGTTCGTGCGACGCGTCGGCGACGAACTGGCGCTGGAGATTGAAGGAGGCGCTGAGTCGCGACAACAGGTCGTTGAGGGTCCCCGCCAGCTGGCTGAATTCATCGTTTACTTTCGCGACGGGCAGGCGCTGGTCCAGATTTTCTGCGCTGATCCGCCTTGCCTGTTCAGACATGGCCGCAACCGGAAGGAGGGTCAGGCGGACGAGAAACCATGCGGCCAGGCCGGCTAGAAACAAGCCTCCGGGCACTGCAAGCGACAGGATGCGCCGATCGGTTGCGAGCTCGCCCAGGAGGGGCGTGAGAGACCGGCTTGCGATGACGACATAGCTTCTGCCAGATGGCTCTAACGTTACGCGAAGGGCAGCGGCACGGCGAAGGTCGCTTGAGCTGCCGTTGGCTTTGATCGTGTAAAGGTAGACCTGGTCGCTCCGAAGATGAGGGGCATCGGGGAGAGGGACACGTTCGCTGCTGCCGACCGGCTTCTCTGCCAGGAGATCGCCCTGGGAGTCAAAGATTGCAAGGGTGTATTCGGGAAAATTGAGGGTTTTGACGGCGTCTCGTGCTGCGAGTTCGTCAAGACCGCTTTCGCTCAGTTGGTCGCCAAGCATCGCAACGGTGGCAGCGTCGACGGAGGTCAGCACGTTGTCCGCACGAGCGTAAAAATTCTTGCGCAGGACCACGTAGAGTCCGAGACAAAACGTAATTAAAAGAAGAGCAACGATGCCAACATGCCACATGGTCAGGCGGACACGAGCGGACTTAATCATCAAAGGCCGGAGCATGGGGTTCTGCGGTGAGCATGTACCCTTCACCGCGGCGGGTGCGGAGTAGCTTGATGGTGTGAGTGACGTCGATCTTCTTGCGGAGGCGCAGGATATAGACCTCAATGAGATTGGAGAAAGGGTCGAAGTTTTCGTCCCAGGCATGCTCGGAGAGATCTTCACGTGACACCAACTGGCCCTTGCGGGAGGCCAGATATTCGAGAATGGTATATTCCTTGGCCGTGAGATCGATGTTGCGATTGCAGCGGGTCACCGTGCGGGCTTTAATGTCGACGCGGAGGTCCCCTACCTCAATGACATCAACATAGGGGGAGGGCCGGCGGCGAAGGAGAGCGCGGACGCGGGCGAGTAGTTCGAGGTAGTCGAAGGGTTTCGTAAGATAGTCGTCGGCGCCAACGTCAAGACCGCGAACTCGATCGTCGACGGCGTCGCGGGCGGTAAGCATGAGGATTGGGGAAGAGAAGCCAGTGGAGCGCAGATCGCGGCAGATACTGAAGCCATCCTGGCCGCGAAGGACGATGTCGAGGATGATGAGATCGTATTGATTGATGGCGACTTTGTAGGTCGCCTCCGCGCCATCATGAGCGGTATCCACGGCGTAGCCTTGTTCGCGGAGACCTTTTGCCAGCATTCTTGCAGCGGCGGGCTCGTCTTCTACCTGTAGAATTCGCATTGTTCCCTCGATGCGATGAAACGATGACTCTATTGGCTTCGGCCTTGATGCAGCAGGTCTAATTATGAAGCAAAACTCTGGATTGTTCCTTCGACGGATGATGATATTGGTAATGATTCTGATGCCGACGGTAGCTGACGCGGCAGGTGGAACGGCGAAACCAGTGGTCCACCTCGCCGTTGGGTCCATGGCCGGGAACATCGTTTATCTCCAGTTGGATTTGGCAAAGGCGCTGCATTACTTCGAGGACGCCGGGCTTGACGTCAGGGTCAGGCCTTTCGAGAAAGGCGCAGATGCGGCGCAGGCGTTGCTGGAAGGTCGCGTAGATTTTTCGGCGAATTCAATCGACCACGTCATCGCGTTAGGTGCTTCCGGTGGCAGCCTCAAGATGGTCGCTTCCTTTACCGACCTTCCGACGGTGACGCTGATGGTGCGCAGAGATTTACGGTCTCAAATCCGGTCGATCAGGGACTTAAAGGGAAAGCGGATTGGAGTAACCAGCATCGATTCCGGAACCCATGTTCTGGCTGCTTCGATCCTGAAAGCTGCGGGATACTCCCTCAAAGATGTGACAATTCTTGAGGTGGGAGCGGGGAAGTCGCTGATCCTTGCGATGAAGCAGAAGCGCATCGACGCCGCGATTACGACGGACCCGACGACGATCCAGCTTTTACTGGGTGGAGACGCATCGCTGCTGCTGGATATGGTGACGTATGAAGAGACCCAGCGCGTGTTTACAGGCGGGTATCAGTTCACAGGACTGCTGACACGGAGAGACATGATCGTGCAGCATTCTGCATTGGTGCAGAAGATGGTGGATGTGATGGTCAGAACGAATCTCTACATCGCGACCCATAGCGCGGCGGAGATCTCGGCAGTGCTGCCTGCGGATATCGTAGGGGACCGTTACGTCTATGTGAAGAGTTTAGAGCACTCACGGCCGGCGTTCTCACGCAGTTCTCTGGTGACACCGCAATCGGTGGCGAACAACGTGCAGTCGTTGATCACATTTGGGTCGATTACTGCTGACCAGCATTTGGACCCCTCAAATTTCTATGACATGAGTTTTGTCATGCGGTCCGTCAGACGATGATCCTGCCAGGGCATTAGCTCTGTATTACGCTGGGTTGTTCTTTCTTTAACGACGGTATCGAGTGGGTGAGAGCGACTGCTGCGAGCGCACAGGCCGCGGCCACAGAGAGCCATGCTCCTGGCATAGCTCTGTTTCCTGTGGCGTGGATGAAGAAGGTACAGATCGCCGGAGTGAAGCCCCCGAACAGCGCGGTCGCCAGACTATAGGCCAGCGAAAATCCGGTGCTTCTAACGTCGATGGGCATGATCTCAGTGAGGTACACGACCATCGCTCCGTTGTAACTCGCGTAGAGAAGGGACAGCCAGAGTTCAACGATAAGCAGCCTGGCGAAGGATGGGCTTTGGATCAGCCAATAGAGGGCAGGGTAGGCCGTGAGCAGGACAGAAATCGTACAGACCCACAGAAGAGGGCGGCGTCCGATACGATCCGAGAGCGCTCCCATCAGGGGCAGCATGACGAAGTTCGAGACCCCGACGCAGAGGGTCACAACAAGATTGCTGCTACGTGCCAGATGGAGGGTGGTCGAACCGTAGGTCGGGGTGTAGGCAGTGATCATATAGAACGCTGTCGTGGTCAGGGCCGTGAGCATCGTGCCGATCGCAATAATATTCCAATGTGTCATGAGCGACCGCAGGATCTGCCTCATGTTGGGATGTTGCCGCCGTGCGAGGAATTGTTCTGTCTCTGCCAGAGAGCTTCTGATCAGAAAAAGAACTGGAATGAGCAAACATCCGAACCATAAGGGAATGCGCCAGCCCCACGCTGCCATATCCGCTGGCGATAGCTTCGAGATCAAAACAATGCTGATGATTGCGGCGAAGATGACCGCCATTTGCTGACTGGCGGACTGCCAGCTCACGTAGAATCCCTTCCGGTTCGGAGGCGCGATCTCCGACAGATAAACCGATACACCGCCGAGTTCCGCTCCAGCAGACAGGCCTTGCAGCAGGCGCCCTGCGACTACCAGGCACGGCGCCAGAATGCCAATCGTCCTGTAACCAGGCGTGCAGGCAATGGAGAGAGTGCCAAAGGCCATCAGCGCCAATGTGAGAAGCAGTCCGGCACGCCGGCCATTACGGTCTGAATACCCGCCAAGCACAATTGCTCCAATGGGACGCATCAGGAAGCCCGCTCCGAAGGTTGCAAGCGACAGCATGAGAGAAGCAAACTCACTCTGCAGTGGAAAGAAGGTTTTGGCGATTGCAGGAGCATAGTAGGCAAAAATCATGAAGTCGTACATCTCGAGGAAGTTCCCACTCGTAACGCGAAGTACAGACGAGATAGACGAGCGAGGAGCTGGATGTCCTATTGCCACAGTAGTTCCTTTGAGAATTCCAGAGACGATGTGCTGAAGCAGGGCAACTGTGCACGGTTTGCATAGCGTCGTCATCGGCCGCGGTATACGCGGGTTGGTTTTAAGCCGCTAGTGAGCCGGAGCGATGAAAAGCAACAGGGACGACGGGTGTGTCGGATCGTAGTAAATGGTGTTGTCGGCTATGGCCATACGCCGATTCCTGCCCAGGGGCTCTCCGGTGTTTGGATTGATATCAAATCGGGGAAAATTGCTGCTGGAGATATCGAGCCGGATACGATGGCCTTTCTTGAAAACATTTGCCGTGTCGAACGGCTTGATGGTCAGGGTGTAGATCTCCCCAGGCTGCATCAGCTTCTGCGTCTTCGCATTGTCGCGATAACGTGCTCGGAGGATGCCGTCAGTCAGGTTCATATCGAAGCCCTGCGGAAAGCTTTCGCTCGGCGGATAGACGTCGAGCAGCTTTGCCGTAAAGTCGGTATCGGTCGCATTGGATGAGGCGGAAAGTGTAACCTGCACCGGACCCTCAACTGTCACATCCTCCGTAAGTGGCTCGGTCTCGAACACCAAAACATCGTTTCTGGAACGAAGCGGTAGATAAGGAGGCCGTGATCCAGGCATGTCAGGCCGTTCCCGTTGGTCATAGGCGCCATCGTGAAGGCGTTTTGAGACTCCTCCGCCAATCGTTGGGACGGGATGCGCCGGATCGAATCGATAGGTCGTTGAGCTAATCTCAGTGCTGCTCGGAGCCTGATTGTTCAGGCTTCCATCGGCATGAAGATAAAAGCGAGTGGAACGGGCCTCAGCCGGCGGCCACTGCTGTGCCTCGCTCCAATGACCACCGTGATACAGACGACCGTCTTTATCCTTATGACCATCTCCGGTACCCATCACGAAGAACCGGACAGGTGCCAGGGTGGCATCCGCAGTAGGCAATCCCTTCAGATAGAAATCGAACCAACGCAGATGAAAATCAGTATCGAAGTCAGTAATTGCCGCATCCGGCCCAAAGTCCACATCGCCTGCATAGGAGAACATATCGCCGTGATGCGTCCACGGTCCGATCAGAAGATGCATCGGCGACTTCTTGAGCTGAGACAGCCTTTGCCAGTTTTCTATTGTTCCGCGAAGATAAATGTCGTACCAGCCACCGATGTGAAGCATTGGCACATCGGCTGTCTGGGCGTAGAAGTCTTCCCAGTTCATTCCAATTCGTTGCCAGTACTCGCCATAGTCCGACTGCGTCGCTTCCTCGAGGTAATAGCCTTCATAATTTGGGGCGACGGATAGAGGACTGAGACCTTTCCTGATCGGCAGAGCGGTATACCAGTCGAGGACGTTCTCTTTGGAGAGCATCGCTTTGGTGACCGGGTCCTTTGCATCCTGCAGCGCCTGTTCCCATGCCCAGGTGAGCTGACGTCCCATCTCAAAGGCGCCGTCATAGCGGACGGAGTGGTCCCATGCATTCGACATGCCGCCCATATTGAGCACCATCGTGCTCAAATTCGGCGGGTTCAGCTTTGAGGCGTCCGCCTGTGTGTGCGCCGCATAGGAGGTGCCCCACATGCCCACCTTGCCATTGCAGTATGGAAGCTTCGAAGCCCATTCAATGGCGTCGAAGCCGTCATACGCATCGTACTTGTAGTATTTTTCGAAGACGCCGTGCGAGTGATAGCGGCCACGTGTGTCCTGCACCACAACAACATAGCCGTGCTTTGCGAAGTTCTCCGCAATCGCGATCGTCGCCGGTGCAGCCTTGTCATAGGGCGTTCGATGCATCAGCACAGGGAGACGATCGGCAACCGGGACGCCGCCAACGGCCGGCCGATAGATATCTGTTGCCAGAAGAACGCCGTCCCGCGCCCGCATCATCACATCAGCCTGGCGAACCGCCTCTGTGTAGGCAGCCGGTTGCTGCGACTGCACGGTTAAGCACGACAGCAGCGTGATGCACAGCGCGAGTATTCGCGAATCCTTAGCCATTAAGGAGCGTATTGCCTTCATTTAACCTGCCCTGGAAGTATCAACTTCCCTAAAGAAGTGGAAGGTAGCACAACGTAGCTGAACGGTAAATGAACGATCTTCGTCACACCGTTAATGCTGTGTTCATCTTGCTTTCCTTACATTCGCACGAAAGCTACATCCGCTCAAAAAGCAAAACCGGAGGAACTTCGCGTATGCGTTCGCGCTCTCGAATTCTCACACTCATTGTGATGGTCTGTATTTTCTCTCTCCCATGTTTCGCATCGTCCGTGGGCAGTGTCAGCGGATTTCTAAAGGACTCGACGGGAGCATCGGTGCCAGGAGCGGAGGTGACGCTGACCAATCTGGCGACGAACGCTCGGATGAGAGTTCTATCCGACAAAGATGGAAGTTTTGAATTTGCCCAGCTTACGCCCGGCCAGTATTCGCTTATAGCCATACTGACTGGCTTCAAGAAAGCAGAAGTCGAGCAGGTGACCGTGCAGGTTGACCAGATCACGCGTGTCAATCTGTCTCTTGAAATCGGCCAGGTAAGTGAATCCGTGGAGGTATCTTCCGCGAGTCCTCTGCTCGAGACGGATAAGAGCACAATGGGCGGCGTCGTAGACAGTCAGACGGTTGCTTCCATGCCGTTGAATGCCAGGCAGTTTCTCGATCTTGCGTTGATTACGCCAGGCGTGTCCCTCGCGGGTGAGGGAGTTCAGGGTGGCGGCTTCGACGCTGTCGGCGCCCGATCGCAGTCGAACGTCTATCTTCTGGATGGCGTCAGCAACACCGACACCCAAACCAACCAGCCATTAGCAAATTTTCGCATTACGGATGCGATTCAGGAATTCAGTGTGCAGACCTCCGGCGCTCTGCCTGAGTTTGGACGAAGCACCGGTGCTCAGGTGAATATCGTCACAAAGAGCGCACGAACCAGTTTCATGGCTCGGCATTTGAGTACATTCGAAATACCGCGCTCAATGCCGACGACTACTTCACCAACCTTGCCGGTGCCCAAAAAGCTCCCCTTCATCGCAACCAGTTCGGTGGCACATTCGGTGGACCGATCTTCCGGGACAGGACCTTCTTCTTTGCTTCCTATGAAGGGTTCCTCCAGTCTGCGCCGACGGTAAGCACGACTCTCGTTCCCACTGCAGCGCAACGCGCCACGGTAACCGATCCCATCTCGCAGAAACTTCTTCAGTTCTTCCCGATGCCAAATACGTCCCTCTCTGCCACGCAGAACTATATCGCTAACGTCCCGACGAGCGACTACGACCACACTGGACTCATCAAGGTTGACCACAACCTGACCAAATCCGATCACCTCACGTTCCGTTGGATTGAGTTTCGTGGCAGCCTCGTCTACGCAGGGACGCTGCCGAATACAGGAGGCAATGAGGACACACCCGTACAGCGTTCTGTCCTCGTGAATGAGACCCATACCTTTGCGCCGAGCTTTCTCAATGAGCTTCGTCTCGGCTATTCGCGGAACAAGACTGCGCGCACCGTGCAGGATGCCTATGTAAACGCCGCGACCATCTTTACAGACGCGAACGGCAATTCTCTTCCGGGCGTTGTTAACTCCACGGAGGATCCGCTCAATGCAGGCCTGCCGACCATAACCGTGAACGGTGGTTTTGCACCACTTGGCACGACCTCCAGCTATCCGCAGGGCCGCATTACGAACACGGAAGAGCTCTACGACAACATGACAAAGATCGTGTCGAAGCACACCTTCCGTTGGGGCTATCATCAACGCCGCGAAGATCTGAGGCGTTACGCCGACAGCAACTCTCGCGGCTCACTCACCTTTAACAACTTTGCACAGTTCGCGGCCGGCGAGATCCAAACGTCATCGACGCGCAGCGGCAGCACGCTGGCCTACTGGGATCGCTACCCGTTCGATTTCTTCTTTCAGGACCAGTTCAAGCTAAGCGACAATCTGACAATTAACTACGGTGTTCGCTATGACTTTCCATCTACTTTGGCGGAGAGGTACGATCGCGCGGTAAACTTCCTGCCGGGCATCGGTCCGGTGATCGTCGGCACGAACAGCCTGGTTCAGATCAGTCCAACGGTGCCAGGTCCTTCTGCGGTAACCCTCGGGCTTGCACCCTATACTCTGCCGAAGAGCGGCGTTTACGACGACAGAAAAGAGCTCGCCCCCATGGTCGGTTTCGCCTATACCCCCAGGAACAAAGGTCGTCTCTTTGGCGATAACGCAACCGTCATTCGTGGCGGCTTCCGCATGGCGTATGACGATCTCTTCAACAATGCGCCGTCGAACATGGCCCTGAGCCCTCCGTTTACGCTTCCCACAACGCAGACTGCAAACGTAACGCAACCCTCCACATTCTCGTACGCTGTTGCCTTCAACCAGAATGTTCCGCTGGTCTCCAACTACGGCAAGCAGGGCCCGGGAACTCCGACCACTGGTGCCATCGCTCTGACCGCCGTGGACCCTCATCTCCTGAGCGCCTATGTGTACCAGTACAACTTTGGTATTCAGCGTCAACTGGGAAAATCGCTCTCCCTGGAGATCGATTACCAGGGTAGCTCGAGCCACCGTCTCCCGGTCTTTCTCGATCTCAACCAGCCAACTGTCGTCGTGAATGATCCCACAAAGTCCTTCAAAGTCGCGCCTAACCAGCAGGTCTTTCCCTATCCCGACTTTGGCAAGATCGAGCAGGTCCGTTCGATAAGCAACGCTAACTTTAATGGCATGGTCTCCACAGCGAAGTATCAGGGGCCCCACGGAATATTCCTTCAGGGAACCTACACCTACAGCAAATCTCTCGATACCAATTCTTCTCTCTATGGCTCCAACGGTTCACTGGGAGAAGCCGGAAATCCAGCCAACAGCAATAACCTGGCGGCAGAGTATGGACCATCTGCCTATGATCTGCGTCACCATTTTGTTGGAGTCTATATTCTCGATCTGCCAATCGGCCCCGGACATAAATTCCTTGGCTGGGATAACAGGATCAATCGCGAGGCACTCGGTGGCTGGCAGGTGTCGGGAATCACAACTCTGCAGACCGGT
>Ga0302227_10003306_pt1 | contig 10667 bp, 8 predicted proteins | sample II_Palsa_N1_1_FD_193525 | JGI IMG/M metagenome (GOLD analysis project Ga0302227, IMG submission 193525) | Peat permafrost microbial communities from Stordalen Mire near Abisko, Sweden - II_Palsa_N1_1 | ecosystem: Environmental > Terrestrial > Soil > Palsa > Peat permafrost | place: Sweden...
ATTGATGTCCATGCTTCGCCTGCGCCCGCTGCGTCGTGGTTTGCTCCTGACCCTCGTCATGTTTGTCGCGCAATTTGGTACGTACACGTACATCACCCCCTTCCTCAATCGCGTGTCACACGTCTCCAGCAGCGCGGTTGGTGGCGTACTGCTGGCCTACGGAGTGGCTAGCTTTGTGGGGACACTGTTGGGCGGCTGGTTGAGCTCTAAGCAACTGCGCTTGTCCGTTGCGCTCACAGGCCTAGTCATTGGTGGCTCCGTGTTGTCGTTGGCGCTGCTTGGTCAATCGACGATGGCAGCCATGGCGGCCGTCGTCCTTTGGGGTCTGGGCTTTGGCATGTTGCCGATCACCACACAAACCTTAGCGTTCGACGCTGCCCCCGGCCGCATGGATAACGTCGGTTCGCTCTTTGTCTGCACGGCGCAAGTCGCTATTGCGTTCGGCTCGCTCGCCGGCGGTCTGGTCGTCGACCACGTCGGCCTCGCTGAGTCGCTCATGCTGGGCGGCGCCCTGAGCTGCATCTGCGCGCTGTTCGTCGCCTTCGCCAAGGCTCCGCGGGTGCCAGTGGCGGCTCGGGCGTAGTCCCGTTCGAAAGCGCCAGGTCTTCGGCTATCCCGACGATTTTTGGTCCCGCCAATCGGTTGGCGTTTGGCCGGCGAATTAATCGCTGTGCTGCACATTGCTCTGGCGTGACTGCCGCTTTCCTTCGCCCTGTTCTCCATCGACAGCATCCAGATTGCTCTTCACGGACGCAGCGGCATGGCGCACGCACTCTTGCAAGCGCTCACCATCGGGCTCTTTGCCTCCATGCTGGTGGCCAAGCTCACCAGCGTCACGCACGGCCATTCCGGTCGCCCCCTCGACATGGTGACCGTGGCCCGGATCGCCTTCGTTGGCATGCAGGCCACGGCGATCGTGCGCGTCGCGGCGGACGCCGCCCGCCAGCCGCTGCTTTGGTACATGGCTGCCGCTGTCATGTGGCTCGCCGTGCTCGCGCCGTGGGCGGGGCGGTCCAGTTGGCTTTACCTGCCCCCCCCTCGCAAAGATGGCAGGCCAGGCTAGTCCCAATCTCCGCAGAAAACCTGAGGGTATCGGCCAAATCCATCGTCCCTGTTGATGCGCAGCCCCTGCAAACCGTTGCGGGGCCTGTCTTCCTGGGTACGGAGGGCGCCATCCCGAAGGCGAGTCAACAAACGTGAGCATCGCTCATATCATGACGCTTCCTGATCATTCGCGCCTTACGGCGCTCCGGAGAACGCCATGAGTGCCATCCACGAACCACCCCGACCGGACCAGCGCCTGGCTCAGCGCTATCACTTCGCCGACCCGGACATGGACATGTTCTTCGTCGCCGCGTTGGGTTGGGGCCCGGCCGGCGGCCTCGATATCGGGCAGGCGTTCTACATTGCGTCCCAGATCGATGATGGTGTGGGCGAGAGCTGGGTGCATGCCTTCAGTGGTTATGGCGATCGCCTCAACGCGCAGGCGGATCGCTGGAAGCTGCGCGGCTGGACGCGCGCGGCAGGCGAAGCCCGTCTGCAAGCTTTCGCCAGCTATCGCTCCGCCTGGCAGTTCGCTAGCCCGGGGCCGGAGTTCGTCTCCCTCTATGCCAAGCATCAAGCCGCGTTTGCCGCGGCGATGGACGAAATGGGCCTGCCGGCTACGTTCTTCGACGCGCCGTTCGAGGACAAGCACCTTCCGGGCGTCTTTCTGCAGAACCCGAACCCCTTTGCGCCGGTGGTTCTCGTGATCGGCGGTGCCGACACGTGCTTTGAAGACCTCTTTCTCACCATCGGTCGCCACCTGTTCGAGCGTGGGTATTCCGTCGCGCTGGTCGATCTTCCCGGACAGGGCATCACGCAGGCCAGCGGGCTGCACTGGCGCGCCGACGCGGAAAAGCCCATTGCCGCCATCCTCGATGTCCTGGTGGAGCGCTTCTGTGCGGTGCCGGGCCGACTGGCGCTGGTTGGGTTGAGCCTGGGTGGCTACTTCGTGGCGCGCGCCGCGGGCTGCGAAACGCGGCTGGCGACGGTCATTGCGAGCACGCCGTTTCCAAGCCCCGCGCAGCTCTTTGCCCTATCGGTGCAGTCGGCCAAGGAGAGCGCAGCCAAGGCGGCCCCCTCACCCGCCGCCGTGCGGGCTCGCATGGTTACACTCTGGAAGGCTGGCGCCACCTCGCCGGAGGATTTCATCGCCAAGACGAGCGGCATGGTTGCAGACCCCTCCCTCGTGCATCTGCCCTTTTTGTCCATCCTCGGCGCCGGCGACTCGCCGGTGTTCGCGGCCCAGGCGCGCGCGTGGCACGACCAGATCAAGTCAACTCACAAGGAGTTCGTACTTCTCGACGAGACCACGGGTGCCGACGGCCACGTGCAGGTAAACAACCGGCGCCGGCTAGGGCAGGAAACCTGCGGCTGGCTCGATGAAATTTTCCGCGTTTGACGCCGTCCCCGCGTCCTCCCCGTGGACAGACTGTTACCGTTTGCATCAACCAGGGACACAGACGCAGCATTCACGGCAGGACGCCCTACTTCGAGTGATCCGTCATGGGAATCTTGCTTGCCTTCGCTCCATTCATCGTCTTTGCCGTCCTGGCTCACTTCACTTCCGCTCCGATAAGCCTTGCCGCTGGTACCGCCGTAGCGGCCATCCTCGTGGCGCGCGACTATCTCGGCACCAAACGATCGCCCAAGATCCTGGAGGTCGGGACTTTCGTCTTGTTCGCCGCGCTCACGTTGTTCACGTGGCTCCAAGCGTCGTCGATCTCGATCATCGCCGTTCGCGTCTGCGTTGACGCGGGGCTGCTGCTGATCGTCTTGCTTTCGATGCTCGTTGGTCGCCCTTTCACGTTGCAATACGCGAAAGAAGAAGTCGCCGCGGAGCTATGGAATACGCCACGCTTCAAGCGCACGAATTACGTGTTGACGTGTGCCTGGGCGGCGGCCTTTGCCATCATCGTGCTCGCAGACCTGGTCCTGATGTTCGAACCTCAAATGCCGCGGCGCTTTGGCGTCATTGCCATCGCACTGGCGCTGATGGGGGCGTTCAAATTCACCCAGTGGTATCCGGAGCGCGTTCGCGGTCCGTAAAGGGAAATGTCAGCGCCCAAGGGAAGCAGCCAGGTGCGTCACGCTCACCCGGACGCGCCAGTTCTCCTAACCTCGGTAACTGGCCCTAATCACCGGCCCTGCACCACTCGGCTAGTTACGGTAGTTTTGTCACCCGCACGATAAGGCCCAGTTATCGCCTCGAATATGCAACTGGTACGTGTAGCGCGGCTGCCGCCATCGGGCTCGCTGCTCAACGAGGTAGCGCGCAGGAGACAAATTCTAACTGCCTCCGTGTGCATACGGACCGCGGATCAGGAGTATCGCGTTAAAATTCCCACCCCACTGTCCTGGCTGCGAATTTCCAGCTACTGCCTAACCCTCAGAGATAGATCTTCGCTTCACGACTTGGCGAATAACGGCTCTCCAAAGAGAGCCATTCCTAAGGTACGCAATGGATGCTGGAACACTCAAGCGTACCTCCGTTCCCTTGCCATGGCTGCTCGATATCGCCAATCGGCCACGTATACGATTTGCTCGCTCGTTCATGCTAAGCATCCCCCAGTGGCCAGGACTACCTTTGCTGGCTAGCGTTTCCGATTTGATACCTACGCCATCATCGCGAAGCGTAAGCTGAAAAAATTTCAACGCGTAGTCCAGCTGCAATTCAATGCGATCTGCACGTGCGTGCTGGTACGCATTCACCATGGCCTCTCGGCCAATTTGATAAATTTCGTCATGGACAGTGGGGTCAAGCTCACGTACCTCCCGTATTCTCGTCAAGCGGAAAATTACTGGATGCGGACACGGTAACCCTTCAGCTAACTTAGAGAGAGAATCCTCCAATCCCATCGGCCTTTCGGCAGGCCCGCGTAGCTGCTTCACTCGCTCGCGCCCTTCGTCAACGGCGCCGGCAGCAGCATCTAGTGCGCTTTCGATGGGTTGCCGGCTGGGGTCGTCGCCAGGCATGCGCAGAACGATCGCGTGAAAGCGCATGATAAGGCCTTGGATCGTTTGCAGTAGCGTATCGTGCAGTTCTCTCGCAATGCGCTCGCGCTCCAAACTGCGAACCTCCTCACGCATCCGTGCTCTCTCAGCCAGTTGCCTCAGTCTTATGGAAATGAGACCAACGGCCACTAGTAGAGACAGAGCGATACAAAGCGTGAGAAACCATACCGTCTGATAGAACGTCGGTGTGATGGAGAATTGCAATGTCGTTCCTTGTTTACCCCACACTCCATCGTCATTTGCGGCGATCACGCGGAAAGTATAGGAACCAGGGCGTAGATTGGTGTAGAAGGCTTCGCGTCGCTGCCCAGCCTCTTGCCAATCCTCATCCACACCGATGAGCTTGTATCTAAACCTTACCCGTTCTGGGATGTACAAACTCGGTGCCGTGTAGGAAATGCTAAGACTTGTTGTCCGTTGGGGAAGCACCAGCCCGCTCGTTGCCTCGAAACGTTTTCCGTCTACCGTAACTGAGAGTACCGACGTTGACGGTGCAACCTTGTTTACATGCAGCCGATCAGGATCGATATAAGCAATTCCCTGATTCGTCTGAATCCAGATTTTTCCGGTGGTATCCAAGCCAACGGTTGAACCGACCTTTCCTTGAAAGGCAACGCCGGGCAAACCGTCACGGTAGTCGAACAATCGGTACTGTGGCTGAAATGAAGCGTTCTCGAAGGCCTTCTGAAGTTCACTCGCGCTTATGCGAATGAGGCCTTGATTAGTGTTGATCCAATAGTCTCCCTTTCGAAGCACAATTCCTGATACGCCAGTAATTGACCGGTCCCCTAGATTTCTTAGAGTTTGAAGGCCTGCGTTCGCCAACCGAGCAAGGCCTGATTCTCCACCGATGAGATCGATAGAGGAGCTTGTAACCATCGCAGTGATAGCACCGATATGCGGGCCATTCGCGGTGCGGTAGACGCGATCTGTGGGTCCCTGCCGAAGTTGCACATGACCATCTGAATAGCCAATCCAAAGGCGCCCAGCATCGTCAACCGACATCGCGCTCGCCACGGTCGGTGACGCGGTGGAAAAGGTATCAAGCGGGGTCCATGTGCCCAATTCCGCGCGGTGATAGATGCGTCCATCATTGAACCCGAGCCACAGGCCGCCCTTCTGATCAGGCGTTAGCGCACTTATCCTATAGTCGCTCAACGGGCTCGGAGGCAGGATAGTGGTGACCTGGGCGCCAACCTTGCGATAAAACTTACCCTCCCACGACTGCGTCCAAAGCGCTCCCGAACGATCGGCGAAGAAGGCGTATTCCCTTAGAGGCATGTCTTGGACGTAAGTCGGCGTTCCGTTCGTGATTTTGTAGAGCCTGCCATTTTCAGCCAGCCAAACATTTCCCGGATCTTCTGGAGCCATGCCGAACGGCTTACCCATGTCGAACTCGGTTGGTGCCTCGAGCGTTGTGACGTCACCGCGATGAAGGCCGTTCAATCCGGCATTGGTTCCTACCCAGATATTGCCTTCCCTGTCCTCAAAAACCGGCACTGCCTTGTTGGATGTCAGGCCGTTCTTAGTGTTGAATCTTGCGTCGACATCCGCCCACTTGAGGGCATGGCCATCGTCTAATCGTTCCGGGTGCTCAATCAAGAACACGCCACCGACCCGCTTATCCGTCCCCCACAAGCGCCCATGGCTGTCGAAATGCAATCGATCAGCAAAGATCAACGCTTGTGTTTGATTCGTTTCTTTAGTCTGTTCGGCGTATGCGTGCAATTCTTGCGGGCTCGCCATTGCCTCCGATGCGACTTTCTTCTGCGCCGCGCTACTTTGAAGAGCCCTGGTGCCCAGAATCTGATCACTCGCCCACAGAACGCCACGAGGATCCTGCACAAGCGTTACCGGAGAGAAGTGTCCCACGGGTGCGACATCCGATCGTTCGAACGTATGCGCTCCGCGAACCAGGTAGACGAGCGATTGACCCGTGGCGACCCAGAGCGTGCCTCGAGGGTCCAGCAACGCCCAACTGGCATCATTGGTGGGATAGTCCCAATCTTTTCCAGCGACCGCCCAGTTGCCACCCGCGAATCTTGCGAGCCCGTTCGAAGTGGCCGCCCAAATGATCCCTTCCTCGTCCCGCACAATGGAGAACACGGTTCCCGCCGGGAAGCCATCGGACCGGCCAAAGTTCTCGACATGTCCGTTCTCTATGCGCGTGATACCACCCTCAAAATAGCCTAGCCACAGGGCGCCGCCGGGGGCTGCGAGAAGAGATGTGATGTCGCCGTGCGGCAAATTTTCATTGAAAAGCGAGTGGAATCGCCAGAAATGCACGCCATCGAATCGATAGAGGCCGTCCCCCGTGCCAAGCCATAGGAAGCCAGCTTGGTCTTGCGTGACTGCCCAGATGTCGGATGGAGCACCATCCCGAGCTTTCCAGGGGGTCAACTGATAGTCGGTATTACTAGCAGCATTTGCTCCGCACATACCGGCCAGCGCGTAAAAAACAAAAGTTCTCAGCAAGCGCCTTCCGAAGACTAGCAAGCCAAAGCTTCTAATTGCTTTGTAAAGTAGGTGCAGCAAATCAAGCAATCCTGTTCGGTGGGTAAGTCGTCTGCCCGATATTACCCTCATGATAATGGCTCCATCTGGAGCGCAGGTGGATACCCGCGTCGTAGACAATGAGGGGCAAAAACTTCGTCTCGTTGGGCCGCCTGGTCAGCCAACGAGTTACCATGGCAACATCTTGTGAGCTGCCGTTCGAAAACGTACATTTTTCAATGTTCCTCCCCCACCGAAGGGAGTCACATTGCCCACTACTAGGAGTTGTGTTTCACTTGTTGCGAGCACGGCTGCTCTGCCGGCATGCCATGTACTTGAGGCTGCCATGGACCCCTTAGAACCCCCCATTCGAATCATGATGGTGGATGACCATCCGCTTTTCAGGGTCGGTGTGGCCGCGGTTCTGGCCACGCAATCTGACATGGAGTTGGTTGTCGAATGCCAAGATGCTGAAGATGCCATACGGCAATTCCGCAAGTTTCAGCCCGACGTCACGCTCATGGACCTTCAGCTTCCTGGGCGCAGCGGCTTAGATGCCATCCGGGCTATTCGCGGCGAATATCCCTCTGCGCGCATCATTGTTCTAACGACCTTCCAGGGTGATGTGCAAGCCACGCGTGCATTGAGGGCAGGTGCTGCTGGTTACTTGCTTAAGAGCACGTTGCGCAAAGACCTGCTTGCGGCCATCAGACACGTATTCAAGGGGCATCGCTATGTGCCCATGGAAGTCGCAAGTGTCGTCGCCGATTGCGCGGCGGATAACGATCTAACCATGCGCGAACTGCAGGTCCTTAGCCAACTCGCTGGCGGCTACGGCAATAAGCGCATCGCCACGAATATGGGAGTTTCGCTTGAAACTGTTAAATCCCATATCAAGAGCATCCTTGCCAAGATAGAAGCGAAAGACCGAACGGAAGCCGTCGCTATCGCGATGCGGCGCGGCTATATCGACACGTAGTTGCTGGCTCCTTCAAGAACCGCCAATGTCTGCTGGCACAAAGGCCAAGCACCCTCAGAGCTTGAGGCGGGATGCGTCGCCCCAGGACATGGGGTGCGTGCTTATGGCTTCGCTCATCGGCCCCCTGGAAAGACCTGTCTGCTAGGAAGCACGAATCCAGGTGACTCCCTGTCGCCCGGTCAACTTATCGAACCGTTTAACGCAGGATCTTGGCCAGCTCAGCCTCGCTGATCCTTAGATCGTGGATACTATCGCGACCGTCAATTAACACTTCTTCCGCCAACGTCAACGCTTGATCAATGGCCGTACGAATTGGATCACCTGGCGGAACCCTCTCCGCTATTGCCTGAAAATGAAGAATCAACGCCTGCAAGCCTTGTAGAAGCGTACTATTCAGCTCTCGAGCGATCCTTTCGTGCTCACTGTGCCGAATTTCCAGACGAAGGCGTAGCCGTTCTACTACTTGTCGGTAGCGAACGACCACCAGGAAAATCATTGCTATCACGGCAAGCGCGCTCAGCAATTGCCATGCGCCAAAATGTTCCATCGTCGCTACCATGCGTTAGTCGACATCGCTCGTGAATGGTTGGTCATCTCGACACCCAAGCTCGTTGTCGCTGGGTTGCCTTATGGGAAACCGTTAGGTATCTGGATGGATGGAGTTTCGCGCGCGAATGAAACGGCAAGCTAAAGGACCTCTCACTGGCTACGGTGATCCCACGAGCATGGTCCACTTTACGAATAGATTGCTATCGAAGTGCGGACCTCATGCCGTCGAAGTCGTGCAGGCCAAGACGAAAGGCATTTTTCCGGAATCTTGGATCTAACTGTTGATCCATTGAATGACTTCCAAAAGGTTGCCCCAAGGATCGGCAAAGAACCCGACGCGACGGCCCATGGGGACCACATCATGCGGCTCGCTGACGATCGTTACACCGCGGCGTTTTAACTCGACGATTGCGTCATCGACGCTGTCAACATGAAAGCAGACGTGGTGCCATCCCGACAGCTTGTAGCTAGCATGAAGATCATCATAGGGCGCGCGCTTATCCGCCCCAGGGCCCGCTAGAAGCTCCACGCTGAAATGGTCGTCAGCTATCGGCGCGAGGAAGGCAAAGGTGAGCTCCCCAATAACGCAGGACTGCTTCAGCCGGAAGTCCAACTTTTCGGTGTACCAGGCAACCGCGGCCTCAAAGTCTGGCACGCGAATCCCCGCGTGATCACCCTTCCATGAAACGAATGGACTGGACGTGGGGACGGTATTCGGTGTGATAGGGGTGGACATGTTTCTTCCCTTAGCAAGGTTTGAGAACGCCAGAGCCCGCTTTTTTTGCTGTGGCTTAGAGACTCTTCAGGAATGCAATAAGAGCCGCGTTTGTAGCCTCAGGCGCCTCGAGCTGCGGCCAGTGGCCAACGCCTTCGAGCATGGTGAAGCTACGCAGATCTGTGAGACTGGCGCGCATTGATTCCTGATCGGGTTGCGCCACCTGATTCAATCCGTCAAGCGTGCCGGCGATAAACATTGACGGTTGTCGAATTTTGGCTCCTGCGAAGGCAGCTGAGTTGGTTGTGAAAGGGTCCAGCGCGCGGTAGTAGTTCAGCGCGCCGTGGAATCCCGTGCGTGAGAAAGCTGCAATAGCCTCAGAGACGTAAGCAGCATCAATCGTTCGTAGTGCTTCGGGAGCCGGTCGGAGAAAACTACGTGATGGATTGAAGGGGTCCCAGCGGCCTTCCTCTGGCGCCTCACCAGAGGTCCAATAGAGCATTCCAGGAACCGAAACGGCAGCGTTTGCCCAGGCCTGGTCCGACTCTGCCTTCATCATTTGAAACCAGTAGAAGTTGTCCTTCCCTGCGGCGCGTAGCTTGTCCAAGAAGCTGGGACCGCCGAGTTGCCGATACTGGACGCTCATGCCACACACTGCGCTAAAGCGATCGGGCCGCATCATGGCGGCATTCCAAGCAATGTTGGCACCAAAGTCGTGTCCAACAACGGTCGCATTCTCAACGCCTAAGGCATCGAGTATCGCCACCAGATCGCCAACCGTCTGGTGCGGCGTATAAGCTTCAGCCTCCACGGGAGCAGAGCTTCCTCCGTAGCCACGCATGTCGGGAGCGATCGCTCTGAAGCCTGCGCCAGCCACGCTTTGTATCTGAGTTTTCCAGCTCAACCAGATCGCAGGAAAACCATGACAGAAGATCACTGCCGGTCCCTCCCCTTCCTCTGCTACATGAAGGGATATCCCGTTTGCCTCAATCTCACGATGTTTCATCGTCATCACTCCTGTTGCCACCCAAGTACATTTACGCCTATGCAATGGAGACAACCCGTAGCTCGTCGCAGCGGTTGCTTCACTGCGACGATGATGTTCGGCGCGTTTAGGATAGGCGCTTCGATTTGAGCCACGAGCGCATGGCTTGAACGAGCTCGGTCTTTCGTTCGAGCGGGAGCCAATGGCCAGCTGGAATGTCTGTCACGGTAAGATCCTGGCAACTTTTGCGCATGGGTTCGCCGAAGAGCGGATTGCGGTTGATATCGCAAATCGCGTCCCAGTCACCATTGACGAACAGCACAGGCTGCTTCAGATGGCCGTGGTCAGGCGCGCTATGCACGTAGGCGATGTTGGCATCGTCATTGAGGTACCAGGCATTGCCGGGACGGAACCCCGTGACGCGGAACGTGTCGACGAGGACGCCGAAGTCTGCAGGTGGCCAGAGCGACGGGTCGGGCGCCATTGTGGGGGCGCGATGCGTCGGACCGAACCAGCCCCCGTTTTGCGTGATCAACGCTGACCGATAGACTTTGCTCGCAGAGGCAGGGTCTCCAGGTCGGTAGATCACCGAGAGCGACGCGGGGATGTCCGCGTCGAAATCGCGAACCGTTTGGTCGAAGTGCGTTAGATAGAAGCGGAAGTAGTCAAATTGCCCATCGGGATACTTGTCGACGGGGTAGCGCTGGCGATCGACCAACGGAAGTAGCGTCGGTAAGGCAAAAGTTTCCGGCAAGTAAGGAACGGAGACCAGCACCAAACCGCGACAGCGTGTGCCGTGTTTCGCAGCGATCGCGCCAGCTACGGGGCTTCCCAAATCATGCCCGACCCAGACCGCCGGACGCCCACCCAGGTGGTCGTGAAGCTCTACC
>Ga0302227_10003308_pt1 | contig 10664 bp, 7 predicted proteins | sample II_Palsa_N1_1_FD_193525 | JGI IMG/M metagenome (GOLD analysis project Ga0302227, IMG submission 193525) | Peat permafrost microbial communities from Stordalen Mire near Abisko, Sweden - II_Palsa_N1_1 | ecosystem: Environmental > Terrestrial > Soil > Palsa > Peat permafrost | place: Sweden...
TTGTATTACGCGATCTTGCCGGTCCTGGCGTCGGCAATCCCTTTGGTGTGCTGATCGAGGGAACACATATAAACGTAGGAGCCGAGTACGCACACTATTGTGCTCATCGGATAGACAGCCTGCTCGGCTCAAAAGCCGCCACCGTAGCCGAGATCGGAGGCGGATTTGGGGGAATGGCTTACTATTTGCTTCGCGATCGCCCCGCGGTCACTTATTTGGATTTCGATGTCCCAGAAAGCATTGCACTGACTTCGTACTACCTCATAAAAGCGTTCCCAAACCTAAAGTTTTTGCTGTATGGCGAGGGTCCGTTGACAGCCGACGCGATCTCTCAGGCCGATGTGGTGCTATTACCTTTATTGGAGCTGGATGCTATGCCTACCGGCAGCGTCGATCTGACGTTCAGCTCTCATGCAATGTCGGACATATCTTCTGAAGCGATGGTCGAATATCTCAAGCAAATTGATCGCATGACGAGAGATTGTTTTCTCTATATAGGTAAGGAACGTACCAATGACTCGATCTCAGATCTTTTTGATCAAAGAGATCACTCATTCAAGCTGACGGAGACACGAGCCTCCGGCTGGCACAGCCAGAAGGTTTCTGGTGCAGGTAGCGCATTGGGAGCGCGTGCAACAATACTGGAACAGGTCTACACGCGAACTGCTCTAGGCGCCGACTTCACAACAGCCTCAACTATGGAACGGAACTCTTCATTCTCGCGCATCTCGTCGAACCCTGGTTCCACTGCCGCCCAGGGAAGCTCAGCCTCCCTCTCTTCGAATGCCTGATTAAGATATCTTCCTGCGCGTTTTTGATCGCCAATTGCAACTGCCAGCGAAGCTCTCCGAAAGTTGCTCAACGGCGTCTCGGGTGCGAAGAGGCGACGATCGTCAATCATCTTGATCGCGACCTCAATCTCGCCGCACCGAGCGACAACCTCGGCGATTAGGCTCCGGAAAAAAGGTTGTCCCCCCACGTTTCGCTGCAATGTCTGCGCCAACTTCATGGCTTCTGTATGGCGCCCCAGTTGTACCTCGATGAGTGCTCGCAAGGCGGAGACCTCGAGCGGCAATGGTCCATAGGATGACGGCCTGGCAAAGTGTTCGACCGCCTCCTCATAGAGCCGGCTCACGTACAAAAATCTCGCGTAGGAGACTTTCTGGCGATACGAAAAAGGATCCAGTTGCTGTGCAATCTGAAGATAGGACCACGCCTCGTCGTACCTCCCGAGTACGCTCAAGAATGCCGAATATTGACGATAGGTTCCTTGGTGCGACCCCAGCGTGAGCGCTCGTTCGAACTCACCCTCCGCCTTCGACCACTGCCAATCCATCGCCAACGCGCAGGCATACGCGGTGTGCGCCTCGATCATCGACGGCTCAAGAGCCATAGCACGCTCGGCCGCCTCTTTTGCCCTCGCTACAAAGTTCGCGGAATCGGGCGCGCCTCGTTGCGCCATCCAGTAAAAGCATTGGGCTATTCCACAGTAGGGACGGGCATACTCGGGGTCTGCGATTGCTATTGCCTCGAATCGTTTGAGCGCGCCCTCGACGTCCGCCACGCTTCCTTCCTCTAGGAGCGCCTCAGCCGCCAGAATGGCGGGGTATCTTTTCAGATTCACAGGATTGGTTGAAGACGGAATGAGCCGCGTGATAGGGCAACGCGGAGCGACCCGACTTACCATGGCCGAAGCAATCTGTTCCTGCACACGAAACAATCCCTCCGGCTCGCCCTCTGCCTCAAACTGTTGCGACCACATTTGAAAGCCATCCGCATCAACCATCCGCGCAGTCACGCGGATTCGGTTGCTCTCAAGACGGACTGTTCCTTCAAAGACGATCTGGACACCTAATTTCTCGACCAGAAGCGGGATGTCAGCGGTCTGCGCACCGAGGTGCATCATGGAGCTCGCTGCAATGACGCGGCATCCTTCAGCCCGCATCAGTCGATGGACCAGTTCGTCCGTAATCCCCTGCGCAACCGTGGAAGCAAACTCGCTGCCGGAGGGTGCTGCGAACGGAATCACCGCGATCGCCGTACCTGCGGGGCTGGCCGCGTTACTGTCGTCAGATGTCTTTTCTTCGCGTTCGAGCATCTCTCGCGAGCGAAAGACTGGGGCATAGCTGCCAAGGCGAAAGTAGATAAAGATGGGGTCGTGCTTGCCTTCGCCCTCGTAGTATTCCTTGAGCTTGGCTCGCAAACGGCGTGCCTCAGAGCGCACAATGGAGTCTCGACTCGGATGATAAGGCGGTTTGCGATCGTAGACTTCAGTCCCAATCGCATACTCTTTCAACGCATCCTGATTCCCCTCTAAAACTTGCTCGACGGTGAAGCGGAGGAAACGTCCAAGTCGATCCGATTGGGAGAAGATCGCGCTCTCAAGAAGCCGCTTCAACTCCTCGCGAATCGCCTCGTCGGAGAGGGGCCCATCGTTGGCTGTGCGAACCTTTTCAGACTTCAAGTAGCACCTGTCCCTCCCAGCGTTCTCCCTCCCGTCGCTAAGCGGAGGATCACACAAACATTCTAGACGCTCAAAGCGCCTTCGCAAACGACATCACCGTGAGATCACCGTTCCTTACGCTTCTATTTCGTGTTCTTTCTGCCATGCTCTAAGTGCCAGGCAAGAGGTTCAAGCGTGACACAGAAACACAGCGAACTCCGGGTGCTCGTCGTCGGACAGGCTCACGTGCAGACTGAGTTTCAACGGCAATTGGCCGACCTCCACGCGGCCTTCCTCTTTGTCTCTCGCACGTCAGATCTATCGCAACTTGTACGCAACCAGGAGTTGATCCATGTCGTTGTCTTGCCGACAGCACTGCAAAAGCTGGACTGGTGGACGCTTTGGAATGAAATCTGTCTGCTCAGTCCGCGTCCGGCCCTTCTGGTCTATACGCACACGGCCAGTTTTCAGCTTTGGTCGTCCGTGCTCGAGTCGGGAGGATACGACGTCATTGTCGAGCCGTTCACCGACGAGGAGCTTCAGGGAGCCGTTCTTAGGGCTGCGCGCAGCCTCGAAGACGAATCACAAGACGAATTCCGCGACTTTTTGGACGAATAAAGCAACTAAACGGCAGGGTAGGGAGCCTTTTTCATGTTTCAGAAGATCGTCGTCGCTTACAACGAGTCGCCAGAGGCAAGGCGAGCACTCGCGTCAGGTATGGAGTTGGCGAAAAGCCTCAATGCCCAGCTTCACATCGTCACCGTCATGACTGATCTCCCGGTCTATGCTGCGTATGCAGCGGCAGCCGATTCCTCGCTCCCAAATATTCTTCACGAGGATCGCTGCGCCTTCTATCAGACTCTTCAAGAGGACGCCACGACCTTGGCCGAAGGTCACAGTCTTGCAGTGACAAGTCACCTGATCGAAGGTCATCAAGTGGAATCACTCGTCCATTTTCTGCGCGAACAGAAGTCCGATCTCCTGGTCCTGGGCCTCCATCGACGGGACCTTTATATTGCACGTCTCTGGAGCACGGTATACGAACTGGCGCAGGAAGCGCCTTGCAGCGTACTGGGCGTGCACTAGCGCCCCTCACAGAAACTCAAGCATCATTTGGAGTCAAGAACGACATGATAAAGCGACTCATTGTTCCAATCGTCACACTGGCTGTTGCCGCCTTGATCTTTTTCGTCATCAAGGACAACTGGACTTCATGGCAGGGCGGACATGCCGAGCAACGAACAGACGACGCATATCTCCGCGCCGACATGACACCTCTCAGCACACGAATATCAGGCACCGTGCGCAGGGTCGACGTCAACGATTACCAGCCGGTCACACCGGGCCAGCTACTTGTCCAATTGGACGACGAAGACTACCGCGCAACCCTGGGTGAAGCTCAAGCCGCGCTCGAAGGTGCGAAAGCGCAGCTCGCTGATAATCAGGCTGCCAAGCTTGTCGAGGACGCCAAGATCCAGAACTCCCAGGCTCTTGTGAATCAGGCGAGCTCTGCCGTCGACGCGGCCAAGGCAGCCGTCGCCTCCGCCCAGGCAGAGGCGCTGCGTGCCACTCAGGAGCGGACGCGGCAGGAGGCGCTTCTCGCCTCAAAGGCCGCTACCCGCCAACAGATCGAATCTGCCGTCGCGGACGCAGACCGATTCTCTGGAATACTCGCCAGCCGACAGGCAGACCTCGACCGCGCGATCGCCTCACTCGCAAGCAGCCGCAGTCTCCTTGAAGCCGAACGGCGCCAGCGGCAGGCGCTCGATATCCACGACGCGGAGTTCAGAGCGCAGATCCAGGCGAAGGAGGCAGCAATCGTCGTCGCCAATGTCAACCTGGGCTATACCCGCATTGCTGCACCCACCGCAGGCTCAGTGGGAGAGCGACACGTCCTCGAAGGACAACTCGTTGCGCCCGGCGTACAGATCATCGATCTCGTCAAGGGAGACGTGTGGGTCCAGGCCAACTACAAGGAAACTCAGCTCACCAACATCCGCAAAGGCGACATTGCCGATATCACCGTTGACACCTTTCCCGGCGTAACGCTCCACGGCAAGGTGGACGAAATCGCTCCAGCAAGCGGATCCCAGTTCGCTCTTCTGCCGCCCGACAACGCCACGGGCAACTACACAAAAGTGGTCCAGAGGATTCCGGTGAAGATTCTCCTCGACCCCGACCACCCGCTCAAAGATAGGCTCCGCCCCGGCTTCTCCGCCATCGTAACCGTTCACGCTTCGGGCAAGGACACCCGCTCAGGGGGGCCACAATCGTGACCTCGGCGGAAGCGACCTCTGCAACGTCCACAGCAGAGCCTATAGCAGCGGTAAAAACAGTTCATCCCTTGCTCGGCGTTTTCGGCGTCCTGCTAGGTGCCATGCTTGTGACCGGCACCGGACGCCTGATCAGTGTTGGACTCGCCGACATCCGCGGCGCATTCCATCTAGGCGTCGACGAGGCCTCCTGGATCAGCACCGCATTCACCGCGTCCACGATGTTCATAGGCCCTTTCTCCGTGTATCTCGGTGGGTTGTTGGGACCGCGCCGCGTCCTCCTCGCGTGCGCCTCTCTCTTCGGCCTGATCAGCTTGTCGCTTCCGTTCGCATCCAGCCTGCCCGTCATGCTTTTTTTGCTCGTCTGCGCGGGGCTTACCGCCGGAACGTTTTATCCACTCACATTGTCTTTCGTTCTCCGCAACCTTCCAATGCGCTATGTGCTTCTTGGCATCGCGATGTACGCCATCGATATCGTCTTCACTACCAACATATGCACCAGCCTCGAAGCCTGGTACATAGATCACCTCTCGTGGCGGTGGATTTTCTGGACGGGCGCCCTCCTCGCACCTGCCATGGTCGTTCTCATCTACTTCGGTGTTCCCTGGCAGCCGCTGCCGAAATCAAAAGAAGGACAGCCCAAACCGAATTGGAGAAGCTTCCTCTACGCCAGTCTCGGCTTCGCTCTGCTGTTCACTGCGCTTGATCAAGGCCAGCGACTTGACTGGCTGCACTCTGGCACCATCGTGGCACTCTTCGCCACTGGCGCCTTTTTCCTTTTCGCCGCCCTCGAACGGCACTCGACTACACCCAACCCGCTGATCAACTTTCAATTTCTTCTTCGGCGCAACACGCTTCTGCTCAGCGCAGTACTCATCTTCTTCCGCTTTTCCATACTGACCACAGTGATCATCATTCCCAACTTCCTTGCCTCCGTGCAGGGATATCGCGCACTCCAGACCGGACCGGTTTTGCTTTGGGTGGCGCTTCCGCAGCTTCTCATCAGTCTGTTGGCTATGTCGTTGGTCCGGCGAATCGATCCCAGACTGATTCTTACCTTCGGCTTTGCGCTCATTGCGATCGCCTGCATCCTCAACGCCCACCTCACTTCGGCCTGGTCGAGCAGCAACTTTATCTCGTCGCAGATCATCCTGGCCGTAGGGTTGGCCTTCGCCTTCAACGCTCTGGTCGGTTCAATCGTGTTGGAGCTAATCAACACCGGCGCTCTTGCCCGCCCAATAGACACCCTTACTTTCGCTGGCTTCTTTCAAACTGTCCGTCTCCTCGGCGGACAAATCGGTAGTGCTCTGATGCTGCACTTTATCCCCGTCCGCGAGCAGTTTCACTCGAACATTCTCGGCCTCGGCGTTCAGCTTGGAGAACCCTCTACCCGCCGCCGCTTGCTTGGTCTAGGTGCTGCGATGGCCCAGCACACAACCGACAAGGCCACAGCCTCGAGACAGGCCGGAGAAATCCTCGGTCTTCAAATTCGCCAGCAGGCGTTCACTCTCGCCATCACCGACAGCTTCACCCTTGTGGCATGGGCAGCAGTACTTTGCCTCGTAGTGATCGCTTGCATGGAACATGTCCCAACACAATACAGACAGGTCGTGGCAACGCCTGCACCAACAGCATGAGCGAACAAAATCCTTCCAGGAAATATCCTATGCGCTTCCGTCAAACCCATCGCTCTTCGCATCCACTCCTCGCATATCTTCTGCTCGGGGCTATCGCCACGTTCGTCTTAGGCACATCCGTCCATGCGCAAGCCAATCCCTCTAGAACTCTCACGCTCTCTCAGGCAATCGATCTTGCTCTCGCGCAAAATCGCAGCCTCAAACTCGCGCAGTTGTCCGTGGACGACAGCAGGCATAAAAAAGAGATCGCCCGCGCTTCTTACTACCCGCAGCTTGCGAACCACTCCGCCCTCCTTCATGTCACCGAGGTTGAAGGAGTCGACATTCCTGCGGGCGCCTTCGGTAACTCCGCGGCCACCGGGCCCATCCCGGGGCAAAAGCTCTTCCTCAGTCAGGGCACTTTCACGTCCTACCAGAGCATTACCTCTCTCAACCAGCCGACCACGCAACTGCTCAAAGTTCACGAGGCCAATCGCGCTGCGACCGCTGACATAAACACCGCAAAGGCTAAGCTCTCTGAAGCCGAGGATGAAGTAGCCCTCAACGCACGTCAGCTTTACTACAACATCCTGATCGCCCAACTCAAGAGAGACGCAGCTACTGAAGAAGTAGCTGCCGGTGAAGTGAAGTTCCAGGAGAGCACCGACGACGTCACGCGAGGTCATTCGCTCGAGGTCGTAGCGCTCGAAAGCCACGCAGCTCTCCTTGACGCCCGGCAGGCCGTTCTGACGCAGACACTCCACCTCCATGACCTCACGCTCTCTCTCAACGACCTACTCGGTCTTCCTCTGAACACCGAACTGCACCTGGAACCCGATGCCAACGAACAGCCGCTGATCCTCCTCTCCCGTGAAGAGTGTCTTCATATCGCGGAGGCCAACAACCCAGATCTTTTGGCCGCACGACAATCAGTCATAAAAGCTAGAGCATCCCTGGCGTCTGCGAAAGACGCCTACATCCCCGATGTCACGGCATTCGCGCACTACGACTATCAGAGTGGAATCTCCTTCCTCGTGCACAACTTCGGAGCTTTTGGTGTGACCTTCAGCTATGACCTCTTCGACGGCGGCCGCAGGAACGCTCAGATCAAGGATGGTCGCACCATCCTCGCTCAGGCCGAATTGAATCTGCAGAAGCTCGAAGACGAAGTCACCGTGCAGGTAGAGACTGCATATGACAAGGTCCAGCAGCTTCAGCAGATGGTCGGCGTTGCCAAAGAATCCCTTGACGTACGAGTCGAAGCTTCTCGTCTCTCAGATCGTCAGTTCGAACAGAATGCCGCTCTCGCTTCGGCCCGTGCTGAAGCCCGCGCGAAGTCAGTCTCCGCACGCGCATCACTGCTCGAAGCAAGCCTCGGCTTATCGCTCGCACAAGGAGATCTCAAACGCACCATTGGTCAGATGCCAAAGTAGTCGTTCTTGGAGAAATACTCGCGGCTTGGAAAAGCGGCTCATACTGCGGCGACAGAGAGTTCATCCTCACGCAGCATCAACTCATACAGAGGTCCCGCCTGCAGTAAAAACTTAGCGCGATCGGCCGAAACTGGACGTGAATAGAGGAAACCCTGTAAGAGATCGCACCCTTTCAAACAAAGCATCGCCATCTGCTCATCGGTCTCCACTCCTTCACCCACCACCCCCAGTTCCATATTCTTAGCCATCGAGATGATGGCCTCGAGGATCGGCAACGTACTGTTCGGCGCGTTCAGTACCTGAATGAAAGAGCGATCGATTTTTAAACGATCGATTGGAAGTCGATGCAGATAGTTCAGCGAGGAGTACCCCGTGCCAAAATCATCGATCGCGATACTCACGCCAAGCCGCTTCAGCCGTTGCAACTGGCGGGTAGATTCGGTGAAGTCTTTCACCACGACGCTCTCTGTCAGTTCTAGCTCCAGAAACTCAGGAGCCAGGCCAGTCTCCTCCAGTACCTCAGCGACTCGATCGGCGAAGTCCTCGCGAGCAAACTGCATCGACGAGATATTCACCGCAACACGTACCGGTGGATAGCCTTCAACCTGCCACTGCCGATTCTGCCGGCACGCCTCTCGCAGTACCCAGGTCCCAAGAGAGATGATCATCTCGCTCTCCTCGGCTATGGGAACCAGGCGTGAGGGAGGCACTACGCCAAGAGTTGGATGAGTAAATCGAAGCAACGCCTCGAAAGCAGCCACTCGGCCGCTTTGATCGCACTGTGGTTGGTAATGTAGCTCGAAGCCGCCGTGCTTCAGTGCAGAAGCCATCTCTTGCTCGAGTTCGCGACGATCGATCAGAGCCTGGTTTAGCACCGAAGAGAACGCGCGCGTCCCATAATTGCCGAACTTTGCTTCGTACATCGCCAGATCAGCATTACGCTCAAGTTCGTCGGCGGAGTCGCCATCGTCGGGGAAGAGGGCTATCCCGATGCTCGCCGTAATCGACAACTGCAGATCCTGAAACGCTACAGGCTGTCTTAGAGTATCGAGGAGGGTCTGGGCTACTCTCTGTCCATCCGCACGCCCCGGTATATTCTCGAGCACAACCATAAACTCATCGCCACCCATTCGCGCGACCGTATCGCTCTCCCGCAGTCTTTTCGAAAGCCGCTCAGCGACCTGCCGGAGCACCGAATCTCCTGCGGCGTGCCCATGCACATCGTTAATCTGTTTGAACTTGTTCAGATCGATCCACAGCACAGCTATCGATTCGTCGTTTCGTTTAGCGCGGCGAATCGCAGTAGCCAGCCTTTCCTGCCCAAGCAGTCGGTTGGGAAGTCCAGTCAGACTGTCGTGGTAGGCATGACGTCGCAACTCGTCCTGCAGACGGCATCGTTCGAGAACCATCGCCGCCATCTGGCTGTGCGTCTCCAGAAGCTCCAAATCAGCCGATGAAGGAGCATATCGCAGGAGCGTATAGATTGTGAGCGTTCCGAGAGGACTCTTGTCCGGCCCAAAAAACGGAGCCGACCACAATGACTGAATACCGTTGGCGCGCAGCAGTTCCGTCCACGGCTTGCGATCTGCAGCCAGGTCACAAAGTATCAGCGCTTTGTCCTTGCCGAGAGCCTCTAACTCCGGCACCCCGGCCATCCCAGATGATAGTTGTTGTAAATTTCGGACGAGCTTCTCTGGCAAGTCCGTCGAGGCCTTCAGATGTAGAGTTCCATCCTCGAGCAGATGAAGAGCGGAGGCCCACGTCGAGCGATGTCTTGCAAGAACCTCAACCAGAACTCGGAAGATCTCCTCTGTGGGCTCGTCACGCGCGAGCATCTCCAACACCTGGTTTCTCCCGCGGTTCAAGTGTTCCACCCGCATTCGCTCCTTGACCTCGGACTGCAACTCCGCGGTGCGCGCCTCGATGCGGTTTTCGAGAGAACTTCGCTCCTGCCGAAGTTCGACTTCAATCTTCATGCCGTGTGCGACCTGCAGGCGCATCTCCCGCTTTAGCCATGTCATGCATAAGATCGTGCTCAACAAAAGCAAGGGCGTTGCGGCATCCATTCGTTCAACGTACAAGCGGATTTTTTGGATTTTCTGTGCTTGACTCAAAAACTTTTCTTCCGCCGTATTGGTTGCAGCCCGCTCGTGCTCCAGAGATTGAGCGACTTCCTTCAGTTCCCGATCGTAGTCAGCAATCCATCTTGAATCGACAACGGGCCTCGTTGCTAATTGTCGAAACGCCTCCGCCTGCCGGGCGGTAGTAGACGAGTGTGTCGCAAAGTCCAGGGGACCGGTCTCCGCCAACGCATGTAAAGAAAGACTCAGCGTCGTTGCCAATGCTCGCAGGGTCCCCGAGTCGTCCCTTCCGGCATGCCCTCCCTCCATCAGCTTCTGGAGGCTGTCAAGTTGCGACCGATACGATGTGAGCGCAGCCCTGTCTTTCAGAACCGTCGATTCCGCACTTCGCAAAGAGTGCGAGCCAAGCAGACTGCCAACCGAGATCGCCACCTGAAGTACGACCAGGGCGTAAAAGAACCGATTTCCAATCCGCAACCGTGATTCCAGTTGGTAATTCAGCGAAGGCAAGGAAGGCTCCAAGTTAAACAGTCCTGGCTTCTTTATCGGCCCGATCTTCAATACCGTAAGCCGGGGTAGCTCGAAGTTAGGCGGAGGCCGCTCGGGCGCCCCGATTTGGTGCGATTGCCCAGCCATCAACTAGTTGCGAATTGCAACGTGGTCTTCCTCGAGACGAATCGACTCCGGGGGCCCAACTCCATGATGCCGACGAAGCGCTTCCGCGATCCCGGAGTAGCGAGGCGAATCCCGCAGCAGAAACCAGCACTCGCGATCCCCCTCGCCATAATGCCAACGCCTCCGCTGCCGATAAAACTCAG
>Ga0302227_10003315_pt1 | contig 10653 bp, 11 predicted proteins | sample II_Palsa_N1_1_FD_193525 | JGI IMG/M metagenome (GOLD analysis project Ga0302227, IMG submission 193525) | Peat permafrost microbial communities from Stordalen Mire near Abisko, Sweden - II_Palsa_N1_1 | ecosystem: Environmental > Terrestrial > Soil > Palsa > Peat permafrost | place: Sweden...
CCGACCAAGTTGACATGAAATTCGTGAATACCGTCCTTTGCACCAATATATCTGTAATTGTTAGTTGTGGAAAATACGCCGAATGACGTGGAGAACTTACAAAATCCGGCCATCTGCACTCCACGAAATGCCCATTGTTTCGTCTGGATGGAGAAGTATATCCCTCAGACTCACATCACTTTCTTGTCGATCTCCAGCTTCACTGTGATCATCTAGCGGACGCCAGGGCTGCCTCAACCTTTGAGCAAAATCTCGGCGATCTTCGTCCTCAAGTTCGATCCGGAGACGAGTTGTCCTGTCGAGAGGGGGATCCGCATATCGTGAGCGATAAAGAGCGTCTATCTCTGCCCACGGATTATTAGAAGAGTCTGATCCAAAGGCTTGTAGACGGGGCGGAGTGAGTGTAAGACGTTCGAGGCCTGATGATGTTTCGTTGTTACTCCTAGAACTGCTAGCCCCAAGTGTCTCTTGCTCGATCGCATTTTCCGCAGCAGCGAGGATCATCGAACTACGGTTTCTTCTTTCGTTCTCACGGTTCCGTTCATTGATAAACGTCCGTATCGAAGCTGCGGTACGGTCTGGGTTGACAAACTCTCTTAGGGCGGCTGGAAGACCTCCTGTCGGGATCCGGCGCTCAATACTTCCACTTTCTTCGCCATTCGCAGCACTTGTCGATGCGGTATTTGATCGTTGGCCATCAGCCCATGATCCTAGTCGTAATGTAGCGGAGGCCTCAGCTAGAGCTTCACGGGCTTCCCTTGCAGCATTTGCTGCATCTCTTTGCCGTCTAGCAATTCGATGGGCCTGGAGCACCTCGAGTCTGATTTTAGAAGAAGGATTAGCAACCGCTTATTGTGAAGCAACGAGGGCAACACGTGCTCAAAGTCTCTCGGGGAAATGACTTGGCCAGGATTAGAGAAGGGGTAGAAATTCTTGATTTCCAAGTATCGAAATCTAAGCTGATAGACTTACTCTTCCGCGGTCAGTGGAGCCTGATGCCTATCTAACATTTCGCGTGTCAGATGCCGTAATTGTCTGCGTTCGAGATCAAGACCCAGATAGTCTGGTGTGCTTAAGGAATCTGTTCGAAAGCTACGTAGCCGCGGATCTATTATGGACTCGCCAGCTCTGTCTGATAGTATGATTCTCTCTACTCCACTGGTATGAGAGTCAATGTCAAGCCGCTGACGGGAGAGAAACAATGTTCGGACGTCAGCAACTCCTGCTCTGCCGCTCGCCTCCGTCCATGCGAGGAGATCGAAAGGCCCAGGTGAAAAATCCATGGATCTGATGGCCCCCTGCTCACCGCCAGGCCTTGAGCTAGTGAACACCACCAATAGGCTATTGGGATCTGGTAAACTTTCGACATCGAAGACAGAGATGAGACCATATTGGGTTGCAACGGCGAGGTATTTGCCAGACCTTGAGAAGGAGGCCGCGAAACTCCCTCGCATTGACGACTTGTCTCCTTGTTGTTGTCCCTGTAACTGTACTCTTCCAGCTAATACCCATTCATGGTCCGGCCCTAGTTTGCGCCCAGAACGGTCTTTCTTCAATTCGGACCGTTGCTTCCTTTCATGTATGTAGAGGAAAGGGTCGTCGCACTGTAAGGTTTCCCAATTAGCATTGTATGATAAGAATATTCAGGAGCCTGTGTCACAATGTCACATGCGACTTTGCTTGAAGAGATACACCTACAATAGTGGCAAGCAATCTTCCATCCGGAGACAGCACCGAGCGGTTGACAAAATCAGGCATGCTCAACGTTTCTAGGGTTTCTGAGGTTCTGACATTCAAAATCGACACAGTGCAGTCATTGTTCGCGACCACTGCGACTGGTACTTTGTGCGCAACGCCACACGCATCCTTATCCGGGAACCAAAGAGTTATGCAGTTGACAAGTTCCGTGCCAACCTTGATAACATCTGCTACAACAGGGCGGTGCCCACGAGATCTGCGAGGGACAGAGGCCCCTTCAATGGGAATTGCCCGACGGGGTACATCGAGATCGAGAGGCAGCCGAGCATCAGGATCCGCTTCCGAGGGTATACCTAAGTTCACTACACGATCGTCTAAGCATATGACTGTGTAGTTCCCTTTGTCCCCTCCACAACATAACCATTCTTTTGATGCAGTGAGACATCTGGGTTTGAACGATAGGTTCGCAACGACCTCGCGCTCTCGTGTTTTGGTGTTTACAGCAACGACATTGCTTCCGCTGGGAAAGTATATTATGTTCTTCTCAGGCGAGCTTACAAGAGAGCGAAGTTGCCAATGCCTAAAGAATGAAATTAGTGAGGATAGCCTAATAAGCTCCCTTAGCGTAACATACTCATGATTTATCGGCGTCCGGTAGTACTTTCGGGGTTTCGGTAGGATTAGATCCTGAGTGACATGATGCCTGTCCAGGGAAGTTACTTAGTATGTGTACATGTTTGCCATGTGTTGAGTATGTTGCACAGCTTACAAGCTTTCCTCTTTGACAGCCATGCTGTCCCACCCTTTAAAGCCTGTCGCTCATGGATGGAGTTGTTGATGATCTGGCAACGAATTCATCAGATGTTTATATCAATACGCTTGAATCATATTGGTGTTGCTCTGCAAGGCGCAGGTCATTTGTGAAGCGTGGATCGATGGGATGACCTTTTTGATAGCAACACGTTCTGGGTTGTGACGGACTGACGTCGCAGGGTGGAGAGCTTCAGCTGTGGCGTAGGGAATATGTAATGCCTCAAAAATTGTAAGGCACCAAGTGGCCCAAGCGTAGAGAAGAATTTCTTAGTGTCATTATTTTTCGTCGAACCAAATAGAAAAGAACCGAGACCGATCCCGAGATTTATCTTCTCAGACCATCACCCATCTCCTTCCAACACTCTTCATCCCACCGTCCACCACTTTTGATACCTCCTTCCCTTGTAGCGACTGTAATCATGTTATCTTCAAGACTATCCAGAGCTGTAAGTTCAATCTCCCTCGATGGTCTGTTTGCATTGTCAGATGTTGACTCTTGACAGCTCCCCCGAGCTACATCTTCCGCCACTCGATCAGCAAATCTTCTTCGCACACCCCTCGGTTCATCTTTCGTCAGAAAGTACTCAGATGATGCCGACAAGAAGGTTCGGGGACCAGTCATTGGCATTGACTTGGGTATGTTTTTGCCCCTTAACTCTATATGAAAATTTTGATCGTATGCTCACAATCTATCTTCATAGGAACTACCAATTCTGCAGTAGCTATTATGGAAGGCTCGGCCGCGAAGATAATCGAGAACTCTGAAGGTAAAAACGTCCTGTAAATCTCACCAACTTCCTGGCGCTGACATTGGTAGGTGCTCGAACAACACCATCGGTTGTCGCATTTGCACAAGATGGCGAGAGATTGGTCGGTGTTTCTGCAAAGCGACAAGCTGTTGTTAACCCCGAGAATACGCTGTTCGCTACGAAGCGTTTGATTGGGCGCAAGTTCACCGACGCTGAGGTTCAGCGAGACCTCAAAGAGGTTCCATATAAGATTGTGCAACACACAAATGGCGATGCTTGGGTCGAGGCACGCGGTACAAAATATTCGCCTTCTCAAATCGGAGGCTTCGTTCTACAAAAGATGAAGGAGACAGCAGAGGCATACCTCACCAAGCCTATTCAAAACGCTGTCGTAACTGTCCCTGCTTACTTCAACGACTCCCAACGTCAAGCTACAAAGGATGCAGGTCAAATCGCTGGTCTCAACGTTCTTCGAGTGGTTAACGAGCCTACCGCAGCTGCCCTTGCCTATGGTCTTGACAAGGACCAGGACAAAATCATTGCAGTTTATGATTTGGGTGGCGGCACTTTCGATATCTCTGTTCTCGAGATTCAAAAGGGTGTTTTCGAGGTCAAGTCTACCAACGGTGATACTCACTTGGGTGGCGAAGATTTCGATATACACTTGGTCCGCCACTTGGTTCAACAGTTCAAGAAGGACTCTGGGATTGACCTCTCCAACGACCGTATGGCTATCCAGCGAATTCGTGAGGCTGCCGAGAAAGCAAAGATTGAATTGTCAAGTTCTATGCAGACCGATATCAATCTCCCCTTCATCACTGCCGACTCATCTGGACCCAAGCACATCAACTCGAAGCTCTCTCGATCACAACTCGAGAAGCTTGTTGACCCTCTTATCAGCCGGACCATTGACCCTGTTCGCAAGGCCCTGAAGGATGCTAACCTCCAGGCCAAAGATATCCAGGAGGTTATCTTGGTAGGTGGAATGACCCGTATGCCAAAGGTCGCGGAGTCTGTCAAGAGCATTTTCGGTCGTGACCCAGCTAAGTCTGTCAATCCTGATGAGGCTGTTGCCATGGGAGCTGCTATTCAAGGTGGTGTTCTGGCTGGCAATGTCACCGATGTCCTCCTCTTGGATGTCACCCCCCTCTCCCTCGGTATTGAGACTCTCGGCGGTGTTTTCACTCGCTTGATCAACCGCAATACCACCATCCCAACCAAGAAGTCTCAGATCTTCTCCACTGCTGCGGACTTCCAGACCGCAGTCGAGATTAAGGTTTACCAAGGTGAACGTGAGCTTGTTCGCGACAACAAGATGCTCGGAAACTTCCAACTTACTGGCATTCCTCCTGCGCACCGAGGTGTTCCCCAAGTTGAGGTTACATTTGACATCGATGCCGATGCTATCGTCCATGTTCACGCTAAGGACAAATCTACCAACAAGGATCAATCCATCACCATTGCTTCAGGATCCGGTCTCTCCGATCAAGAGATTCAAAACATGGTAGATGACTCTGAGCGCTACGCAGAGCAAGATAAGGAGCGAAAGGCTGCCATTGAAGCTGCCAATCGCTCCGACAGCGTCTTGAACGATACCGAAAAGGCCCTGAACGAGTTCGCCGACAGACTCGACAAGACCGAGGCTGATCAAATCCGCGAGAAGATCACCACCCTTCGTGAATTTGTCAGCAAGAGCCAATCTGGTGAGGGCACCGCCACAGCCGCTGAGCTCAAGGAGAAAACAGATGAGCTCCAAATGGCCAGCTTGAACCTTTTCGACAAGATGCACAAGGCTCGCAACGAGTCGGGGGATGCTCAATCTGGAAACGCTGGAGAGGCTAACCCTTCAGAGGGCGAAGCCAAGGATGGCGAGAAGAAGCCGTGAAAAGCGAATTAGAAAGACCATTTCCTTGTGTTTATTAGCGTTTCTGGGCGGCTTGCATAGACCTCTGCTGTACCCACCTGTACTCATATGTTGCGCTGGCAACTCTTCTCTGTTGTCATACCTACTGTTTCTCATAGCTTTGGGGGCAAAATGGCGTTGGAGCTCGCATTGCTTTTGCGCTATTTAGAGCGTACAGAGCTTGGGTGGAGGATAGCTGCACAGGAAAGGGCATAACTGTGGCTGCTTGTATAAAACTTGGGATAAGGCCACGAATAATATGACATCCCCTCTCAATATTGCATGACATTCTAGTGGAACCTTATAATTTCTTATTCGTACTGTAATGCCAGTCATGTGATGTGCGGCACGGTGGCCAGTTGCCCGGTGTGAGGGCTGGATGGAGGTCATATTGGACAAAAGCGTCGTTCTTTACTTTCAATCTGTTGCACTTCGCATGCTCACAGTGAGGTTCGGTCTTATGCCTCCCGAAGGAGTTTCTCCGATCTTGAGTTGCTCCTTGAGGCTAAATCTGATTGGCACAGGACTTTTTTTGCCTCGACGCTATCGAGGGCGATGCTGCTCCAGTCGCATCACGGGCATCGACCACCACCTATTTAACTATCGCTGAGAGCAGTGAAGTCAGGTCCTCGAGGTCGAGATAAATATATATATAATAGATGTTAATGAAGCAATTCAGGCTATTTACTCTGGGACGGACGTTTGGTCGGGGTGCATGCCTTCGCATCTGATGCAGAAAAGGTACGGCCAAAGCGATATCATCTGCTTAATGACTCCAATAAAGGCAGTGGATTTAATGAGCAATGCCAATTAAAGTACGCCTAAACTATGGCACAATCGATCAAGCTGCAACCCTTGTTTTGGTCGTTGTGGTGGGCTACCCAAAAAGGCCTCCAGTCGACTTAGAGGGTTATCACGTGAGAGCAAGGAAGCACAAGCGGGGACAAGGGCTAAGCGCTTTTGGGAACACGCACTGTCGAAGAAATTCTGGGGCAAACTCGAAAGGAGTCATACTCGCCCCTACACACAACGACCTGTAGGCTAGATTTTAGCAAGGCAATTTGCCATCGAGCAGAAGGGATCCTAGACTCATCTGCAAAATTCAGAGGCACCAAAACCCCATCAGAGCCTACACAACGCACCAGGAACCCCGCCAGATCAAGCCGCAAGAATGTCCAAAGTTGCAAAGTAAGACCCGTCGCTACTATCTTCGATTCCCTATTTTGAGACTTGCTCTAACACCATGACAGTCGCCCGGATTGGGCGGATGACGAAGAGCTCGATGATACCGCCAACGATGCCCTCCCTCCCCAGACCGTCACCACAAACAAAGATGGCACCAAGACAATCATCAGTTATAGGTTCAACGAGGAGGGAAAGAAGGTCAAGACGACTCGTCGAATCCGGTTCACCACGCACAAAGAAGTTGTCAATCCCCGAGTTGCCGAACGGAAGCAATGGTCAAAATTTGGTCTCTCAGCAAAGGACGGAGCTGGCCCAGCATCAGATACAACGAGCGTAGGAGAGAACATCATATTCAGACCGAGCACGAACTGGCGCAAGGATGCGAAGGAGGAAAAGACTGAGGCTGGAAGCATGAAAGACAAGCTCAAGGACAAGAAGGTTAAGTGTCGTATTTGTAACGGCGAGCATTTCACTGCGAGATGCCCGTTCAAGGACACTATGGCCCCAGTTGGAGAAGAAGGGTCGGCCGATGTAGCTGCTGGACCTGCTGATACTGTTGAAGGACCTGGCGGCCTCGGATCAGGCAAAAGCTCTTATGTTCCGCCGCACATGCGAAATGGTGCTGCTGCGAGTGGGGGAGACAGAATGGGTGGCGGCAAGTACGAGCGGAACGATGAGTCTACACTTCGTGTCACAAACGTATGTTCCGTGTCGGTGTTTAGGTCTTTACAAGCTAACAGAACACAGGTCTCCGAGATGGCAGAGGAACAGGAGCTTCGGGACATGTTTGAGCGGTTCGGCCGTGTAACCAGAGTCTTCCTCGCCAAGGATAGAGAAACTGGCCTGGCAAAGGGCTTTGCATTCATCAGTTTTCAGGAAAGAACAGATGCTGCCAAAGCGTGCGAGAAGATGGATGGGTATGGTTTCAAGCATCTGATCTTGAGAGTAGAATTTGCCAAGAAAGCTGCGTAGAGACCATCAAAAAAGGGGTGTATTGTAGTACCAGAACCACAAGAGCAAGTTGCTCCATCGCGAAATAGACTTCGCTGACTTCCTTTCCGACTGCTCTAACCTGGTGCTTGACATGGAATGTTTCATTTGCAGGGAATTGATTCCTAGCTGGAAAGTGTGGCTGGTCTTGACTATCGAAAATCATTTCACGGGGGTTCACTTGAGACTGAGGGACTATCCAAGGCTCCAAGCCCACTACTGCTTCCTCTCGATCTCAGAGTCTCGCTGTTCATCGTGCGATGTTCTCTTCTCCGGCTAAGATTCGACGAGGCCGGGAATTTAGGAATGCCAAACATTGCCAGCCTTGAAGAATCTCGACTCGGGATAATGAGACCTTATTCGACGGTAAGCAAGCCACAACGCACGCGATAGATCTAGCAGAGGCCCGGGGGTATAACTGCAGCTAGACGCACCTGATTAATGCCTCAGAAACCTCTGAAGTATTGTGAACTTGAGGAAGTCTTGAGAATATTGGTGGGGCCGGTGACCGAGGGCACTGGCATATACGAGTATGCACGCTCTGGCCTCCCACCACACACAACGTGATTGATGGCGCTGTTGCACCTCAAAGAATACAAGATATGTCAAGCATTGACTCGGCAAGGACATTTGCGGAGATCGGATGTTCTGCAGCAGGACCCATGAGTAGATCTGTTAGACTTATCCGCTCTGGCGCAACCAGAGGCCCAGTGGCTCACCAGCTCCTTCAGGAGGCTTACCATGACTCGTTCCCTTTTCCGCCTTGTTCCACTCGTTCTGCTTTCCCTCATTAGTCGATCAGTGCTGTCTTTCTCTCCCTTTGAACTTTCGATCAATGAACCTTCGTTTACTGTTTTTCGGGATCTAATTAGACGTCCATGACATACCACGAGTATGCAACCACCGCCCCCCAGTGTCATTGCGTCCTGGCCCCATCCAAACTTTATCAACCCCGAAACGAGAGGAAATGCTAACATTATCCTCAATATTGTTCTCTATGCTCTGTTGCTATTTTTCATCGCCCTTCGAATCTTCACTCGAACACACCTGAGAAGCTCATTCGGTGCTGACGATGTTTTTATGCTACTCGCCCTAATCCCAGCATCAGCTTTCTTCGTCATAAGCATACTTGCGGACGTCAAATTCCTATGGGTGCGCCACGTCTATGACATACCTGTCAGCCATGTTACAACTGGCCTCAAGATGGTTCTGGCCACGGAGGTCGTCTTTGCCGCGGCTTGCACACTTACCAAGCTATCTATGCTGATGTTGGTACGGAGGATGCTCTCAAGTGCTAGACTTTTTTGGCGCAGAATCACATGGTTAGCCATCATTGTTTGTGCCATACAAGGCAGTGTCTTTTGCCTCACAGTCATCTTTCAGTGCAGGTGAGATAAGCACACTTGACTCTCTTGTTTTATCTGCGGACCCGAGCTGACTTGGTCTTCCTGAAACTAGGCCACCACAAGACTACTGGAAGATTACAAAGTATCCAGACTCCAATTGCATAAATCAAACTTGGTCTCTTCTTGTTGCAGGTGTTATAAATGCCTGTACGGATTTGATCGCCGTCCTTCTCCCCATCCGAACCGTTTGGACTTTGCAATTACCAACCCGACAAGTCGTCATAGTCGTTCTTCTATTCAGCTTAGGTTTCATGTCCTGCATTGCTGGGATAATACGAACATATTTCATGTATAAAGTCACCACTTCATATGATCAGACATGGAATTCTTATCCGGTCTGGATTACAAGCGCTGTTGAGCTGTACATAGGCATGGTGGGTAGCCAAGTCGCTACAAAAGATTTCTCTTACTAACAAAGATCAGATAAGTGCCTCAATACCAGCGACCAAGCCGTTCTTTACAAGCTATCTTCCTCGAGTTTTCGGCCCACTAGTCACTGTACCATCCCATTTCTCTCAAAACTCTGGACAACAAACACAGCACCGCTCAAATCAAACTATCATTATTACCGCCAATCGCCATGACCATGAAATGCTGACATTTGAGAAGGCACTTGGTGCTGAGAGATCCGGCACTTCTTCAATGATGAGCAGGACCGATGAGAGTAGAAAGGACAGCGAGGAGGAAGAATGGTTTAGGATGACACAGAGTGTTAGGTTCGCTAAACATGAGCTATGAAGAATTCTAATTATTGACTGTAATTTACGGAGCTTGGGATGGCGTTCTCTCCCAGGAGTCTTGCTTTTCTCATTGCATGATCATCTGGGTATAATCGCAATTAGATCCGACCTGTATGCAAATCCTTCAATGGCTATCTTCTTGGCAAATGAATCTACCAACGCAGACCCCAAAATACATCTGTCTACGGAAAATATGAGCTTCCGGAAGAGAATCTACCATACTATGAGACCTAATACTCATGCTACCCGTTCGCCCCAAGGGTCGCAAAATGCAATCATAATAGTCACAATGTATCGCTTTCTGGGATCATTTAGAGACAAATGGGTATCGAACCCCAGTACTGAATGGCTGGCCCGTAGGGACCTCCCAGAACAGTCGTATCCATGTCTGCAAACGTGGGCACTCATGTCTTTCTTGGTACCGCATTGAGAAAGCCACCTTTCAAGGGCAGAAATAATCCCAGAAATATGTGCTCTAGATCCAGCCGTCCTAGATCTCCTGCGATGGCTACCTTCTTCCATGCCTCAAGTCTATGCCATCTCCATTACAGGAGCTCAGCACATTTGTTAAATCTGCAGAACGAAAGCCAAAGCCTGTTGTGAATCTCACCATGAGATGCCCACATTTCCGATAAGCCAGAGACGTAGAATAGGTGGCACCAGGATCCAACCTTTATTCATCCCAATTCCATCCAGGGCTTCGCCTTTGCCCCAGCAGGTTTTTTGTCCGAACCATTCATTTCATCTCAGCTCTTTCCATCTCGCTCCACCAGCGTGATCTTCGGCACCACAGCTTCCAACGCCTCTTTATCTTTCTGACTCGGTTCGAATCCCAGTTTCTTCTCCGCCGTATCTGAAATATAGAGGCCGATTGCACCCCATGCAAGAAAAGCAAGCCCAACTCCGAAACGCGTCTTTTGGGGTAGATTGCGGAAGCTTCTTGGATAATGTTAGCTCATTGTAAAGCTGCAGCAGAGATGCATAAACTGGAGAAAGAACTCACTGGAGCAGAGCCATTTTTGGTCGTTGTTGTTGCAGAGAAATTCGAGAGAATGGTTGTTAGTGGCCTACAGCTCCCGAGGCAGCTAGCGACGATGGCCCTTTTGCCCCTTCTATCGCCCTTTGGTTTGAAATGCCCCGCCATTGATGAGGATCGTCAGCCTCACTTC
>Ga0302227_10003324_pt1 | contig 10634 bp, 20 predicted proteins | sample II_Palsa_N1_1_FD_193525 | JGI IMG/M metagenome (GOLD analysis project Ga0302227, IMG submission 193525) | Peat permafrost microbial communities from Stordalen Mire near Abisko, Sweden - II_Palsa_N1_1 | ecosystem: Environmental > Terrestrial > Soil > Palsa > Peat permafrost | place: Sweden...
TACGGCCGTGGCGACAGTGCACGCTGTATCAAAGTTCATCGCGAAATAACTGGGAGAGCGTCGGCCAGTGATGAAGAACTGAAGAGAAAGAAAGAAATGAAAGAAATCGGAGTGCCTGACGAATTCAGTTCGTTGGAGCGATTGGACGAGGAAGGCGACAGAACGATCCAGTGAGACCACACAAAGAGAAGTCGATGAAACGATGTGATTTTTTTTTTAATTTTTTAAAAAAAATTCAAGGTAGACAACATAGTGGACAATAGGCTCCTTAGGGGAGAGAACGAAAAAACAAAATTTAGCGCTCAGAAATCGAAAAGAGAAAAGAGTGGTGGGGGGAAAAACACGTCGACTCGTTCAGGCTTGGCTAGCGTCCAGGAGACCAGCTAGGCGCAAGTGGAGGATGCGGCGAACTTGGAAGAGACGGAGGCAAGCACGGACAAAGATGAACCTGGCGCAAATACAGAAATAAAATATGAATAGGTTGCAACACGAACGTCGTTTTTCTTCGTACCAGCCGAGGAGCATGAAGGCGTACGAGAGCCAGAGCGGGAGAGCGCTGTCATCAAACAGGTTGCTGCCAGTGGAGCCGTACGGAGTCTCACCGGTTCCAGAGGAGCCCATGTAGCTGCCAGCATAGCTGCTGGCGTTGTCGACATACCACTGGAAGGTGTCCATGTACGAGCGCATGTAGATGCCCCAGTGGATCAGCTGGAGGCCGATACCAGCGAGCGCTCCGTTGCGACCAGCGTGCGACGTCGACATGAGGAAGGCGCCTGGATTTTCCTGGTTATTTAAAAAATAATTAAATAAAAATAATTAAATACATAGGAAGCCAAAGATGCCAAAGAGCCAAGAGATGAGCATGGTCAGGATAAAGGTGAAGCCGCTGCCGATGGGCAGACCGTCGATCAGCATGTCGTCAGCGGAGACAGTGGCCGTGACAATGCCAAAGGGAACGTGGGGTGCATTCTCACCGCTGAACACCTCGCCGTATGCCTAAGAAATACGAAATTTTGTTTTTATACCTCTTTGTATAATACAATTAAATTTTCCGTACGGGCAGGCGGTCGTCCTCGTACTTTGGAGGCAGGGGGGCCACGTTTGAGAAGACGCCATCGTTCTGTTGAGCAGCAACCGATGCTGCAACCGCCGCCGCCGACGACGATGCAGCAGCGGCAACGTTCTCAGTGTTGCTATCAACCTCGGCGACGGCGACCACAGCGGGCTGCTGCTCAGAGGCGAGCGACTCCATCTGGATTTCGTCCGCAGCAGCCTCGTCCACATCGGACAGCTGATATTGTGCAAAAAACACACGAGGGATTTAGTATTGACACAGCGACAACCCGAAAATAACCTCCACGAAACAACCAAAAACAAGCACAGCACGCAGCGTCCCCATTCCCGCTCCTCCCTCCCCAGAAAGAGGCAGCAGCAGCCTGCAAGAATCACCGGGCTGTCTGTCTCATGACATAAGCCCAATGTCCGCGTCATACGCCTCTGACTTTGTTTTCTCCTCTCCCCCAAAACGCTTCTCCAAAATACAGTTGTAGTTGCGGGGCATTAATAACGCCAAAACCCTCTTCAGCGCTTGCTGCCCTCACGACCTTTCGCGCGCTGGTGTGTTCTGGTACCTTTGCGTAGTTGTGACGGGGCGTGGACATCGTTGTTTTTAGAAAATATGGCCGCCTCTATGACGTCGACGGCTCAGGTTCGCGTGGAAATCACTCAGACGGACGCGCTGCTCCCGACGGGCGATGCGAGCACGGGCACGCTGAACAACGCCGAGGTCAATGAGCAGTCTGGCGCACTCGAGCCTGAACAGGTATCCTCGTTTTATTTTTGTTGGCCGGAACTGACGACGTGATTAGGTCCTTTGGTTTGTGAGCCGACAGACCGCCGACACCAAGCCCGAGACGACGACGACGGTACGAGTTGCCCTTTTCGCAATGCACGCACCGCTCATGTCTGCCAAACACAAACAAACAAACAAAAAATAAAACAAAAAAAAAAAACCAGAAAGTCGAGCGCAACCTCATCACGGCCAACAGGCCATCGTGGCTGCCGCTCTCGAGCCACGACTGTCTGATGCTCGAGCTCACGTACCGCCAGAACAGCAACGTCGAAAAGGTCTCGCCTCCACCGTCTTTCGAAAACCAGTCGCTGCACGAGCCGACGGCGCAGGATCGGACGGTTCCGGTCAAGGGCGACCTCTGGCAGGTGGACGTGGAGCGCCGGCTTGCGTTCCCTGTGTACTGGACGGGCTCGCCGTGCAGGATCATCCGTGGGACATGGTTCCTGGACCTGGGCAACAACAGCCAGCTGCAGCCGCTGAGCGAGGACCTGGCCGCCCAGATCGAGCAAGCGTTCAAGCAGACGCCCTGGAAGGGACGCGAGCCGGACGACCCGTTCAAGCTGAGCCTGCTCGACGACGCCCACTTTGTCCTGTTCTTTGCCGACGAAACCATCCTCTTCTACGAAAACTCGTTTTCGTCGCGGCTGCTCATGCTTGTGGTAAGCGTGGAGGGATTGGGCTGTTCTAAAAACCGGATGCACAGAACCAGAAGAAGACCGCTGGCATCCCGCTCAAGCGCGCAGGTCGCATCATCGAGTCGCAGCAGGAGAAGCAGCAGAGACTTGAAGAGCCCAGCAAGCACGAAGTGTCGCACCTCGTCCTCGTTGTTCACGGCATCGGCCAGCGCATGGACGGCGCCGACATCAACAGCGATGTCGAGCAACTCCAGAGCAAGATCGGCAGCTTTGCACGGACCCACGCCAAGGAGGCGTACTCCAAGGGCAGCATGGTCTTTTTGCCCGTTCAGTGGCGCCGCAACCTTGACGTATGCTGACGAAGTAGAGTTTGAAAAAGATATGAACAGGTTGTGTCTAGCTCTACTGCGACGGCGAGCCATCCACCGAGTTTGTGACGATCAACGAGATCACGCTCAAGGACCTCGCGTCGGTGCGCAACGTCCTAAACACGACAGCGGTCGATGTTTTGCTCTTCATGTATGTCTAATAATAATTATAAAGAATATTTTTTATTCCCATTTGGTTTACGTACTTGGCAGGACCCCTCAACATCGCAACAAGATCCTCGCCAAAGTTAGCACCGAGATCAATCGAATTTACAGCAAGTTTAGTAAGTTTTAACTGTTTTTCTTTCTTTGAAAATTTCTGTCGTCCCCCCCCCACAGTCGAGCGAAACCCAGATTTCCTGTTGCGCCAGGGCAAAGTGTCGGTCATCGGGCACTCTCTCGGCTCAATCATCATGTTTGACATCTTGTGCCACGTCGATCCGCTCATGTTTTCTTCCATTGCCGTGCCCGAACTCGACGACGACGACGAGATGATCCGGCTCAAGCGGCAGATGCGCGAGCTCGAACACCGTATCCAGTACCACAAGCGCTACCAAGAGTTGCGCAGCAGGGACCCGAAAAAGGCCGAGACCACGGTCGAGTCAACCCTGGACATCATTGAGCCACTCAAGTTTGAGGTGGACCAATTCTTCGCCCTGGGCTCCCCGATCGGCATCTTCATGGCTATCCGCGGCTGCCGCTTTGCCGAGTCACGCTCGGCTGTTGAGCCAAACGGAAGCCTCGTTTACCCTGCGGTTCGCAAGATGTACGTACATGGGGAAAAAATACAAATACAAATAAAATAAAAAAAATTTTTTTTATTGATAATTTTTCTAATGCCAGGTTTCACATGTTTCACCCATCCGACCCGATTGCGTACCGGCTCGAGCCCTTCATGGACCGGTGCGTTCCTTGTTTTGTGCTCTCCTGAAGTAAATCTACTTGCGTAGCTCGATGGTGTCGACGCCCCCCGCCTACATGCCGTACGCGCACGGAGGCAAGCGGACGCACATCGCGCTGCAAGAGTCGGTGACACGAGTGAGCAAGTCGACTGGCGAGTTTGCGCGCAACGTGCAGTCATCGCTCACGGGCATCGGCAACTTTTTCTCGCGCATGAAGTCGGGCACGACGTTGGGCTCGCTTGCCTTGCCCGAACCAGCCCTGCTGACGCCTGCGCCCAAAGCCGAGGATTCCAGGGCGCCTCTGAGCGCCTCCAACCTCCTTGAGACCCTCGGTGACGGCCGTGTCGATTACATGATGCAGGTACGAAACCATCGAATAAGAAAATAATACTAGGAAAATAATACTTTTTTATATAGCACGGACTGATCACCGCCGAGCTCGTCAATCTGCCCGAGGGCGTGCGTTCGCACATGAACTACTGGGACACGGAGGACATTGCCCTCTTCCTCCTACTAAAGCTTCTGGACCTGCCGCCCTCGATTGTTGATTTTAAATAAGTATACCGTACCACTGCTTGTTTTCTTCTGTGAGTCTCGCGATCTCCTTCCTGAGGTCCTCGACTGTAGCGTCGTGCTTCCTCAGCTGGATTCTTTGGCATGAAAAAAAAAACCTGTGAACGTGTTCGAGACGAAAAATAAAAGGAGGGGGGACAAACACGCACGCGAACACGCACGAGACAACAGCACTAAAGAAAACTCAAAGGCCGACTAATTGAATAAGCAGCACAAAACACAGCAGACGGCCTCATAGATCGCGACGCAGCAGCACACCTCTGCGCACGAGTCTTGAGGTTGTTGTTGCTGCAAATAGCACGTTTATTTATTTATTCACTGGCCTGACCGGTAAAAACCAGCGTACCACGACCACCGGCTGTCGTTGCTGCTGGACGACGACAACGTTGGCTCCGCCTGCAGCATACTGGGGATACTGCTGTGGGTACGGCTGCTGCTGAGGGTAGCCTGGCTGGCCATACTGCTGCGGAGGGTAACCCTGTTGCGGGTAGCCCTGTTGCGGCGGGTAACCTTGTTGCGGGTAACCTTGTTGCGGGTAGCCCTGTTGCGGCGGATAGCCCTGCTGCGGCGGATAGCCCTGCTGGGGGTAGCCGCCAGGGTACTGCGGTGGTTGCTGCTGGGGGTACGAGTTGTTCGGGTAGGCCATGTCTCCGTGGAGTATTTACAAAGTTGAACTAACGTGGCCTGGCTGAGTCTCCGCAGCGATCTTGGCCTGTTGAATCCCACCAATCGATCCTCCACCAATCGATCCTACGTATCCTACAAATGTACACACTACGATATGGTAAATTTACAGATCAATCAACGAGCAAATGGTACAACGAGACGGCGATGAGCGACGCAAACAGGAACGAGCACGACTGGAGGATGGTCTGGGCGAGCAGGGCGCGATGCTGGGGCGTCCAGCTCTGCAGCTTAAAGTTTATGAGCGCGACGAGGAAATGGTGGCCATCGAGGTAGTACGCCGGGACCATGTTGAGGACGGCCAGGGCCAGCGAGAGCGAAAAGATGTACTGGAGGATGAGCTCGAGATGGAGGGGGCCCGTCAGCGGGAACAACGATGTTCGGGGCTGGTAGTCTGTCAGGAGCGATGTTTGGTACAGCTCTCTGTAATAGAAAGAAAAAAAATTAAAAAAAAAAAAATTCAAACCAACCTAGGATCGCCGACAAAGAGGGCCAATGGCTCGTCGTGGAGGGCGATGCTGATGAGCCGCTCGGTTGCGTTGAGCCTTGGCAGGACGCAGATGCTGTGCGCGCCGTCGGGGCACTGCTTTTGGAGGGCGCACGGCTCGTTGGTGACGATCTGGCGCACGGGGAGGCAGTAGGACGCGAGGTGCGCGGTCGCATCGGGCACGGTTTGGAAGCAGATGGACGATGTGAGGATGTCGGCGTTGGCGCCACCGTCCTCCTGGCAGCAGTCGTAGACCGACTGAGGAAACATGTCTTCGATCTTGGCCTCGTTGACGCAGTGGCCGCCCTCGAGGAGCGAGTTGTTGTTGTGCAGGCTCTGGAGTATGCACTGCTGCCAGTCCTGCGTGTTGCGGACGTCGCACTGGTTGACGCGCTCGATGATCGAACCGACATACATGCTGCCGTGCATCGGCGATCGGTCGTCCAGCCACAGCACGGTGGCCCCGTTGCCTGGCGCGACGTAGAACGGCCAAAGCAGGACGGACGCAGAGTACACGCCGAGCACGCACCCAACGCACAGTACGAAATTGTGCCACACGCCCGCACCAAATATCCTCATCTGGCGAAGCGGTGGTAATCGGTCCAGGTCCTCGTCCTGGAACTCGACAAACGCGCCCGGATACATGACATACAGGAACACACCAAACCCCCGTACCGGCACGCCCTCGCTAAACGGGGGACGCATTTTTAGTTACATAAACCAGCTGCGAGTTGCGCTCACCACACGGCAGCGACGGCATGGCCAAACTCGTGGAAGATGCCGCTCGCGATCAGGCCAATAAGAAAGTACCCGAGCTGGCTCACGGGCAGATTGACTCCTGGCAGCTGCACGGAGACACACACACACACACATGCACGCAAAATGAGAATAGAAACAAGACGAGGTCAAGCAATCGTACCACGGGGGACAGGATCTGCTGGTCTCGAGGGCGCGTAAACTGCGCCACGAGTGCGGCGACGACGAGCACGACCGAGACGACCATGCACACGAGCGCAAACCACGTCGCGATCGTGAACCACACCTTTAGAAACCCATGGTACCGCTGGTTGAGCGTCGCAAACAGCGCGTTCCATCGCGTCGAGAACCAGCCGACGTAGCCCACGTCCACCGTTATCCCGCTCTGCTGCAGGCGCTCGCCGTACGACCGCGACCTCTGCCAAAATCCAAAAAAAGGGGGGGGGCTTAGGACAAACACGTTCCCCAGTAAACAGAGCACGTACCCGCCGCAGCCATCGGTCCCCCGCCCACACGGCCGCCCACACGAGAACGAGCGGCATCAAGACAGAGGCGACAGCTGACGTCATTGGAAAGCGGCCTTCTGTTAGGGGACACATCTCCCGTCCCCATCCATCATCAATGTTTTTGCCTTGATCTCCCACAAAAACTGGACGCGGACGCGGACGCGGCCCAGCAGGCCGACGCCCAAGCGCAGCGGTCGACGTCGATGGATGTCGTGGATGTCGTGCCCACGCCCGGCGCGACTACGGATGACGAGGACGAGGAGGACAGGCGGCTGGACGAGGGTGACGACGACGATGGGGAAAACAAGGCGTCGCTCGCGAAGAGGGTGCCGGTGCCAAGTGAGGGTGAGCAGGATGACGAAGGTTCGAGGGAGCAGCGGTATCTCAATCAACATCGGCTGCACCAAGAGCGGGAAAATGTTCACTGGCGTCGACTGGTCAGGTTGGCACTCGTATGTTACCAACGGCCCTCGAAAAAAGAAGGTGCGGCTAACCCTGCCTTGTTCACAGTGGATCCGCCAAGTGCTGTCATTGGGGGGCGGCGACGACCTCGAAGACATCGTGCCCGATCCAAACTGGGAGCTGCCTTGGCTGGACCTGCTGCAAGTTGTGGGGAATCACCAGGGACCGCTCATGCTCGATCACAACGAGCTGACGTACATCCCCCCGCTCATCAGCAGGCTCACGCAGGCCACCGAGTTGCACATGTCGCATAACCAGATCGAGACCCTGCCCAGTGAGCTGGGTAAATCAGCCGATCACTTTGAACGAAATGAGAAATAAAATACCACGACAGGCAAGCTCACGAAACTGAGGAGGCTCGAGCTCAACGACAATGTCCTGCTGAGACTGCCAATGTCGCTAAAGAAATTAAAATCGCTCGAAAGGCTCAACGTGGGCAACAACTGTTTGGACTTTCTCGTGCTAGAGGTGAGCTCATCGCATTGAAAATAGCCGTGTGTTCTGACCGAAAAATACTACAAAAGATATCCAAACTGTCGAATCTTCGCGAGCTGTACGCGTACAATAATCGGCTGACGTTCGTGCCCCAGGTAGCAAACAGGAAAAACCACGGTAAGCAATAAACAACAAGTTTTCTCGGGTAGGAACTGCCGCAGCTGCAACACCTGACCATTCTGAGCTTGACGGGCAACCAACTGCGGATGCTGCCCGAAGATTTTGGCCTATTGAGAAACCTGATCCAGCTGTATCTGACAGACAACCTTTTGGAAGAGCTGCCCGAGTCTATTTGCAACCTGCGGCGGCTCATGGTCTTTCAGGTCTCGGTCAACCGCCTCTGCGATCTTCCTGCCCAGCTGGGACAGCTCGACCGACTCTTCCATCTCTCAGTGGCCTACAACCAACTGCTGTACAGTCGTTCCTTTTTGCAACTGGTACGACTAAAAGTTTCGTTCCAACTTAGAAATCTGCCCGCGACCTTTGCAAAGCTGAACAAGCTCGTCACTCTCGAACTGCAACACAACCGCATCTCTCAGCTGCCCCCTCGACTGCTTTTTTCACTCACTCGCCTCGTTAAATTGACGATGCAGGGCAACTGCCTCCAGTCTATAGGCGCCGACATCGGCAGCCTCAGCTCACTCGTGGAACTGGACGTGCGCAATAACCTGCTCACGCTCATTCCCGTCGAGCTGGGTCGGCTGGAGAAACTAAAGGGTCTGCTGAGGTTTTCAATCGATATCGTAAAACTAGCTTTTCACAGTGCTGAGGATATCGGGAAACAAGCTCACGTACCTTCCAGACTCGTTAAAAAAGCTCACAAGATTGGAGACGCTGGACGCTGACCACAATGACCTGGTACCCTACCGTTCACTTTTTTTTTTTTGTCTTTTTTGGGGGGTATTTTTAATGTAAAAACACCAGAGCCGCACGTACAACAAATTTGGGAAACGGCTCGGACAACTGCGCTCCCTCGACCTGTCGTACAATTCGTTGGTGTCTCTTCCGGAGCGCTACGTCCATCTGGTCAATCTTACGAGCCTCAACTTTGATAGCAACAACATGACAGCCATACCCTCGACGATCGCCCAGCTTACACGTCTCCAACTGCTCTCGCTGCAGTATAACAAGCTCGCGTCCATCCCGGCTGAGCTCAGTAAGCTGCGGGATCTCCGTATTCTCAAGGTTTCCTTCAACTGCCTCACGGAATTGCCGGTTTCGTTGTGCAACATGCAAGTCCTGCGCGAACTGCATGTCCGCGGGAACCCGAGCCTGAAGAAGCTCTCGTGGCGCATCGGAATGATGAAATCGCTCGAGATCTTTGACATTGGCGAATGGAGCGACGACTTTGTCATCGATTATGTGCGTTCTTTTTTTTATTTTGCTTCCAATGTAATATATTTTTTTTTTTTCCAGCAAGAGTCGCCGATATTGGACGATACGACAACAGTGGCGACCACTGCCAGCACAACCGACGTTCAAGTGCCACCGTTCCAGTTCGTCTCGGCAGCAGTTGCCGAGGAACGCATCTTGCGCTTAATGATTGACATTGCCACGGAGAGGTTGGAAGCGCTCAACAGTGCTGGGACTGCAGTTGCCGCCCCTGCTGCTCCTTCTGCAGCTGCAGCCCCACTGACCGCTGCTGCTGGGGCTGCTGGGGCTGCGTCGAATGAAGATGATGCTATTTCCGATCAAACGCCACTTCTTCTGCACACAAGCGACGAAGCTGCGACCCAGCAGTTTGCTGCACGGCTGCACTATTACGCCGATGTCATGTCACGTCTTCGCCACATCGTCACCGCATCCAATAACCTCTACACGCAGCAGCAACAACATCCGCCCACCTCAACCGATATCAACAGTAAATTTTTTTTATTTATAAAAAAAAACTTTTCTTTAAAATATTTATACCAGACATGTTCTCTATCCTGGGCCTGAATGGACTCGCTGTGGAGGTCGATCCTCAAGGCCAACACGAGCAGGGCTGGTACCCAAATGAAAAATGGAAAATCGTGTCTAATGAAGATCGCATTTTATTTAGGACATCACGTTTCCGAGACAGAATGCAGCGAGCAAAGCAGACCATGCGCGGGCTCACAACTGCCACACGACTTCGCGATGCTGATACAGCCGACTTGGCCACTTCTCCGCGCTCCCCTACAAAGGGCTCAACCGCACAGCATCCAACGTCCCATGTTTGTTCATCTTTTTTTTTTTCAACTACTTGTTGATCAAAATACCATTTTAGAGACCGAGGGTCCGCGACATCTCTTGGGACGATGTTCCAGTGGCGGCGGCGGCGTCTTCACCCGATATCTCTGGTGCAAACGGATCCCTTGGTCTCAGTTTGTCAGAGGAGGAAGCGGTTGTTACGGGAGGCCCACACCACCAGCGTTCAGCCAGCGGTTCTGCGATGCAGCGCAACAACACGGCACGACGGCCCTTGCGATCATTTGCTGTGCGATCGCTCTCTGGAGATGGCGGCATGTCCGTGACGGTTCGTGAACCTGTCTCGCCGCCGATCCGACCGCCCTCGCTGCTGTCTCAGGGCTCCGTAGGCGGCGCTGCCCGTCGATCGCGCTCGTTCTTGTCGGAGAATTCAACTGGCAATGACGACCCTTTTGTCAAACCACAAACGACCTCTCCCCCGCCGCCTCCTGTTCTGGCCGCCGTTCGAACCGACTGTGCAGGCTCTCCTGCCAAAGATGGCCTGTTTAAGAACTCGGATCCGTCAAGTTCTGAGCCAACGGCCTCTTCGCCACCACCACCACCACCACCGCCACCGCCACCTCCTCCTCCTCCGCCGCCGCCGCCGCAACCACCACCACCAGCAGCACAGCCCCCAGCAACATCTTCAAAAGTGCGATCGACAATATCTATCCCTCTTTTGGACCTTCCGAGGCTCGGGTCTGGA
>Ga0302227_10003325_pt1 | contig 10634 bp, 6 predicted proteins | sample II_Palsa_N1_1_FD_193525 | JGI IMG/M metagenome (GOLD analysis project Ga0302227, IMG submission 193525) | Peat permafrost microbial communities from Stordalen Mire near Abisko, Sweden - II_Palsa_N1_1 | ecosystem: Environmental > Terrestrial > Soil > Palsa > Peat permafrost | place: Sweden...
TCATGTTTTCCTGAGGAGTGTAATTGAAGGTAGCTCTCTGGGAATCCTGTGGAACGTTACCCGAATGTGCAACGGTGTAACCCAGAGCACCACCGGAAGCGACGTAAACTTGCTGGCCACCTGGGACGGCAGCATATAAGAAGAGGGTGCCAGAGCCGTTGCTTGCAAAGACTGTTGCGTTGCCATCTGAAAACATGAATATTAGAAAGAGCAGGGGACAAAAGAGTTTGAGAGGGAATCTACACTGGGAGCAGCCAACTTTTGGCATGCCTTTCGGACAAAAGGTGGTTGTTGCCTTGTTGAGGTAAAATCTTTGGCCACTTGCGTTGACTTCGCGAAGGTTGACGTTATCGTTGCCGACGTGAGTAGAGATGCCAATGAAGGTGGTCGTGCTACGAGCGGGTGCTACTGCGGAGGCGAAAACTACCAGCAGAAGGACGATGACAGCTCTGGTGAACATCTTGGAAATTAATCTAAAGGCTGTTTAGGGGTGATGGTGGTGTGAAGTCTGGAGTGCAAAATTGATGGAACAATTGATGAAGTGATGGCTGTTGATGCTCAATTGATAGAATGTGGGTGATGATGTGTTGTTGATGAAGAAGAAGAGAGAACCGATTGCGAGAGAGAAAGAAAGCAGTTAAACACCCCGAGGAAGGAGCTCGCTCTTTGCTCGAAAATCGCCGTCTCTGTCCCATCGTGGCAGGAACGAACAGATGGAACGTCAGGACAGAGAAAACACCGGAACACCAGGAATACAACGGCAACGGATGACCGTTTCCTCATAATGTTTCCCGACAACCGTCGATGTCGTCTGCCAACCATGAGCAGTCTCAGTGGTAATTCGCGTCCACTTGCTGAAGCCAAATAGATGTTTGGACCTTTGAATTGAAAAGGGGCTGTCGGAGGACTTTAGGTTTTGTGGGCCAGTTCGTAATTTCTGTCCATGGAGGGAAGGAGATTGTATTCGTTCGAATAGCTGGGAAACTGTTGCAAGAGGTAAGGACCTTGGCTTCATGGCTAAAGTCATTTGCCGGTACTGTTTCGTGACCTCCGTTTGCTCAGCCTCGTTTTCCAAGGTCTCAAATGCCTTGCTAGTAGTGTGCTAAGCTCTCAGATGATTTCCAGAAGTAGTGCAATACACCATTTGACAGTTTTTGACTTACTTATTCGCCGCCTATGGCTCGTGTGTACTTGGCTGGCAGCAGTTTTCTGTGTGGACTTCCTGGAATCTGAGCTAATGGGAAAGTGTTTGTGGACATGGTTATGCTCTGTAACATAGAAGTGATTCAAAGGTGTATTATATCCGTTCATCAGAACTTACATTTTGACGGGAGTTCTCGTTGATAGATGAGCATAACCTTGTTCATTCCAGTGCATGACTCGAGCCGCAACTATCTCGAAACGTGTCTGGATCTGAGCAAGAAGTTCTAATTTTGTTCCCTTGGGTGGAAGCTGAAGCGTGACAGCACTTACTGTCAGCGCGGTGTTCATGGCCTTTTTTCGTTCCTAATAACCTGAATTTGAAGTTGAATGTCACGTACCTAAGCCAATTCGAAAGGGAGGAAGGAATCGCTTTGAGCAGGAACGTGTCCTTGGGCAAGTTTAAGGAAATGAAACTTACGAGATACCTGGATCGATACACATATCACACAAACCCGGTGTGACCAGTCAGGCGTTACATTAGTCAAGCATCAAGTTCAAATATAATTTTCTATGTGACCTAACCACGCGTATCCAGCACTTGGGAGCGTTCAGTGGAAGCCAGCAAATGAGTTGTCTATGTCTTCCAGAATTCATTGGAAGTCAGTATGATCCGCAAAAGCGGTTTATGGGTATAGCAATTGTGTCAGGTACGTGGTATGCCAGATGCGAAGCTCACGACCCAGGTGGCCAAGTCCCATTAATCTCCTCAACGCCAAAGAATGAATGCTAACCATTTGATATACGGAACCGACCCAGAAACGCCTGCTGCTGCTTTGTTATGCCAAGAAAAGTGTACTGATGGATTCTCCATGATGCACCCGGCGTATGGCCTCAGCGAAGAGTCCGCCGACCTCCAAAACTTCCAGCTTAGGGCACAAACGGGCATGGTCGTCCTGTGGAACGCTGTTCGTCACCACGACCTTGTCAAGAGATGAGGCATTGATACGTGCAATGGCATCGCCACTGAATACACCGTGGGTGAGCAAGGCGTACACTTGAGTTGCACCTTCCTTTTTCAACAGCTTTGCAGCGCGGGTGATTGTATTGGAGGTATCGGCCAAATCATCAACCAATATGCAGACTCTTCTTGCAACGTCTCCCACAAGCATCATAGTGGCATTTTGTCGGTCTGTAATACGGGTGGGACGACGCTCCTAAGGGATATGAGTTTGCGCAAGTTTAGAATTAAGGGAAGTTTTACCTTGTGGATCAACGCGAATTCCATATTCAGGTCGTCCGCAATTGCCGTTGCCCTCTTTGCACCACCAGCATCTGGGCTGACAATGACGGCATCCTTATAGTCCGGAATCTTTGTTCGGATATAATTCTTCAATAGTCCTTTTCCATACAGATTGTCCACTGGGATATCGAAGAAACCCTGATATTGAGCGTCGTGGAGATCCATGGTGATGATGTGGTCAGCACCAGCGCAAGTCAAGAGGTCTGCCACAAGTGTTCCAGCCTGCGCAACCCATTGTTTGTATCCTGGCTTAGCCTGGAAAACGCTCTTGGCTTCTTTAGTGAGCATAGAAGGCTCTATATCATGAGTGGTGAACGCAGGACCAGTTTGAGAACCCGCAGAGCTGCCACGGCCCCGACCGTTCGTCAACGACGTCGCGGAGTCAATTGTATCAGATCGTCGAGGCGGCGTGATGCCGTTCGTGTACAGGTTTCCATTTTGTTGCTCAAGCGAAGTCTTGACTAATTTCCTTTGTAGTCCCTCCATACCATTACCAGTACCATTGGTAATGCTAGCACTCTGGGGCTGGCCAGGGCCAGGAGTGGAAGGTCGACTTTCGAATGTGAAGTCGCTTCTGTTGACATCTGTTGGGGCTTTCGAGAGCGGTGCTCCTATCTTGTTATATGGGAGGTCGGGCTGTCGAGAGTAAGGGAACAAAGGAAGTACGGCAGTGACTCGCTTTGCGGATCCTGTTTTGCAGGCAGAGATCATAATGCAGAGGTCAATGAAATTGTCATTGACCTTACCACTTCCAGACTGGATAATGTAGACATCTTTGCCACGCACTGAGTCCTGGATCTCCAGGCGGCTTTCCCCGACGGAAAATTTACTCAAAATTCGCTGACAGGCAGGCACCCCGAGTGTATTGCAGATGATTTCGACAAGAGCAGGATGAGAATTTCCCCCGAGGACGACGATGTTGCGAACCATGTTGGAATGCGGGACAAGGCTAAATCGTGGTTGTGATTGAGGCTGTAGATGTCGTTCGGTGGAATGCGGGATATTGGATGGTGGGCTGAGAGCCGCGGCAAAAAAGACCGAGCCGTTAAGAGCTACGGCGAGAGAAAGGTGGCGGCAGCGAGAGGAAGAGTGAAGAGGGAAGTGAGGGTTATGGCGAGAGGGGGCAGACACGCTGTTTGAGTTTGCAGTCCATCTGTTCAGGCGGGAGGTTTATTTGATACAGAATTTTATGTCGCCTCCAAAACTTTCACGAGGAGGTAAATTTGCAAGAGCTTGTACGCTAAAATTACTTAGCTAGGCCGCAAGCGGCGCTGTTTGGTGGGGTGCAGAAGGCGGTGAACAGAATTCTGCCACGACGAACTGCATGCAGCGAATCTCCAGAGGAAATAACGAAGCTCATCATTCCAGCGCATTTTTAGCCATAGTCAGCCAGAAAGATGAAGATCCTCGAATCCCAGTCAGCTACGCTGACTAACTATGAAGTCTACACGCATCTGATGGAGCAACGGGCTCGATATGCCAAGAAAGGACTGAAGGGGAGGAGGCCGGGCAACCTCGAGACCGTTGTCAAAGAGGTGGGATAGCTTCAAGGTGGCCTGGACTCGAACACTGACATTGAGATCGTACAGTTGATTGAATACTTCCAGGAAGCTCCCTCTCCACTTGGTTCCAAACCGTTCCCGTATAACCAATACACCATCCGGAACCTCTTCGAGCGCCTACGAGCCTATGATTTCACCAAAGCTGAATTCCTCATGATTCTCAACCTCAGGCCCACCAAGCCAGAAAACCTGAACACTATTGTGGAAGAAATGGAAGGCAGGTTCCCTGGAGAAGAGCAGCAGTTGGAGATATGTGCGATCATCACGGAGGTCTTGGGGAAGCCGGATGGAGAAGCTGAGAGACAAGCTATGAGTGAAAATGCCATAGAGGCTAGAAAAGAGATAGAGAGACAAGGCGAGAATATGGAGTTGGACGAGTAGCCGACGGTGCATTTGTCTGTACTCCATGAGCCATCGGTTGGAGTTTCGGAACTCTGCATTTTATGGGCGTTTACTGGGCCTTAAATAAGATACCAAGTTTTACATGTCTCTTTTGTTCTGTTTTCCATATTGCCTCCGATATTGATTGTATGCATACATTGCGATTGGTCTATTTTTTTGGGTCTTCGAATTCGAAATTTTGAATGGCAGTCAATAACTAACCAAGTTGCCTCGCAATCTCTGCTATCTGAGATTTAAAGGGTCATCACTAGTCTGTACCTTGGCGCCATCCCGATCCTCCCTAATGTCGTACCCTGACAAGGGTAGCAGCATTGAGGGCCACGATTCTTCCTCTACAGCTCATGCTCGTCATTTCACTGGTATTAGTTCCACCAAACCAATCTCGTTCATGTAGCTTAAGTTAAGAAAAACGTGTTAGTTCCTTTGACCGCGGTGTACTGAAAGCTTTTGAAGACTTTTCTACTTTATTGTCATTGATGCACTGCTGTCAAGTAAACAGTTGCATTGCCAATACATCGGACACATGGTCGAATTCTGAGAAATGGTAGTGCAAGACATACACGTCTGTGAGGATTAGGAACTTCACAATATAGTTCAAGGGCTCTGAACTGTATACATATCTCTTTCAGTCAGTTCCTGGCGGTGCTCCGTCTGATCACCAATATCTACAAGAATTGTATCATACTAATTCTCCAATCTCCTTGAGCTGTCGGGGGGTTTTATCTTAAAAACAACAAATATCAGCAAGCATTCATCTGACAACATATTCTCCTCCATTCTGAACTAGGAAAAGTTGGTGTAAAACTCATATCCTCGACTCTGTTAGTGGCTATCAATGGGGCCCACAGAGTGTTGTGAATTCAGAGATGGGAATAATGGAGATCTAGGAGCCACAAACTCTTTTGTAATCCCCACACTTCCAAATGTTCAAGCTCCAGTGTTTGCCAGGGTGCGAGAAGACAATAGTTATTGGCCGAGGACTCCAAGATTGAACCTGCCAGTTCTGCCTGAAACTCTGCAAATGTTTGGGACAAAGAATGTATAGGCAACGAGCCCGCACCCCAAAAGTCTGTGAATTACAGGACATTTCGATAATACACCACTTGAAAAACAACTGAACTTTTGCGCCATATAATAAATATTTAGAGCAGGCATTGATGGTATTTTGGCTTCTTTCCTACAAAATCCATCGAGTTTAAAGGAAAGAAAATTTGTAGTTAATCAATTATTTCTATATAAAGTGACCAACTTTGTTATCACGATGCCTGGAAAACTCGTTTAGATGCCTGTAATCCACAGTTTTATGAGTTGCGGGCTCGTAAGCCCCGACTTGGGATGGAGATGGACAGACAGTGAGTTTGCTCAAATGCTCATAAAAGCTTGGCACGGCAGTCAAATTATATCTAAAGCCATAAGTCTTCCTTGGTATTCCATGCAAAAAGCCATCTCGGGCGCCAGTAAATGCTCAGATTCCACCAACGCCAAGTCCCTACCCAATTCGCCATGTACAAATCACTTTTCCGATGCCAAAACCATCTTCTCTCTTTCGCTCTTTCTCCTTTGGTGTTGCTTCTTCGTATGCTTCCTCTCATTTTCCTCTCTTCTCTTAATAGCCTTAAGTTCCTCACCCTTGATCTCACCAGCCTTCTTGACCACCTTGGGAATATGCCTGTGCCTCTTAATCCGTCTGATTTCAGGCATATGCGCGTATCTTTCTGATAAGGCTTCATTGTATTCAAGCGCCGTGCGTTGTTTAGCAGATTTAATGCCCTCTCGTTTTGAGGCATTCGCTCTCCAGAGTCTGATGTTACCATCGTCGGATCCAGAAAGAATATATTTCGAATCCGGTGTCCATTTAACTGAGAAGACTCGCTGCATTCTCTTTGTATGATAAATGTCTCTTGAATGTCCTTTCATGCGGCTCCAGAGGCGCACTGTCCTGTCATATGAGGCACTCACAAGTTCCTCTCCCGTGGGAGAGAACTCAACATCCATGACCGCTGCCACATGGTCTTTAAGCACATTCAATGCTCTATCCATTTTCCTCATATCGAAGATGTAAATGTTGTGATCTTCTGAAGCAACAGCAAAATTAAAAGCTTCCATCGGATTCCAGGATATCGAATTCGACGCGAAATTCAAGATCGTCTTCTTTACCGGCATAGATGTTCGCAAATCGTAGAGGACAATGGATCGATCGGTGGCAGCAGAGGCTAATATTGAAGTCTCGATCTGGTTAAACACGACTGAGGTAATGGTATCGGTAGATGTTGGCCATTTCAGGACTTCGGGTGGCGCATTTTGCCTTTCCAGATCGTAAATCGAGATAACCGACGATGCAGCTGCAAACGAGTCTTTTGATCTGTGATGGGATAAACTTGTAAATGCGTTGGTCCCTAGCCAAGTTGCCATAGGCGCTGTACCAGAAGGTGTATCGTAAGGGGAAAATAGTTTGATCGTGCGGTCAGCAGCGCAAGTCAAGAGCTTCTGGTCTCGTGTCCAACACATTCCCTTCACAATATTCTCATGAGCCTGGACATTCCAAGTCTCTTCTCGGCTAACCAAATCCCAAATTTTCACAATCCCATCACCAGCTCCACTAGCAAAGTGCTTCAAGGAATTTGGATCTTTTGCCATCGAATACACTCCGTCAACATGTCCCTTTCCAAGCTGTGCTATGAATGGCGCAGCAAACATGCGCTCCATCTTCGTCGCATTGAGGGCTTTAGTATATTCTCGAGCGCGCTCGAAGGGGTGAAGAGCAGGATCCAGATTGCGGGGTTGTCTTTGGACATGCGACCCCGGCGTCTGGGCAGACGACGAGGGTCTGGTGAGAGCCTTGATTTTCTAGAACATAGAATCATTAGACTTCAATTCATACATTTTCAGCATCAGATTGCTCACCATTTTGGCTGTTAGTTGTTGGTTGCCATGTGCATGAGTCCTCCGATAAATTCTTTTCAGCCTCTCGGGGTTAGCGCCAAATTAGTCGCAGCCGCGTCCAAAGCTTCCGCCTAGGTCCCAGACAACCATCCTCTTCCTCCTTCATAAACATCACATCCATCTTCCGCATATCAAGATGGCACCAGCGAACTCAGCGAGGATAGAGGAGGCGAAGGGGTTGACGAAGACGGATCCAAGGAAAGCAGGGGCTCTGTATAAAGAGATCATCTCCAAACCTCCTTCAGTGACCTCAGACGCCGCTGTACGGGAGTATGAGACCGCACTGGTCAGTTTAGGGGAGCTGTATCGAGATGAAAAGTGAGCCGCAGAATGGATATTCTCCGGTTGAGCATTGCTAACTACATGTAGGAAGCCAGATGAGCTGGTAGAACTGGTTACGACGAGTCGGACAGTATTATCCTCCTTTGCGAAAGCGAAGACCGCAAAGCTAGGTATGATAGGTTGAAGAATGCATTTGTATAGCTGAGACACTAATAATGTGTGCTAGTCCGACAACTCCTCGATCTTTTCCATACAATCCCCAATTCCACCGATACCCAGATCATGGTTACGAAGTCATGCATTGAATGGGCCACCTCCGAACGTCGAGGATTTCTGCGACAGAACCTCGAAACCCGTCTTGTTCAACTTTACATGACCAAAACTGCCTACTACGATGCCTTGAGTCTCATCAATAGTCTGCTAAAAGAGCTGAAGCGACTCGACGACAAGCTTGTCCTCGTTGAAGTCCAACTCCTCGAATCGCGAGTCTACCACGCTCTCGGAAACGTAGCCAAAGGCCGCGCTGCCCTGACCAGTGCCCGGACGTCCGCAGCATCAGTCTACACGCCACCTCTTCTCCAGGCAGGACTGGACATGCAATCTGGAAAACTGCATGCAGAGGACAAGGATTTCAACACTGCCTTTTCTTACTTCATCGAAGCTTTGGACGGATACCACACGCAAGACGAGCCCGAGAAAGCGACTGCAGCACTTCAATATATGCTCCTTTGCAAAATCATGCTCAACCTTGCCGATGATGTCAATCAACTCATGACATCTAAGCAAGCGCTCAAATACGCCGGCAAGAACCTCGAAGCCATGAAAGCTGTTGCCCGCGCCCACTCTAACCGTTCCCTCGAAGAATACGAGAAAGCGCTTGGTGACTACCGCCACGAACTCGGCAGCGACCCCTTCATCCGCAATCATCTCCGCCGTCTTTACGATGCTATGCTGGAACAGAATCTCATCAAAGTCATCGAGCCATTTTCCCGCGTTGAAATCGAGCACATTGCTAAGATGGTAGGACTCGACACGCAGCAAGTGGAGCGAAAGCTCAGCCAGATGATCCTGGACAAGGTGATTATTGGAGTTTTGGATCAAGGTGCAGGGTGTCTGATTATTTATGACGAGACGGAGAGGGATGAAGGCTATGATTCTGCTTTGGCAACGATTGAGAAACTGAGCAGTGTGGTGGATGTGCTGTATACTAATCAAGCTTCTATGCTCGAATAGAGGGCTTAGACGGTAGCGGGGAAAGGCAAATGTACTGTATACTAGAGGCGCAGACGGGTGCGGAAGAAAAATCAAATGGTATCCCGAGAGGACCTTGCTATCCAAAACACTTTCTTTCAGCGACTCCAACACGCTAATTTACCAAAAACACCGTTATCCTAACCAGAATGAAATCCACCCATAACCGACCGAACATATTTACAATTTAGCACACACTTCCATTCTACTTCGTTTCCTCACGCCAATCATCCTGAGCACTCGATCCAACCAGCCCCAACGCTCTTCTTTCTTCCCCGACAAGACAAGCAAATACCCTCATCGCAACAACCTTCTCTTCCCATCCTGGCACAACCCCACGGAACTCGTCCACAGCCTCCAAATGCCATTGCTCAAACCGCATGCTCTCTCCTTGACTCGACACTTTCTTGCCCAGCAATTTACTAATCACCCTCGTTGAGTTACGTCTCTTCCTTGGTTGTTCACTCCTACTTCCTTCTCCTGAATTAGGGCCAAACGAGTCAGAAGAAGAGGGAGAGGATTGATTTTCTGGCTTCCATGATTGGAGAATCGAGTCCAGGAGGCGCCAGTGATCCTTTGACCACTTTGTTGAGGATAATGGTGCCACCGGTGAATCAGGCATTGGCGACGAAGAAACAAATGTCACTGCCTTGCTTGGACTACCATTTCCAGACCCGTAGTTTGCGGAGGGAGTTTTGAGGGGCGAGCGCAGACAGGACTTGGTAGGTGAAGTCGTTGGTAGTGGTGCCTGAACAAATTCGGTAGCAGACTGGAGGCGGAAAGATTCGGTCCATTTCAGGGTTCTGTTTTGGTTGGGTTGGTTTTCTTTCTCCTCAATTGAGAGCAGGGAAGAAGAATGAGGTTCCTCCTCACTGCACACTGATGGGGAAAGTTGATCCAAGGGAGTGTGCAGAGCTGGGAGACTATTCGTCCTGCTTGGCGACGAGCTGCGGAGTGGTTTTGATATTGGTGATGAGGGCTCTGGCAACCGACTGGGTGGTCGAGTCGTATTGACTTTCATAGGTCCGCCGAAGATTGTCGGAGCAAATGAAGTCTGCTTGATGGGCGAGGATGAGAAATCTGCCCGAGCTCGTGGATTAAACCCAGATTTTTGAGGGATTAGTGTGAATCCAGTCACTTCTCCGGATCTGGTCTCGCTTGACTTGGTCATATCTCTGGTATTTTCTGTAGAGGTTACTTGGCTTGAATATGAGGTTTGTTGAAGAGACCGCTCCGAATTTGCTGTTAGTTTCGGAAGAGGCTTCTCAGGCGAAGCCAGTAATGCTGAGAGATCAAAAGTGCTCTCACGGACTCGAGGCTTGAAATTCGACTTCTGTGGTATTTGCCATCCAGAGAGATCAGCAGGATCCGTCTCATCACTGTACACTGGTGTCACTATTCGTCGAACCGTAACTGGTTGAGATGTAGCACCAGCCGTAAGATCCTGCGTGTTGCCTTTAGCAAGAGCAACTCTCTCAGAAATCGGAGAGTCAAGTTGAGCCAGCTCATCGCTGTAGACCAGTCGTTTACTATTCTTTCTCCAAGGGCTTGGTATCTTGCTCCTTCTCGGCTTCTCGAAAGCATCCTTGATGAGTTCTTGCGGCGGTTGACCTGCAGGTGAAGAGGAATTCAATGTCTCTAAGAGCAGACCAAAGTCTTCGTCATCGCGACCGTAACCGTCGTTGTCATTATCATCGTCTGAGTCAATTACAATGACCGTGTTAGGATCAGCAGAAATAATTTGCTTTCTT
>Ga0302227_10003326_pt1 | contig 10632 bp, 10 predicted proteins | sample II_Palsa_N1_1_FD_193525 | JGI IMG/M metagenome (GOLD analysis project Ga0302227, IMG submission 193525) | Peat permafrost microbial communities from Stordalen Mire near Abisko, Sweden - II_Palsa_N1_1 | ecosystem: Environmental > Terrestrial > Soil > Palsa > Peat permafrost | place: Sweden...
TTCCGAGCGGGATTTTGGTTATAGACAAGCTGGTGAGGTCGAGACGAAACATCAAATTCTATGATTGGTGCAAGTATGGAGCGCTGCGAGGGCCGAAGTGTAGCCGCTGGGTTGCCCCTGAGAGGATCGAGGGGGTTGAATTCGTTAAGCGAGAGCCAGTCAACACTGGAGTCAACATTTCTACAGAAGCGATAGGAGAACAATATGCTATTGAACTAGTTCTATGTGAGCTTCCAGTACCTGCTTAGAATCTCTTCATGCCTAGTTTTGACCCCATATCCAGCGCAATCTCAATCGATGAACCCGATTGAGGTACTTAGCCCCTGGCAGTCGCAAAGTTTCTTCTTCGTATTGCAGTCGACGATTAATCAATAGCTCCAAAGTCCACCACTTGACCTGTCTTCTGCAAACAAAACAATGCCCCTCCTCTCGCTTTTATCACGAACTCGTAATCTATTGATCTTCAAATCTTCCTCTTCATCTAACCTATCTTCATCTGATATGCGCTCGCAAGCCCTCCTCACTTCATTCATGTCACTTAGCAAGCTCACACAAATAATGTTCAGGACCCAATTCAAAAGGCAACGCTTGAGACAAACAACGTTTGATTGACCAATTTTAGGGCAAAAGTTGCCATATTTGAAAGGTCATCAGATCCTGGCCTTCATCACTCGGTGTAGACGCCAAGCGTAGTGGGGAAACATTCCGAAACGGAACACGACCAACGTTCCACTTGAGCCTCAATAATACCGACTACAGGTGAGTAGATCATGTCTCTGAGATTTCAGATAGCTGTGAATAGACGTAGGTACTTCGTCTCTTCAACTCCCCACAATCGGTTGTGCAAGCGTCCACTTTCGGCTGATGCTATCTTCGTCGGGCTGCATTATTGATCTGATAGATGATAGTCTCGCAACCTGCGGCCTCACATCAGAAACACCCACGGCATGCCTATCGTCAATCGTCATCAGTTTCGTTTCAAACTAAAACGCACGAAGTTCAGACTGCTAACCCACAGTCCACTTTCCCTTCCACCTCACTCACCTTCTCAACTCGGAATGGGTCATACCAAGCTTTCTCGTCTGGACAAGCTTCTAACGTCTCAACTGCCAGGACAGCCGGTTCAGGCAGCAGGCAGTAAGTAAACACGACTTGAAGTGAAATGATATATGGACCAACTCAGTCCTCAAATTGAAGCTCGACCCAGCAGCAACAGCATTTTCTTCTTTCTTCAACTTTATCAACATTCCCTTGAACAGGATCCGATTGAATCGAGGCATTCTTTAAGAAAATTCTTACAGTCCTTGCGCATTTATAATCCTTTCGTTATCACACCAACTCACTCAACTCACTTAACTCACTCAACTTACTCATATCTTCTCACAAACTGCAACTACCAGCAGCCACCTTGCCACTGGAACCCTCATCCTCGTTCCCGCCACGGTCTCCCTCATCTTCGACCACGGCAAAGTTGAACTCGTAACCGGCGACCTCCGCGGCAACGGCACCGCCCTCGGCATCAAAGGTGGTGTAGTCCCGGGTCCAGGACCGAACTACGAGACAGAATTCGACGCCACGGTCTTCTGGTCGAAGAACATCGCGACCGATGATGATATAGGCTACATCGGGGATGGAAGAAGAAACAACAAGCTGAGGGACTTGACGCAGGCTATGGCTCTTTCGGGCTCGACTTTGCCTCAGGTAAGTCTCATTCTCTTTCAGTAATGGTTGAAATTTGATGCGAATGGACCATATGGGGGCATGTCCGCGGTGCAGATGCCGAACTCGACGACCACTCGTGTCAAAGCGCAGCATGAAGTTCAGTTCTCGATTGGCCAGAACCCTTCCACTACTGTGGACTCTCATACCTGCTATAGAGACATATTTCAAAGTATTGTGAAAGATTTGGAGGCTATTTAGAAGGGAAGCAGTTGGAGAGATCGAGGGGTTTGGATATATATTGTACATATCTTCAATTCGATACTGTTGTTGAATCACATACTGTGCTTCTAGTCTTATCTTCACATGCCGCACTCAAAGCGGAATTCGAAATTTGAGAATCTTGTAGAGAACTTGCGCCGACCCAATTTTACCCCATGTTGAGCCTCAAATGGCTGTCAGAGTGCGTTGTTTCGTTGCCAAGGTGACGGTGTGGAACCGGTCTGGTTGTGATAGGAGTTTGGATCTCCACGGACACTTATGGCGTTCCCTAGTCACTTTTTGCTGCAGTGACTCAAACCGAGTTCGCTTGTATGGTACCAAGGGCGCGGTATTTGAATATGTATATATATTAATCTCTGCATTAATTGTCCATTAGATCAAACAGTCGTTCCCTCTGAGGGATACGATCAGATTCCTTCGCCATCAACATTAGCAACGTGCTTCTGCTCTGTCACCCCGTTCGTAACGTTCGTATTGCCGTCATGTCGATCTGCCGTTGATCCCTGCAAAGTGGAAGATTCAGATGCTTTCTCCGCCAGCGGACCTGGTGCAACAGCTGCAGGTGCCGCGGGCTTCTGCTCTTCGTCAATCACACTCGCTGAGTCGTCTTCCCAACTCTTTTTCTCACTTGCCAAAGCGGATCGAACCCACGGTACGGTAATGGCGGCCCAAATAGCGGCCCATACAAAGGGAACTCCCCATCCTAAGACTTGTTAGCCCATGAAAAGCACGGAGATACATGAACGTACCAATCCCGTATGCAACACCTTGCGGCACAGGATGGATAACAATAACCACCGTACACGCCACTGCAACAAACAATCCAGGGATTGACCAAAACCACGACTGGTCTCTGATCATCTTCCGAAAGATGGGGCTAGCATTGTACCTAGCAGCCCAACCCTCTCGGAACGGCCGGCCACCTCCAGCATTGACGGCAATTATATCCTCCACAATGTAATAGATTCCCGGCAAGACTCTTTCCCCCTTGGCAGTAGAGCTGATCCGGAACGGAGCCTTCCAACCACGAGCACTGTAGAGGGACAGCAAAAACACCGGTCCAGCAATACAGTACAGGATGGCGGGCCCCGGCATGGAAAGTACGCGCAGGAAGACAATATGTGGAGCAGCGCCAACAATGAGCAGCGACGTAATAGCAGCGATCGTCAAGACCAATATCCAATTTGTGATATCGAAAGCCCACTTCTGATTCGCCCCAAGCGGCTTGTAGAAATATTCCTTCTTGATCAGTCGCAACGATCGGACTGCAAATTCGACGTATGTAGGGCCACCCCAGATTGCTGTCACAACCGCAAATGTGATATAACCTTGAACGTTCCCACCGTATGTCATGGCATAGTACAGGAGGATGGGGACGATGCAGGCGTCGAAGATCATCAGCATGATGTAGAATGCCAGTTTCCACCGCTTGAATCCATGGCGGAATGTGAAGGGTAGCTGGGGCAGGAGCTCAGGATGTTCGAGGTAGTATGACTGTAGCGTGCTGCCCCTTCGCCTGTATTCTCGTCGAGTCGCTGCTCGACTGTCGTAGTATGCCAGAGCATTCTCTTCATTGAGGTCGCTGTCTCGATGATGATGGGAGGAGTGCCTCCTGTTCGATGTCGATTGTCGTGGAGAGGTTACATGTGCTTGGGAGGATGGATCATTCCGGGCTTGGTCGAAGGTTACTCGTCGGTCATGAATGGGACTTGATGGTGATGTTGGATCTTGGGAATTGGATCGCCCACTCCCTCGGACGACAGCAGGCATGGCTGGATGCTGTTAGCATTTCATTGAGGAAGATAGAGTTGTGAAGGTGGAATTACTGTAGACATTGGCAGTGATGATGGCGAAGATAAAAGATCTGCGAGCTTGGCTGGCTCGGCTTGGTCGGTACGTTTGGCAGACGCGACATGCTGACAAGGATGGATGTCCGCGTAACAACGACGTCATCGTCGAATCAGGGTCATGGTCTCCTCCAACCACCACTTGGCAGAATGATCATAAATCTATCACGAATCACGATTCATGATTTCAGTTGCCAAGGTAGAATTCGGAGCAATGCCCATTTTTTCATAAACAGAGAGGATCGAGCGATTACAGATACTTCACCGGGCACTTTCACCATCGCTCTTGGCGACTGTCCCTGCAAGCTTTTCCTGTTCCTTTGGAAATTGAGTAACTCAAACAAATTATCGATTCCATATATAATGTGGGCAACTCGTTCTCTATCAAGTGGTTTCAATTCCTAATCTCTCGTACGTTGTCGAACTGCGAGTATATCTTATGTCCTTTTCCGTCCTCGAGGTTCATCGCATTTAAAGAACACAGGGAACATGCAATCTCTCGTAATCAAATGTAATCTCTCTGCGAAATAACTACATGGTAGTTTTTTGGAGCCAGATCTGCCCGAATTGGCAGCTTCATGTAATCCAAAGAACAAGTTCTCAATCGCCCCGAAGTCTTTATGAAACCTCCTGCACACCTCAGGAATATCATAATCGGTACCAAGACCATAGGAAGGCCAGAAAGCAAAAGTCTACGACTCCCCTGGAGCGATTCTGAGGTAAAGATTAGCCTCGGGATCAGAAATGAGTTCCCCCACCCACGCTTGGTCACAGCTCCTCAACCCTCTCATATCTCTCCCATCTCTTAATCCCATGAAGAATGAGATGAAGATCGTCCGTCGAAGCTCCAAGAAAGATCATATTAGCAAGCCAGTGCCGAGGCGGCATAAATCCCTGAGGACAAGAGGTTCTTGGGGAGACTGAGAAGATCTTGATGCCGGAGCCGCACGAGAGGGGCGACGGGGAGGGGCAAGCGGGGAAAGAGAAGAGACGAAAGCAAAGAGTCGTTGAAAAAGAACCCCAACCCCCGATAAAAGGGGTGAGGGAGGTCTAAATGAGAAAAGATCAACCCTCGGATGTGCTCGCATCGTGTTTGGGTATTTGAAGAAACTTTCCAATATATTAATGGATTAATGACCGTTGAAATCTAGATGACCAGTCTATGCAGGTAACAAATGAAAAAGAATCCCTCCAGGTATCCTTGACTCCAAGACCGACAGCTCTAAGTAGAATTTACAAATTTTACAACATCATAAGTGCCAATAATAATGAGCCCATCATCAACCCACCACCGGCCTTCACTCCACTCGCCGAGTTTGGTGAACCACTATTACCACCTGGGCTAATCGTCTTCGTGGTACCAGCTCCCAAACTCGTCTGCGTACCAGCTGATCCTCCATTTGAACCCTTCGTGGGAGTTCCGGTCAAAGTACTTGAAGAGGACGACGAGGTCATGGTCGAGACATTCGCCGTGGCGAGCGCAAGGCCCCAGACTGGCGTCACAACAGCAGCGGCGGTAGCCCACACATCAATCACACACGACACCGCCATCGGCATATCTGTCCACTTGGTGCCTGTCCTGCTCGGGGTAAGGTCTAGGAGGTACTTGCTGCCGAGACTGCCCGCTCCCCACGCGATGTAGCCGATATAGACATCCGAGGCGTTGTTGATATATGCGTTTTGTGCGCAGAAGTCGACGAAGCACTGCAAAGCAAGTCAATAATCTGCTCTGGGAATTGCACTGGGAGAAATTGGATATACTTACGGAATCGGAGGCAGCTGCGCCTGTCTCGCTGAGAATAGCTTGTCGCTTGTTTGTTCGGAGCCAAGCTGCAACTGGTTCGAAGGTAGCAGCAACGTTGTCCATCACGCATTCCTCGTGGTCACCCGAGTTATCGATATCGAGATATTTATGTAAATCGAAGATCAAATTGGTCGTGGACTTGTCCGGGTTCGTGATCTTGGCCATAGCAGCTCCCCATCCGCTGCTAATGAAGGTACCGGCGCTAGAGAAGGTGTCTCCGGGCAGGAGGATAATGTGAGAAACTGTTTCCGCTGCACGGATTGCGTTGACTGCTGCTTGCGCGCTAACTACCCATGAATCGAAGATGAGCTCGTGAGGCTCGTTCATCAATTCGAAGATGACGAATTCGTTGTCGGCGTATTTCGTCGCCAGCTGCGTCCACAGATCTGCGAATTGTACGTTTGTAGGTCCGCCTTGCCCAATAATACCCCCATTCCACCGCGCAAAGTTGTGCACATCGATCACACAGTACGCGCCCACGGCCAGGCAGGATTGCATGAGCTTATCATAGTTGGCGAAGTTCGCCTTGTCTAGAGGTCCGATTACATTGTTGGTGAGATATTGCCACGAAACGGCTGTATTGAGTCAGATAGAGCAAACCCAGAGAGCCATCGAAGACCTACGCAAACGGAAGACGTTCATGTTATCGTCCTTGACGAAGTGCGCCATTTGACCTGCTCCATCTCCTCCTTTCAAAGATGTAAGCGGCGGGATAATTGCACTAAGCGGACACGTTCCCTGAGAGCTTGGTTAGCGGCTGCACGGCGAACTTGTACACAATCGAAATTTACATTGATTGCACAACCAAACTCGAATCCTGCAATGTTCATGCCCTGCGCGGAGGTTAGCTCACGTGATTTGGAAAAGGGGTTCCATCGCACGAACATAAAGACCCGCCTTTCCCCAAGCCGATCCAACAACTCCTCCCAGAAGCACAAGCGACCGTAACGAAACCATCATGAATGCTGTATAAACGAGTGAAGCAACAAACTGAAGATGTATGAAGAAGAGGAGGAGGGCGAGACTATTTAATTTAGCTATTAATGTTCAATGCAGATGCCATCCCCTGTCAGCTCAGCCTCGCCCAGCCGTCAGCGCTTGACTGCTTTGGGCGCCTTGTTCCCTGCCAAAGTCGCGCGCTTGCCAGCCAACAACAAGCCACGCCTCCCGGGCCCTTCAGCTCCAAATCGAAGGGTCGCGTCTCGCCTCAATGCCGTGATTTGTATACGAGAACTAAATGCGATACAAATAGATTCTATAACCTCGTATAAGCCCCTGGGCAGGCAAGAATTCTCTTCTCCCGAGGCTCGTCTTGGAAGAGCAACGGAAAACGCATGAACCCTCTCGGTGAACGGCCCTGACAGCGGGATTAGGAGATTTCAGGAGGCGTGGGGTGTTTCAACGCTAATCTCTCTTCCATTCGCTCCCTTTCAAGCCACAATGTAACCATAGCACCCAGCCTAGATCTGCAAGTCTTCGGTACCACCGCCTGCGCAGCCACTCCATATCTGGACCCTCTGCTCACTCGGCCCTATATTTTTGCACGTGATGAAAACGAGCTCGACCCTGGCTATGTTGAGTATCTGAGAGAAGCCAAGGAAAGATAGATACAAATACTATATGTAGGCGTCTGGAAGCCTTAAGCTCTCAACTGCGGCTTGGCTTTCCCGACAGGCCCACGAGCAGGTGATACTATCACGTGACGCTCCAGTAGCCGGGATCGTGAAAAAAGCTTCAACACCACCTTAAGTACGCTAATTCCTCACGACATCAATAAATCCCGTGAGGTTTCATCAGTGCACCAACCTCACGCTCCTCACGATGGACGCATTTCTTCCAATCCACCTCCCATGGTTCATCACCCTGCATGCCTTCGGGCTGGTAGCGCTGGGCCTCTACCTCCTCTTCACAACTCCTCCTCCAGGCAAGCCAGCAGGCCATACACCCCAGCTCGGCATCGCAACTGTAGCGATAGGTCTCGCCTACCTCTTTACCGCGTACATGCCGATCGAGGAGAATCAATGGCTGCATGCGAGTGTGCCCGTTCGTCTGATTCTAGGAACTTTGCTCGGTCTCAGGGTCTTGCTTGGAACTGGATTGACAGCAGCAGAAAAGAAGACCTTGTCAAAGTTGGGGCTGTATGATAGCTTCGGAGCGGTGGTGCTGGGGTTTTGGTTGGGGAGGTTTGATGGCAGGCTTCCATCGTTGTCGTCGTAGGTGTGAGATTCAGAGGTGGAGAAGTGGTATCCATAAAACTAGCATGGAGACTACTTTCTGGATGGGAGTTTCCGATATTTTAGAGAAAGCTGACATCTTCAATTCGGTGTGGAGGATCTTGAAGAGGCTGATTTGGCTGGGCAGTCAGCTCCGGGATTGGGCGGTCTTGGGGTTCCAGCTGAAGGCATCGGAACTGCTAGCCATCGGATATTGGTTTTCAGCCTAATTCTCGACAATGTCAATTGAAAGCCTTGAGCCCCAAAAGTGGATAGAACTTGCATAAATGTGAGATCAATTTCGATATCACGTGGACCTTCACCGCTTCTCGTTCAAGCACATTCTGCCAACCCCACCTCGTGAGGGATGACGAAACGGAACAACTATCCCCTCGTCACAAACAGAGAACATCAACTCAATGTCTCAACCAGACACATTAAATCCTAAGAGTTGTTCTAAACATGATGGCAAAACGAGTACGTTGAGCTCTTCGATTCCTCAAAGCCCTTCGCTGAAGCCCCCAGATCTCATTCAAAGTCCATGGTGAAGTCCAAGGTTCTGAACCCTTTCATCAAAGATGTGAAATTCCATACTAACTGTCGCAGGTGTTGGTTTTAGGTAAATGCTTTGATGTCACGACAATCGAAATAATACTCGTTGACACATACTGAAGATACTTCACCCGCAAGAGAGCAACGTCTTACGGCCTTACGGGATGGGTGAGAAATGCTCCGAACAGCAAAGTGAGTCCTACTTGTCCGGAAATAGTGCCTGATTTTGATTGTAGGACAGGTTGAAGGTGAAGCGCAGGGCGAAGATGATGTACTGCAGAGCTTCATGAAGGATATCAATCAGGGGCCGCGTCATGCTCACGTGGTCAAGGTGGAGAAATCGGAGATTGAGGTTCAGGAGGGAGAGATGGGATTTGAAGTCAGACATTGATTGATTGAGCACTGAAATTTTTGCTTTCTTTCGCTTGCGTTGGTTTGATCCGTGCTGGACCTATCTCGAGGAGCTTTTTAAGTTTGCCTATGCTATGATAGTTCAAAGTAAAGTTACTCGAAACCTACTCTCCATTTCTGAAAAGTTCTCAGCGTTCGTATATGTAGGGCCTTGATACGATAGACACTAGAAGCGGGGGTGAATAAGTGAACTCGAAGAAGCTGCGAGAACTTAAGGTGAGTTTGAGTTGAGGTTGAGTTGACACGTTTTGTTGCACATCGCATTTTTCATCATGAGATGAGCTTGATTTGAGTATGAGACGGCCTCTCATTATGAAAATTGCGATGTGCAACAAAACGGCATCGATCTTTTCAAAAGTTGAGAGGGAATGAAAAGGCTCGAATATTCTACAATTTTTCTACATTCACTTCTACTCGGACTTAGGTAGAAGGTCAACGTGTTTTGTTGCATATCGCAAACTCATCTTCTCAACCCTGAGTGAGAGGAGCTCTCATTATGAGATTTGCGATGTGCAACAAAATTATTGCAGTCGGGAATGCACTGTCCAATCAAAGGAAGTATTGATTTGAGATTCAATTTCTATCAGGTCTTTCCTCAATGACGTCCCTTTCCTTTTCCAAACTTGATATATATGACTTGAGAACTCATCGATAGGTTCCTGACTACAAGTCATAGAAGTTGGTTCTGAGGGACCAAAGACTTCGCTTTTAGTTCCTCGTTCATCTCTGAGTTGACTACTCATTCTCTCCCCGCCAATACTTCCTAGATTGCAAAGAATTGTGTGCAGGTTACATTCAATTCTGCAGACTACTTACTTGTGAATTAGGAGGGAATATTTAAACTACTAATCAAGGTCACAATCTCAACACCACGCTACGTTGAAGGCCTCTCAGCGTTTGTAGACACGTGGATGAAAATTCACTACATATTGTGTCTGAAAATAGATGTTCATTCCTTGAGACTACAGACAACGATATGGTGAGTATCAGCGAGCGGATTATGCGTAGAAAAAGAATTATGCTTGCTGAAATTCGCTCTTGAAAGTCAAGGCAAACCAATCATAAATTGTGTAATATATATCTCATCGTTTTGATCGGTGTTCTCACTTGTGTTGAATGATATCAACAAAGCGTTATGTACTTGGCGATCGAAGTAGGGCTTAATAGCCAAGGAATCCGGAATGAACCGCCAGCGGCTCGAGTATCAATTTCAGCAAGAACACCTCGAAGTTCTGAGAAGGCAGATTTTTAGGATTGCGGGAGACGAGCTCGCACTGTCTCCTCTATTGAGTTTCTAGGTCTTTGCTCATTGTTGATGGGCTTCTAAAGTTTAGAAGAATTTTGGGTCCCAAGTCAAGGCTTAAGTAATGGCTGAATGGTTTGCAACAGGAACTAATTTGTCACTATTGTGAAAGCTCACGGTTTAAGACGAGAGATATGAGGAAGAATCAGGTTATCTTCTTGATTAAAACTTTCAGGGACAAAAGTCATCGATCAAGCCAGAAGGTAATATCGCAGCCCAAGTTCTTTCTTCCCCGCCTTGACGCCCAGGCATTAAACATAATCGAATGCCTTGCCGTGATAGCTCGTCTTCAACTTGCAAGGTTTACCTCGCCACACAACCAAGTACTACAAATCACCACTATCTTCCTCCAGAGAGTAAACCTCAACTTCAGCAATCATCGTCCTCGCTGGAATCGTAACACAAATAGGAAAGCCCCCATAATCTGGCTCTCATTCGGCATCATGCAAAACGCCCCGCTTCTTGTCTCATCACCATTCAGGATCCTCCCCTTACTCATGTTTCCCTTCTCATCAACAATCTTCTCCTCAAATTTCAGAATACCCGTGAACGTCGACTTCG
>Ga0302227_10003331_pt1 | contig 10623 bp, 10 predicted proteins | sample II_Palsa_N1_1_FD_193525 | JGI IMG/M metagenome (GOLD analysis project Ga0302227, IMG submission 193525) | Peat permafrost microbial communities from Stordalen Mire near Abisko, Sweden - II_Palsa_N1_1 | ecosystem: Environmental > Terrestrial > Soil > Palsa > Peat permafrost | place: Sweden...
AATGTTTTTATACATAGAAATATCTGTTCCCGGTGAATAATCAACTTTATAATACGTTCCGGTAGCTATTGGGAACCAAGATACATCACGTTTGCCATGATCAAACACTGCATTTACATCAGGTGGGAAAATCGATTGGTAATGATTGTTTACCTTTACCGCGGGATTAGCCCACCATAAAAAAGTTTGTGGCAGCCTGAACGATTATATAGCTTAACTTTAATTTCGATATAAGCTTTGTCAGGATGGAGGGTGAATCCCACCATTCCTTTTGTATGAAACATGCATTCAATTTCATTTACCCATATGGTTTGCTGCTGTCTTCATTTTCAGAAAGATCAAAGTCTATTGGTTCAAATGTACTTGGTCTATGATGCTGAGGCCAGTTGAATTCAATACCGCCCGAAATCCAAGGGCCGGTCAGACCGACCAGCGCCGGTTTAATTACTTGATTGTAATATATAAAATGTCTTTGCTTAATCTTATCATATGCCATTTGTATCCTGCCACCGAGTTCAGGCAAGATCATTATTTTAAGATAATTATTCTCTAAAAAGAGCCCTATATATTCCTTGTCAGCTTTTTCATCTTCGATTTTCTCAATTACCACATTAGGGTATACGACACCACTGCTGCCGTGGTAGACTCTCTTTTCAAACAACATCGGATTTTTGTCGGGCTTGCCCGTTCCATAAGTTGGTATTGTAACTCTTTCCTGCCAAACGGATACTAATCACTCATTTATATTATAATTATTGTTGTATTAAATTTTGTTTAAGTTCCTCCAGGGTCTGTCCTTTTGTTTCGCTTACGTTACTTCTATAAACAGAAATCCTAAAAAACATATGCCTGCATATAAATAAAAGGGCCCGTAGGCGCCTAATTTTTTAGCTAAGATGGGAAAAGTGAAAACCAGTATAAAGTAGGCCCCCCAAAGTGATACAATCGCGACAGACGATGCTGCACTACGGATTCTATTACGGAAGATCTCAGAAATAAGTACCCATGTAAGGGGGCCAATGACATTGCATAGGTGCTGATGGCCATTAAGACAAATATGGAAACCAAGCTTTCCGAGAAATGATTTTGCAATAGCAAAGCCAAAATAATATACAATATTGATAAACCCAGAAACCCTGCAAGCATTAACGGGCGCCTGCCCAATTTATCTACCTGCCACATGGCTAGTAAAGTAAATATCAGGTTAACAATACCAATTGCAACTGTTTCAAAAAGCTGTTTATCCAAATTGGCACCAATAGATTCAAATATGGTGGACGTGTAATTAAACACCACATTTATACCACAAACCTGCTGGAAAACGGCTAGTACTATCCCAACTACGACAGCTGGACGCACGCTTTTTTCAAAAACAGATTTATTTGATTTTTTAGTTGTACCGATTAGTGATCGCTCAATAGCCACTACCCTTTGCTGCACAAAAGCAGCTGAACCTATTTTATTTTAAACATGCTTTGCTTTTTCATCATATCTTGCTTTGACGAGCCAGGGCGGACTCTCTGGAAGCCACATAACACCCAATAAGAAGACCAATGAGGGCACAGCGCCCAATCCAAACATCCACCGCCAGGCATTGGCCCCGGTATTTGCGAGAAAGTAATTGACAAGATTAGTTACTAAGATACCTATTACAACCGTTAATTGGTTTATAGCAACGTTGCGCCCCCTGACTTCGGCCGGCGAAATTTCAGCTATATACATTGGGCAAAGCATGGATGCCATGCCAACGCCAATACCTGCTGCGAAACGCATCATCACAAAAAAAAAGAGGCCGTTAGTAAATGCAATCCCCACTGATTGATAAAGCAAAGATAGTAGCGGTAGCCATCAGGCCTGGCTTCCTGCCGTAACGGTCAGCTATTTTTCCGGCTATCAGGCAACCTGCGATGCATCCCAACGCTAATGAACCCGTTAAAAACCCTTCCCACCATGCATCCAGCAGCAACTGCGTACGTAAAAAAGGCAATGCACCAGAAATAACGGCAAAGTCAAATCCGAAAAGATAGCCCCCTAAGCTGAGATAAAGGAGATTCCGATGATATATCGGGTATTAATAGTTTTTAATTGATCCATTTTATAGGTCGGCTTTAGTCATTATCTTTTATTGGCATTATTGCAAATTCGTAAATAATTTTTTGGTCATATCTCTCGCCAGCCCGCAATATTGCTAATGGGAATGACATATGATTGGGCGCATCTGGATACAACTGACATTCCAAACATAGGCCATCAAAAGGCTGATATTTCTTTGATGTTTTACCTGAGTAGGAACTCAAAAGGTAATCTCCGGAATAAACCACCAAGCCAGGATAGGTAGTATAGATATTTAATCTCCTGCCGGAGATTTCATGATCCAAAATGGCCGCATGATTTAAAAATTCCGGTTGTTTATTTAGCTCTTTTTTAAGTATATAATACTGGTTAAATCCGGGTGTATCAGCCGAACCAAATTTTTCAGCTATCTTTTTTGCAGTAAGTGAACGTTGCCCAACCTTTAGTATTTTTCCTGTTGGAATAAATTCATTATTGGTTTCCAGCTAATCATCCGAATTAAGCGTAAGCTGGTGACCAAGAATATTATCCCGTTCTCCGGATAAGTTAAAATAAGCATGGTTAGTAAAATTTGCAATGGTATCTTCATCGCAGACCGCATCATAGCCGATTATAAGTTGATTATTTTCTGTCCACTGATAGGATATTTTAGCTCCAAGTTCTTGGGAATCCACCATCTCCGTTATAGCTCATGAGCGTCAATTTTAAAATATTTTCAACAATATCGAAGTCAAATATTTAGCATGATAACCAAAACGGCCGGAATGGTTACAGTTCTCATATTCATTGGCTTCTAAAAAATATTGCTGATCGTTTAACATAAAAGTAGCCTTTCCTATTCTATTGGCAAATCTTCCGATAGTTGACCTATATAGCAAGTATTATTCAAATAAGCCTGGAGATTGTCAAAACCCAATACCACATGGTCAATTCACCGAATTTGTCAGGCGTCACGACCGAAACAATGGTCGCTCCGTTGTTAGTAATTTCAACAAATGCGCCGCCCGAATTTATGAGTTTAAAAACATAAACTTCTTTATCCTGGTTGGAAGCCCATTTTTCATAAGTAATAGCAGAAGGCATTAACGATTATTTAATAATAAGTTAGCTTTATGGTTTAAATCGGTGGAATTAAAACCGTAAGGTATGGTAAAATGAATATGCGCTTGATGAACAAGCGAAAAATAATAAGCTTTAGAAAAGCCGTGCAATAATGACTTGTCACTATTAATTGCCTTATTAAAATTTACTATAGTCATTTTTGTATATGATGAATTGATTGTGCCGGGCTGATTCAAAACATAATGTGGATATCAATCTGAGCGTTCGTTCATATTTCATAATTGGTAATATGTAAATCTCTTGTTTTAAATGTTTACATAAAATAGGTAATTTTATTATAATGATGGATTTTTTAACGGAAACCAATTTTACAATCATTCTATGTCAACGGGCTTGGATTTAAATTTAATTATTCCATTTTTTTAACCATATTGCCATTTTTAATTAAGATATAGTTTCCTATATACAAAAGAGATAATGATAAAAACGGCAGCGACAAGGCGACGAGAAGGTTTTGAAGGGCAAAAACTTATTGTTCTCTCCAAAAAAGTGGTTACCAATTTTTTAAGTGTAGATCCTGTCACCAAACAGATATATATTACCAATATCGGCTATTATCCTAAAGCCAGGTACCATTATGCAGAAAGGCCTGGAGGTATTAATCAGCATATCATTATTTATTGTACCGATGGCTATGGATGGTTGGAAATTAACCGGAAAAAAATCAAGGTTTCACCTTCACAATTTATAGCTATTCCGGCTAACACACCTCATCTATATGCAGCTGACATTGACAAGCCATGGACAATATATTGGGTACATTTTAAAGGCGAGGTTTCTTCTTTTATTGTTGATCTGGTACTAAAAAACTCTGAAAATTATAAACCATATTTGTCTTTCAGTGAAGACCGAATCAAGTTATTTCAGGACATCTGTGATAACCTTGAGAACGGATATTCCATTGATAGCCTTAGGTATGTAAATATGATTTTTTCGCATTTTTTAACCTCATTAATCTACGAGGACAGATTTAATCATGAAAATAATAAAGGTGAGTGTGATATTGTAGCTAAATCCATAAAATTTATGCAGGATAATAGTACTAAATGTATACGTTTAGATGATCTTTCAACTTTTGTAAATTTATCCACCTCGCATTTCTCTGCTATTTTCAAAGAAAATACAGGTTATTCACCTAATGAGTATTTCAATCATTTGAAAATTCAAAAAGCCTGCCAAGATATTTCGTTTACGAATATGCCTATAAAAGCTATAGCTAATAGCCTTGGTATTGAGGATCAATATTATTTTACAAGGTTATTTACCAAATTGATGGGGAACTCTCCTAGTGAATACAGGAAAAAAAAAAGCCAGACCAACAATAATTGCCTACAGGTACCTTATTGCATACCGCCTACTTAAGACTAAACACATTTGTGCGGTATTTTTCAGAAAACACGTATTTCTACCATTAATACGGCATCTTACATATATTGAAGTTAATAGTTATAGCCTACTCAACTTATTTTATATTTCTGTAGACCAACCTGTTGTGCTCTAATATTGTAATCTTTTAAATCGGTAGACTCTCTTTAAGATTTTATTTCCTAAAAGCACACGCCGGCTACTGTCATAAAATAATCCATTATTATCATAATAAAAGCCATTTTTATGCGCAAAATTATCTTCTACATTTACTTTCTGGCCGAAGAGGCGTATATGATATATAAAGCTATTATTTATGAATAAATTATTTACTTGTATTTTGTTATTTATACTGGTGAGCAGGGTCTCGCAGGGGCAGCAATACAATAGTCATTCATTTTCACTTAAAGTGGGTAATGAAGGAGATATTCGCTCGCTAAAGAGCCTGACCGATGGTCACGAGTATGCATCAATAGACTCGCCTGGCGTTCTCTTGCAATTGGTAGAGAAAGGAAAAGTATTTAAACCGATACGTGCAGCGTTTGATAAGGAAAAAATACAACTGTTTTTTGCGGATGGCAAAGCGGCGCAAATAAAAGCAACAGCAAGTCCTTTGTACCTGAAATTCAGTTTAATAAGTGTCAGTAGCGGCGTAAGTGCTGTAAAATGGGGCCCGTTTAATACCTTGATAAACGATACTATTGGTAATACAGTTGGTGTTGTTCGTTCACCGGCGTTTGCAATAGGCATACAAGGGTTAAATAAAAAAACTTCCGGCGGTGAATTGATTAACGACGAAGGAGCAGTATTTGATAGGGGAACTACGGCTACGGCAAAAACGTTTGGATCATCATTGCAGGCTTTTACGATAAACCGTAGTTATGATCGTGAAATAACTGTTTGGGGGCGATGGCCCGACGTGCCCGTCAAAAAGATAGATGACGGCGAACTGAAAGGTTCGGCAATTGCTATTTTTGGATGTGTTCCATCACATGTGTTACCTACAATTGAGATTATCACTCAACACGAAGGTTTGCCTTATGCAAAATTAAAGAATCGATGGATCAAGCAATCGCCGGAAACCGGAAAGCCGTATATGATTACTTCTTTTTCGGAAAGTACCATTGATACGCTTTTAAATTATGCCAAAAGGATGGGTATGGCGGGCGTTTATCATGAAGATCCATTTGAAACCTGGGGACACTTTGTCTTAAAAAAATCATTATTTCCTAATGGCCGCGCCGGATTTAAGTCTTGTGTGGAAAAAGCGCATGCCATGGGTCTTCGCCTGGGGTTTCACACACTTACCAATTTTATTACTACAAATGATGCCTATGTTACACCAACACCAAGTCCTGATCTGGCACAAGCCGGAAGCGATGTATTAATAGCAGATGTTTCAGCAGATGCCTCGGAAATACCGGTAAAATCAGACAAATATTTTAAATTAAAAAGCGATTTGAATAGCGTACGCATCGGAAACGAAATTATTCGTTTCGCCAGTGTTACAAAGGTGCCACCATTTCGTCTTATTGGCTGCATTAGGGGCGCATTCGAAACACAGAAACAAGCTTATAAAGCTGGAACAACGATCAGTAGATTAATAGACCATCCTTATAAAGTGTTTTTCCCCGACTGGCAACTTCAAAAAAAAGTAGCAGAAAATCTGGCAGCATTTATTAACGAAACCGGCGCAGATCAGATGGATTTTGACGGACATGAAGGAACATATGCAACAGGGATGGGAGATTTATCATTTAATACTTTTGCTGAGGATGTCTTTAAAAAAGCAGATCATCCGGTTGTATTTGGTTCGAGCCGCGATAATCATTATTTCTGGCATATCAATAGTTACCTTAATTGGGGTGAACCCTGGTACGGGGGCTTCAGAGAAAGCCAATCGGAATTGAGGATAACAAACCAAAGATTTTATGCGGACAATTACATGCCTAATATGCTGGGGTGGTTTTTAATTACCGCACAAACCAGTCCTGATGACATAGATTGGATGCTGGCTAGGGCGGCAGGATATAACGCCGGATATGCACTTGTTTTGCGGGAAGAGGCACTTTCAAATCCGCATATGCTGAATATCGCAAGTCGAATTAAATTATGGACATCTGTTCAGCAGGCAGGCCTATTTAATCCGGTGCAAAAGTTATGGCTGAAAAATCCAAATAATGATGCAGGTTTACAGCAACGGGGAAATCTGCTTTATTTTCAGACGTTTAAAAAGGCAGAGTTTGAATACGAAGCGAAAGTATTGCAGCCGGGTCAGCCCACGTCAGAAAGTTGGGATTTTGATAATGAAGATATTAAACAAGTTCCCACGCTGATAATTCATGCTGAAGGGGAGAACGGACAAATAACCAATCCCACGATTGATATTGATCATACATTCCATTTCGTCATCCAAACGACGATCCAGGCGGGGCAAACGCTAATTGTAAACAAGGAAAATGGAGCCAGTCTTTATGATAATAAAGGTAAGATTATTAAAAATATAATAATCGATGCCAATCTTCCGGAATTGACAATGACGACTCATACGTTCACTTTTGATGGTACAACAGATATAAATTCTCCGGTTAAAGTGAAAATTGAACTGAAGCTGTTGAAAAGTGAAGAGTTGCTAACCAATTCGATAGTTAATATTCACTAATTTCTTATACAGTTATTGTTTAGTCCTCGATGATGAAAAACTAGTCCTCTGCCTTATGGCGACTTTGCCACGCATCTTGAGGGCGCAACGCAGTATTATCTTGAGAAAATTTACTATGTGAATATGATTAATTCACATAGCTGAAAAAAAGGCCATTTGTGATTTAAGATACTCAGTTTAATTGAGTTAGTTTAATGTTAGAGTGTCGGCTGGTAACCGGCACTTTTTTAACGTTTACCTTTAATCTAATACTGTATCAATTAGTCCTAATTAACGCTCACATTACTTTCTCCTACTCGGGAGAAGATCAACCTTGCCGATCTGGACTGGATAGAACGGGAGAAGAAAGATTCGACAAAAATGGGGAGAACGGAAAGTGACCACGCCAAAAACTGGAAAACTTTCATAGGAAGAATTTTAAAGAAGAAGATGATCCGGCAAATGGCAGTTCAATAACTTTTTTAATGACTTTCAAGGGCATAAAAGGTCTTTTTTTGGCAGATGGCCATCCATCTGATACCATTATATCCTTGCACGAGCTAAACTATACCCGGAATTGTCCATCGCTGCTGAGTTTTGTTAAGGCCGCTCATCATGGCAGTAAAAAGAATACCAGCCCAGATCTGGAATTAATAAGGACACCTGTGTATGCTTTCACGGCTAACGGCATCTCCAATAAGCACCCGGACAAGGAAGCGCTTGCAAGAATATTGACTTATAACCTCAGCATCGGTCAACCGGTGAAACTGCTTTTTGCTGCCGATACCAATGAGATCAAAGTGCTATTCGACGTCGATCCGGGTGCAGAAGCCCGGTATAATTTTACACAGTCATTTTCGACAGCTACGGAAAAGTTCGTTGCCTTAACCTATCTTCCCCTAACTAAGTAATATGACAAGTGAGCAACTGTTCCAATATGCCACCGTTAAGATAAAATGTAACGAAATAGGTAGTGCCCTGATCTATTCGCCAGACGAATCCCTGGAATACCTGTATATTTTTACAGCTAAGCACTGTATACTCGGTAAGAAATTTGATCAAACTTTTGTCAACAAGGATATTACCATTGAAAAAATTTATAACCCGTCAACAGAACAGTGGCACTCATTTACACTGACAGAAACCGACATTGTTATATGTTCAACCAGCGATATTTCCGACATCGCCATATTGATCATCCCTAAAAGAAAGATATTTGAATTGTCAGGCTTGACCTATCCATTTCAGGTCGTAGAAAAGCAGGACTGTCAAAGGAGTGCATTATAAGGGGATTTGCAGATTTTAACAGTGGCAAAGATGACCGCCCATACCGCGTGGTTTTCAAAGAAGAGGTTAAAGATAAACCGGGTGTCATCCTGTTGAAATTTGACGGCTCACTGAATACCCGCCACCAGTCAGCCGTATCGAATGTGCAGGGTCTTTCCGGCAGCGGATTGTTTGCCGAGATTAAGGGTACTTATTTCCTATACGCCACCACCCATACTTATGAGGAAAAAAATAATTTTTTCGCTACCAAAATCACTGCTTACAATTACTTGATCCCGGCAGGATATACCCCCATCAATTTTATTCACCCGAAGAAAATGACGCTATCATCAAATCTTTTGAACTAATTGAAATTAACCGGGAGGCTTTAAAGGTTAGAACGAGGAATACAATCGGTAATATTACGATACCCCGCGATTTTAGCAGTGCCAAAACAATTGTTGAACGGAATCGCATGGTCGTGTTTCGTGGAAACGCAGGAGTAGGGAAATCAGCTATGGCGAAGGCTCTGACAGCTGAGCTTGAAAAAAAAGCGGATTGCGTTGTTATCGCTTTACACAGGCTTCCTAATCTTTCAGAAAATTCGAATTATGTTAGTCCTTTAAACATTACTTTGATATTAATACCTCTTTCGGTAAATATACTAATAGCTTTAGTATATAAGGCGCCTTATTCTATAATATAATTAATATAGCCTGTTTGAGATTATCATAATAAGGAGAATAAAAAACTTATTTATGGTTATTGAGCGTCGCAATAACCTGAGCGCTTTGCGCATATGCTGCTCGACAGTATTTTCTGAAATGTTAAGCTGCCGGGCAATTTCTCTGTTTGAAAGTTGTTCTTCACGACTTAGCTTAAATACCTTTTTACATTGCTTTGGGAGTTTTTCTATATTTAGAGAAAGAATGTTGTTCAGTTCTTTTGCTTCAAGCGAAGTTTCCTCATAAGATTCCTGCCCTTTCGCCCCGGCTGCAAAAATTTTATATCTCTGCAAAACTTTCTCGTGGCGGTAATGGTCGAGCACCTTGTTTTTAAGGATGGTATGGAGATAGGCGGGAACCGATTGAATTGTGGTTGATTGTGATCTTTGTTTATAAAAAATCATAAAGGTATCCTGCACTAGTTCTTCAGAACTTTCCCGGTCGTTGATTTTAAGCATGGCGTGCTTGAGCAATGTAGGGACATGTTTTTTATAGAGCTGTTCAAATGCCCAATCATCGCCATTTCGCCATGCTTCAACCAATTCTAGTTCGCTCAGTTCCAAATGATTTTTATTGGTTTAATATAGTGTATCTACAAGTATAAATATTTCTATTTGAAAAATATAAAAAAAATATGCAAATGGAGTAACGGTTAAATAAAACAAAATCGTCTTATAATTATAATGATCTATATGAACCATCAACGACTTAAAAACCTTATTGAAAAATACCTGAATGAAACTGCAACCGACTTGGAATTAAAAGAATTGAATGATTGGTACGCGGTGGACTATGGCAGCAAGGGGCTGGATCAGTGGATAAAAGAAGAACATGGCCTGGAAAATATCACCAACCGGATGTTCTTGGCATTTAAAGATAAAATTGATAGCGACAAAAAGCTACAGCGGAGAATACTCCATTTACGTATAGCCGGAATGGCTGCGAGTATATTGCTTTGTCTGGGCCTGTTTGTTTTTATCTATCGACCGGCTAAGCATAATATAATTGCCAAACAACAAACTGCCAAAATTTTACCCGGCAGCGCCGAAGCTTTATTGACGCTTGCCAACGGAAGAAAAATTTTACTTAATTCGATGCCTACGGGTAAAATCACTTTACTAAACGGCGCAGTCATTATCAAAAAAAGAAAAGGCCTGGTGGCTTATATACCGCCGCCGGAATCAGCTACAAATGCTAACAACATTTTTAATAGTATTGAAACGCCCCGTGGCGGACAATACCAAGTGGTTTTGCCGGATGGTACTAATGTTTGGTTAAACGCCGCTTCAAAACTCACTTACCCAACCCGCTTCAATTCAAAACAACGCATAGTAAAGCTGTCAGGAGAAGCTTATTTTGAGGTGGCCCATGACCCGGATCGTCCTTTCCACGTATTGTTTGCCGGCCAGGATGTACGTGTACTTGGCACCC
>Ga0302227_10003332_pt1 | contig 10622 bp, 9 predicted proteins | sample II_Palsa_N1_1_FD_193525 | JGI IMG/M metagenome (GOLD analysis project Ga0302227, IMG submission 193525) | Peat permafrost microbial communities from Stordalen Mire near Abisko, Sweden - II_Palsa_N1_1 | ecosystem: Environmental > Terrestrial > Soil > Palsa > Peat permafrost | place: Sweden...
ACAATATTTCATTTCAGCCTTGGCGATATCGGTATCAGCATGGCTCTCTGCATGGACGAAGCCCTGTTGCCGTTCATTTTAGCCTTCTTGCTTCTTTTCTGTGCTTGGGCTTCCCTCGGTACTCTTGTATGGATTGTTGCGTATATTGAGTCCTGCTACTGGTGCTACAGAGAGAGGGACTATGAAGGTCCCAAAGGTGTGGACGGTTCTGTATGGGCGGCTGTTATGGCGGGGTTTATGATATATTATGTGAAGGTCAATGGGACCCCATTAACACCAGATGTGGCTGTTTCCATCAGCGACAGGGATCAAATTGCTGCACTTATCGGAGGGATAGTGACTCTGTGTTTTACTGTTACTCACAGTATTCGAGCTCATAGCAAGAAAGACGAAGAAGCTGAGGGAGAAGAGATGGAAAGGCTAACTGGTGATGTATAAGAAAAGCAGGGAGTTGACATAAAATATTCTTTCGAACTTCAGAAAAATTGTCCTCCTACTTTTTTAGGCTGCCACTGGAGTAAGACCAATCAAAAGGAACTTCCAAGGCAGATGGAAAGCCAGCGTACCCGAAATACTCTGTTCTCTAACTTGGTGTCAGATAGTATTCCAACGTACATCTTCACATCTGAAACCTATGGGGTGCGAAACGACACCGGCAATAAGAAGGAAAATCTCGAAGGCACCCTCTTATGACTGTTCAGTGACAGCCAATCCAGATTTTGCAGAGAACATATCGGACCTCATTAGTTCCTCCACTCCGCTATGCCGAGGGAATGGAGATCTACTCAGCATGGCTGCTGTATCCCAGATCCTCGAGTGATAGTCACCAAAAGAGAGCAGTGAAGATCTTTCTATATCATACTACGAACAAACAACAGAAAAAGCACAATACCGCATCCTTAATATTTTTCAAAGACTGTCACCGTCCTCACAGTTATCTTTCCATGAGCCTAACTAACTTCGACGAGCGTTGTATACATAGCTATCAATCAACCCCTAGGACTGTGCACAACACCATGGACCCAAGAACAGACGGGTGAGTCACAGCTAGCAGCTTTTACTTCGCCGAAGTGGTGAGAGGTGGTGGGAAGTGATGGTTTTGTCGATGGACATTACGGATTAATAGTCCGTAGTTGCTCACCAAGGATGACAGAACTAGTAGTGGATTTTATACATTGATTGCTGGGCTGGATAACGATGGAGTTACGGTGAGTTCTCTCTTCGGGTGTGTCTACACAATTCGAGCTTTTGACATTTGATCTCCGCTACGACATAAAACTCCTGGGTTTCTGAACAGTTGACCCTCCCAACCTGCCTTTGCAGTTCCCGTCCCAATGATCCTCGCCCATTAATTCTGAATAAGCATGAAGAACAACTGTCCTACTAGTATGGACAATTCAACTTTTAGCTTGTGGTTATGGGCGGATTTCTGGTAGCCGGCGAAAGGGTGGTGACCATTCCGTTTGACAGTATGGCTGCCGCAAATGATACATATAGAATACATGTGGATACATGTGAATAAAGTTCGTTAGATCGTAATTCTGGCTTGCCAGACGTATGATTTAGCCCATCCCTCGATAGTATCTTTGACACTCTAGGTAGCCACACAAGTCTCTGATAGCTTCTGTAACCTCCAAGGAATCCCATTCCAGAGCCAGCTATTCCCGAGTCAACGTTTCACGAAGACTACATTCCTTGCTTTTCTTTAGCTGCCTGTCGTATCATTTCTAATGTTTAATCAGTAACCGTTCACGTCAGGTCTAATAGAAAGAAAGGTAGAGAAGATTCACCAACCTCGTCGTGTCGCGTCTTGTAAAAGCGCAACATCAACCTCCTCGGCTGGTAGGTGCACATGGCGCACCACGCTGCCCCGAATAAACACGTCTGTTACTGAACGCTAGTTCCTTCACTATTAGCATACGAATTTGAGTGTTGTCTGATCTAAAAATAGGAGAACGAGAAAAGAGGATGTAAACGCACTAGGTGAGGCCACTTTGTTTCGTCAAGCATCGATACGGGTTCGAGCTTGATATTAAGGTATTAGTCGACAGACTTGAGGGTGCCGCATAGCGATATGTCGTTCTTGAGCTCTACAGTCACAACGTGTCCGACAAGGGTGTTAAAGAAGCTGTTGTGTAGTCAAGATTAGGTTCGCTGATCTTGGACGTTGAGCAGAGGACAATGGCTACGTACCTATAGAAGAGCATAATCGTGTCGTTGGTAGAATTACTATAGATAGTACGGTTGGAGATGTTGTACTGTGAGGGAGGTATCGTGGAAATGCCCGAACACGGAGGAATTTTGGGGTTTCAAGATCAGGTGACTTACAGTACTCGCAAAGAGCCTGCTGCTGCAGTGTGCTGTTAAAGCTCCCCCTTTTAATTGCCCCGCTCCTCGCTTAGCTACAGTGGTGGTACCCCGCACTTCCCCTACCATGGTCCGGCAATGCAGGTCCGAGAACTTTCATTGAAGGCCGCACCTTTGACTCACCGGTGACTAATTAGGGTAGATCAAATTTCGTCCGGTGTGATACGTAGCAATTTCCTATATAACGCCCTCAACCTTCCAATTCCCACTCTTTACATCATTTACCCCACGGCTTAATCTAGAACTCAAAATTCAAAACCCATCATGTCATCCTCAACACACAGACCCCCGCAGCCAGGCCAAGTTTCCAATCTCCCCGGCCCAACAACCTACATAACCGGGCACGATATCTCCACCGGGAAAGCGATAATCCATTCCACCCGACCTGGAACCTGGAAGTCCTACGACTCAAATCTGATGGGTTTCAACGTCGTATACACCACTTCCTCATTCCCAGCCTCCCTAAATAATGACACCGATATTATCTCTCACGACACTCTTCTTTCCTCTGGGAAACTAGGCTTAGTCAATCCCGGTGGAACTGTTTGCAGGATGGTGGACTTTGCGCCTGGATTCGATTGCATGATGCATCGAACGCAAAGTCTAGATTTTGGGGTCGTACTTGAAGGAACAATTGAGTTAGTGTTAGATTCTGGAGAAACAAAAATAATGGAGAGGGGTGATGTTGCGGTGCAGAGGGCTACAATGCATGCTTGGAGGAACCCGAGTGAGACGCAGTGGGCCAGGATGATGTTTGTTTTGCAGGATTGTGAGAAGGTTGAGTTGGATGGACAGGTATTGAAAGAGGATTTGGGGAGGGGCACGGAAGGATTACCGGCTAGTGGTAATGATGCTTGAGGGGCACGGCTAAGGGCTAAGAGAAGGAAGGGAGAGGTGTGTGAAATGAGGGCGTGATACTCGGGCGCTCTAGAATAATTGGAAACTTGGCCTCGTCTCTTGATTGTTATCGGTTCATTTGTTCGCTTTGTCGTGAATAGCTTTCAGGAACTTGCCTCCGTTCTAGGGCCGAGGGGGTTCGTAGTGCATCTTCAATTAAAAGACCGATCGAACTTCGAACCTTCCAAATTTAGTTCGATTTGGTTTAAATTAACGAATATTCGACACAAAAATGCGAATAGTTTAGAGATTTGATCGGAGCCCTAGGACTCGACTGAGGAGCAGCGACGAAAGGCTACCAGTTACGCGAGACCGACAGTTAAGAACCAGGTCAATCCAAATTCAGGGGTGTCCCCCTTTTCATAAATTTAAAATTCCCCTGCATGTTGGTATGGTGGAAAGAAAGCCAACCCTCTATATGCCTTGCCTGCGCAAAGCTGAGGGAAAGAATTTGTTAATTTGCTATTACTATTTGAGTAGACCTGCCTTATATATAATTGCAAAAGAGGGTAAGTCCCTAAATTCCTGGTCAAGAGAACTCATAGCATGACACTGACAGACGGGTCGGGACGGACGGGAGAATGCCCAGGTGATGGAGAAAGTCTGACTACATGCCTCGCCACCTCCAACCTTATCGCTCTCATCGACACATCTGCATCTCCACCGTCGAGTTGAAGCCTCACAAGTCCCCTGTGCCCTCCCTGCTGAAACCGAGATGCAAAGACTCTGCTCCTGGACGAGCTGGTGATGAGAAGCTTCAATTGGGCCGAGAGCTCACAGTCAGCTGCAACGTGGATAAGTTCCGAAATCAGTGCATCGGTTTCTTCTTTCCGCGTGTTCCCTTCGAACCATGTGACTGCGTCGATTACACAAAACAGGACAGCCCGTCGTAATTGAGAAATGAGGGGCTTGAAGAGTGCAAGTAGCGCTTCGTAACTGCCTTGGTCCAGTGCTGCCCTCCACTCTGTGGTTAGGAACGTAAAGTCAAAGTCTTGGAGGCAGAGGAGCTGGCCGATGAGGACTCTGGCAATGCCTCTTCCGCCGCTCACTGGATCCTGAACATTGTTGTGCAAGCCACAAAAGTAGTGGATAGCAGCTACATGCGAAGGGCCAGCCAGGTCATCAAGCAGGACGGCACAGGCAAGACTCATTGGTGAGCAACGTGACATCTCCTGGCCGTCCATTATTCCTTCGACAAAGATGGCATCAGATGCCGCCGTGGACAAAAATTCTCGGACGCGACCGGACCTGTACATCTTTAAAACGTGTGCTGGGGCACGACTTAGGCTTCGGCCGGTCCGGAGCATCGTTTCTTTTTCTTCGGTGCATGTGGTAATGCAGCGGTCTGGATCGACGTCGATGATGTTCCAAAGGAACCATTTCATGGCAGGCTCCGAGGGTGCTTCTGATGGTGTCAGGCTGCGCACATGCTGGAGGCCCAGTTGGTAGTTCTCCACTCGTAGACGTGTCATCTGCGACGTCCGATCTTCAGCTTCTTGTTGCCCTATATCCCTTAGCTTCTTGACCTCGCGTTAGATGAGCATGACTTACATTCAGCATTTGATAACATGTCGCGCAGCATTTCTCGAATATTCAGCAGGATATCGCCCTGAGTTTCCACAGTGTCGCTAACTCTACGTATCTGGAGATCCATTCGGCGCCCACGGTCCTGTATGTCTCTGGCAGCGTGATGAATCTCAACAGTCGCAGTTGCTGTTTCCGCGATCTTGATCACAGTCAGGGCTTGGACTCGCTTGTTGAATTGATTTTGCATTTGATCGCAGTACACGCATCTCTCATCGACTGTGTCTTGGGGTAGCTTTCTCGTGGAAGCTGGTCGTTCTCCGTTGAACCCGTACTTGAACTTGGTCACTGAATCTGGTTAGCATTCTATCAGGAGATCATTGTTCACACTTGCATAAGGATTCATGGACCAATGAGTTAATACAAGCCTCGATCATCCTCAACATCGCCACATATAAGGCCTCTGCAGTTTTGCGCAGCTCTTGGTCTTCTCGAAAGTGCCTTAGGCTCTGTGCCGAGTCGGCGACCACGTCAAGGAAGTTTCGCAAAGCTTCCCAAATTCGTTCTCGCTGAGCACTTCGTCGACCAGTTGCCTGATTACGTTAACACTTGTAGGTAAGATATTCCTGAGCTTTGCGCCTTACGTGGAGCAGCAGATTCACACCCCCGGACATGAGCGCAAAGCTACCGTCCCTTGGGAGGAGACCAGCCCATGCATTCAATGCAGACCTGTGATCGCCAAAGGCGCGGCTCAATCTGCGAACAGGGCGACCTCCCAGCTGTTCATAGTGTTTTTCGGCCTCATCCACCAACGCAGCCAATTCTTCCCAATTGTGGCATTCCATAATGTGATTCGCTACTGAGGACTTTCTTCCCTCTGCTTCTAGGATTTCACAATACCTTCGCATCGCTGCGGTGAAGTCATTTCTGAGGCACTGTCAATATCCGTGCTTCCTATTTTCACTTTAACCTTACTCGGCAGCCTTAGGGTCCTCATGCCTAGCATATTGCTTGTCATCTGTATCCATAGGTTGGTGGAAGTCTTGATCCACGCTTGATATGAAATGATCCACCCAGTGCCCATGGTTCGGCACTCGTTGCGAGCTCGTAGCGTGCGCCATCGTGCCTATAACATATATTGAAGGATGGGTGAAGAATCTTGCGGCACAAAAGGTCCCTTTCGTCAAGTATGGCGCTCAAAGCTGCCTCACAGCGCAAATGTTGCTCGTCAATGTCAATGAAATCAAGTAAGGCATGTGTAATGGCAATCCGGAAACCCCGGACCCGGGAGATGTAGAGGAGTGCAGGCCAGTTCCTTGAATACAGCTCTGGGGCCTAGGGTCACCAGTATGGTCTTTGGTTCGATTCCCGAAGCCGTGTTTGGGGAATGAGCGCCATGATAAGCAGCCACAATGACCAGTGTAGGCAGAATTGAGAGGATTGGTGATCACTGCCTTGTTGGCTTTTGGTGAGGCGGACAGTGGTCCTCCCACCCAATCATGAGACGGAACGACTAAATCACGTGTGATTAGTCACCGGCCCCCTGAAGGCCCGGGCCGCATCCCCGCCTTAGACCTGACCAATACAACCTCCTTCTCTCAACTTCGTACAACGCTGAAAACCTGCCTCCACAATGGAGGAGCTGAGGCCACAGCAGTCGGGCGACTCGACCCTCCACCTTGTGCGGGGAACCGCTGCCGTGGGGGTTCGCATCAATGCGATTGGGCTGCCCCGGTTGCTAGGCGGGTTGTCTAGCCTTGATGGCTGCAACCAACAAGACAAGGCTGCGGACATGAGCAGTAGTCGTATGGTAACATCTCAGCGCACGGCATTCCTGAAAGCCCCGTCCAAGCTGCGTCTTCCATAAAGGGAGAAATATCTGGCCGAAGCCTGTGCAACGAAGCCTAGTTTCTCGCATGTCGATGTTTCCAGGAGTAGCGACATTCTCAACTAAACAACTACTTTCCAGTCTGTTTACAACCAACAGTCAACATGTCGACTAGTATCAAACGGACCTCTCCTTCGACCCTGGACGACGGCTCAAGTCCTAAGGCTGAGACGTCACGGTCGGCGAAGCAGGCGAAGCTGGACACGTCAGTGGACGTCCACGAGACCCGAATTCCCCAGGAGAATGAATATACGAATCTACACGCAGAGACCGACAACATCAATCGTCGTGCGAGTCTCGCTGCATCCAGTGGCGATGCCGACCTTGCTACCGTCCTCCATTTCATGAAGGCGAAGATTGTAGACCTCGAGGCGAAACTTTCGCACATACAAGGTCAAACGACTACTTCTGGCGAATCTGATCCCTCTTCCTTCGTCAACGGAGATGGAAACCAATTCGACAATGCAATGGGCGCGGAATTTCACCAATTAGCCCCGGAAGAAGCCAAACGTAAGCCCGCGATACCTATGCTCAATCGAGTCCCATGGATCCCATTCAAGAACGCCTACCCGGATGAAGACCCCTACGCGATTGATGTACTAATGGTACTGAATGATTATCCCATAGTAATCTCCAGTCACTTTAGAGACCAGTGCTGACACTCCTTAGGGACAGCCAAAGTTCTATTGGCAGCGACGTGCAGAAGAACGCGAGATGAAGGATCGCATAGAAACCGCAAAAGTATATGACGCCGCGGTCAAACGTAAGGCTGTGATCAAGAAGAGAGAGAACGATATAGCAAATGCGAGAGTGAAAGCTGCGAACGGCGAAACTGTCGACCGGACTCAAAAGGAAATGCCGGATCGTATTCGCATAAACTCCCAGCCTGTCCTCGCCATCCTTGCAGATATCGCCAGCGAAAAATGGACCACTGGGTCCAAGGTCATGTTGCGACCCTACAAATTTCTCGTTGCTTATGAAGACGAGATTCGGGAACGGTTCGAATTTCTTCAGGAACTATGGGCGAAACGTCCAAAACCGGATGATGCTACCACATCCGCGAGTGCCGTAACCACCTATGAGCCAGAGACTCTCGAAGACGACTTTGGCTTATATGAGGGTAGCTTATACCAAGGACGACAATCGGATACGTCATCTCTTTTGAGTCACGAGCGCCGTGCACGACGTAAAGTGGATCTGACGACTACGTACGACGCTTTGCAAGACCTTGCATGTCTCATTGAATTCATGGACGACGATCTCCTCCCTGTTGTAAGACAATACGATTCCCAAAGCACGTATCCCAAGATCTATTTCCACGATTTGTGGTACCTGTATCAGCCAGGCCAGTGGGTGACCTTAGATGAGCGGAGGGGAAGGCGATTCAGTTCAGATGCCGGCCCCGAGGAGGACAAACCAGCAAGTCAGCCAGGGAATCTCGGTGAGCGCGTCGCAGGATTTTGGAGGGTGCGGAAGACAGTGGGAGGACGACCGAAGCTCAGCCCGCCGACTAAGGAGGAGCGCAATCGGGCTCCTTCGCATGAGGTTACTCCACTCACCGTCCGTTGCTACCGCATTGACTATGACGGCGACGGCTTTGGCCCTATTTGGGTTGACTTCGACTTTCAGCCATGGGAGGGTGAAAAGTTGATTGAGCAACTAGAGATTGTCCCAGTTCGACTATTGAAGAAAGCGAGAGAGAAGCGCGAGCTTTATGTCAAGCGTGGCAAACAGTTCATGGAACTGACTGTGCCACAGCACAGAATTCACTCGGGTCCCCTGCTTGACTTTCACCCATCTGGCCGTTTGTTTGAGCACGTCAGCCCTGGGCAGCGTGACGTATACGGCTCTGTGATTGTCGACTTCAAGGAAACCGCACGCACGAATCCCAAGATGGTGATGAAGTTGGGGTTCGAAAGCAGTATCGGTCTTTGGGATCTAGATCTCTGTTTGATAGAAGACTATCCGCTCTATATATGGGAGGACAGAAAAGGGGGGAGATGGAGAGAAACCATGGACGAAATATACGACGATGCGCATATTGATGAGCACTTGAAGTTCAAGCAGATTCGACTGGACCCATTCTTGTCTCGATATGAAAATCTTAGGCAAGGCGAGAATATCGATGGGCGCGATTTCGGGGACGATGAGTATTGTTTGTTGCCCAACAGAGTTTGCGCTTACATTCTCCAACGCCGTCGATTCGCCATACTCAAACTGAACTGTCTACGCCCACAAGGACCGGACTCTCACAATTGGGATGACTTGTTCCTAACTCGGGACAACAAAGAGACAGTCAAGGCACAAACGATGTCTCACTTCCGCAATAAGCGTCTGCGCGCCGCTCATCCAGAAATGCAATTCGATCTCAACCAGGAGAAAGGCCTCGGGCTGATTATCCTGCTCCACGGTGTGCCAGGTGTAGGTATGTTGACGCCTCGAAACTTCTTTAAAGTCTACAATCATGCCCTGCATCGCTGACCCGTCGCAGGTAAGACATCCACAGCAGAATGTGTTGCCCAATTGCTAGGCAAACCGCTTTTCCCCATAACTTGTGGAGATCTCGGCACGAGCGCAGATCAAGTCGAGACGCAGCTGTATGAGATCTTCGGCAAAGCAGAGAAGTGGGACTGCGTTCTCCTACTTGATGAGGCTGATGTTTTCCTTGCCTCGCGTGGAAAGAACGATCTAAAGCGGAATGCGGTCGTGTCAGGTAACTAACACATCACCTCCTTCATCACAAAATATGCTTTGCTGAAATGCCCTCTAGTCTTCTTGCGCATCCTCGAGCTCTACACTGGTATTCTGTTCCTGACTACCAACCGCATTGGCGTCCTGGACGAAGCATTTATGTCGAGGATTCACACACAGCTTTACTATCCACCTCTTGAATTTGACCAGTCGATGAAGATCTGGGCCACCAATCTCAAAAAGCTCGCGAAGCGTAAGCGTGGCACAATGCAAATCAATGAAGACCAGATCTTGAAATTCGCAAAGAACCATTTTGCCCAGAACGAGGGTAAGATGACTCGTTGGAACGGACGCCAGATCCGCAATGCTTGCCAAGCAGCCGCCGCGCTGACCGAGCACGAAGCTTTCGACGGCTGCATAAATGATGGCATCCATACGCCTGACCCTTCCGCTATCCAAGATGTTGCATTACTCGAGGTCCGGCATTTCCAGAAGGTCGACAATGCGATGAGAGAGTTCCACGAATATATGACTAGTGTTTGCGGCGAGGATTTCTCGGGCGGGGCGAGGATGAGGATGGAGAGAGACGATAGCTTTAAGACGAAGGTGGAGAGAGACGATGATTATGAGCCGCGGGACAGGAGGTATCAGGAGCAGCGCTTTGCTGGCCATGATCCAGCGCCGTTGCCGCGGTCCCCGAAGCCTGACCCGTATGGACCGGAAGAGGGCTTTGGATCGTCCACTTATGGGGGAGGCGGAGGCGGAGGCGGAGGATATGGAGGCCCACCCAGAGGAGGAGGCGGAGTGCTCAGTTCTCATGATCGCGAACAGCGTTCGAGGTCGCGCTTCAACGGTGGAGGATTCCCACGAGAACAGGACCGGGACAGGGACCGAGACCGGCAGTATTTTTCATGATGAGCTCAGATTATAGAGTCTATAAGAGGGTTTGATAGCTAAAATTGCAACAAATAAGCAGCCAAAAGGAGGCGAGAGGGGTATCGATGCGTAAACAATGACCTTACGAGTTACAACTCAGTTTGACCACCAGTCTTGGACTTCTCCCACCTTTGTGGGATTTCTTTCCTTCCGTCATCTGTAAACAGAAGAAACGGCACTTTCCATTGTCCCACGTCGAAGTTGGACAATCCTTTGGATGCTGGGAAACGTAAAGTGGGTGAGGAGTATAGAGGGGTGTTCCAGAAATGTATGACGTTCTCTGATTGCACGGTGCCTGCTGTAGAGAAGAAGGGAGCAA
>Ga0302227_10003333_pt1 | contig 10621 bp, 14 predicted proteins | sample II_Palsa_N1_1_FD_193525 | JGI IMG/M metagenome (GOLD analysis project Ga0302227, IMG submission 193525) | Peat permafrost microbial communities from Stordalen Mire near Abisko, Sweden - II_Palsa_N1_1 | ecosystem: Environmental > Terrestrial > Soil > Palsa > Peat permafrost | place: Sweden...
CGATGGTTAATTAATGATAAACGCTGAGAGTGAGCGCCCTAGGCCAACCACTTTATCTTCTCTCTCCCTCGGCAGTCGTCGATACTATGTCACGCTGTCCCTCTTACCCACCACCATCCCCGATCTTAGACATTTCCGCCTTCTTCTTTTATCTTTGTATTTGCACGGGGGGCAACGTCACCTCTCGGTCACGTTGTCTGCCCGTGCGAGTTTAAGGATGTTATGCCAAACACCCATGAATGACATTCACATCAAGGAACCGACTTCAAATGACGATCGAGCGGTTATACAGTTTATGTGACAAAAAGTTTATTTTTTCTGACCATAGACTACCCGTCTCACAATGGTATGTGCCTCTACACCCGGGAAATGTTGGGGAACGCCCACACAGTCGCCTTCCTTGAGGCCATACCACCGTGCCATGATGTCGAGGTGGTTCAGTTGCTGCAAGTTTTCCAACTTGAACGTGTACTTTTCCAGGTATGCCTTGACCTCAGGGGGCTCCATGTAGGTGTAGGGTCGGTGGTAGACATGATGGGTGGGGTCGATTTTGAGTTCGTCGTAGGTGAAGAACTCGACGTGGGTGGTCATGCTCAGCGTCGCCTTGAAGGCATGGATGGTCGCGGCTTTGTCTGTGACGACAATCGTGCGCACAAAGTCGCCATTGTCCAGTCCGCGCACGATCCCGACGCCCATTTTCTTGGTGGACGCCATCACAAACACACCCACCTTCTTTTCACCATCACATTCGTCTTGGCGAGGGCTTGTCGCTGTCCACAACAGCCCATTGTGGTCTTGTTGCGCGAAATGAAGCACCGAGAGGACAATGTCTGTGTCGCACGCGCCGTTTTCTTTCAGGGCTTCTTCGAACCGTGCCTTTTCATTGCCACGAAATAGTATGGTGTAGCCACGCGTTTTCATCATCTTGAGGAGGTTGCGCACGACGCGCACCTCGGGGTGTGTCTGTTGTGTGCTGCTCATTTGCCAAAATAGTTTCTTATCTTTTTTTTTTTTGAAAACAACAAACTCAAAAATAGTTAATCGAGCTCGTCAACAAGCGCACCGTGATCGACAGATGACAACGTGGGATCCGATGACGTCGGTGGTGGTGCAGGCAAGGTGAGGTTGAGCATGTCTGGAATGCCGTCCAATGCACCACCATCCGATGCAATCGCAGACTGCGTGCCCATGCGCGCCAATCCGCTCAAAAAGGGTCGTGCCATTTCGGCCAGACCAGGTGGTAGGGAGGAGCCGAAAACCTTTGGGGCGAGTGCCATGACCGTTTCCTGAAGTTGGTCTTCAAACGCGCGTTGCGCGTCCTCGTCGCCCTCTGTAGCCCGGTCAAAACCGTCCAGCATGTCCTCGCTTCTGCCGAGGAGGTCGGCTTGGTTTTCCTCTGTGAGTGCCATGCCAGTGTTGCCAAGCAGTCCACTCAGGAGGGAGGGTGAGAGACCCATCATGGACGCAAAGGGTCCCAGTGCTTGTGCAATGGGAATGACCTTTGTGCCCTGAGGGAGTGCCACATCTGCCTTTGGGGACGAACTGTTTTTGGAAAGCATGCCGAGAAAAAAAAAGAATTTTTTTCAACCTGGTGCAGAAAAAGTTGTTTTCGTGTGAGGCGCAGTTTTTCTTTTTTTGTGGTTGTGTGCAAACTGAAAGTTCAAGTCTTCCCAGAAAAACATGTTTTCGATCAAGACCCCCTTGAAGCCTCACCAACGCGAAGCCGTGCAGTGGATGACAACCCGCAAGGGCGGGATCATTGCGGACGAGTTTGGTATGGGAAAGAGCCTGGAGGTCATTGCCGGGGTTAATGACTTTTTAACCAAACTGGGGGGCGCGGCCTTGGTCGTGTGCACCAAGACACTCATGGAACATTGGCGCGAGCAACTCGAGATGCACACCGACCTGTCGGCGGACAAGATTCATATGATCGAGCGTCGCCAGAGCACACCGCATCCAGGCGCGGTCTTTGTCATTGTCACCTACGAAAAACTAGCCTACGTGCGCCGCCACGCCAGACGCGGACTGATCGACAAGGCATGGACCACCGTGATCTTGGATGAGGCGCACGAAATCCGCACACGCAACTCGGTGATCACGGCGGTGATTCTCGAGCTCAAGGCACAGACACGGTGGTGTGTGACCTCGACACCGTTCTGCAACCGTCATCTGGACATTGCTACCCTGTGCCAGTTTCTGCAGTTATCGCCGTGGCACATTCGCGACTGGTGGAACCGGTTCCGGGGTGATCAGAGCAAGATCGAAGCGTGGCGGGTTGCATGTTTGTTGAAGCGCGACAAAACCCACATCAACCTCCCACCGGTCATTTCCAAGGTCATTCGCGTCTCGTTCTCGCCCGACGAGCGCCAGTTTTACGACAAGTTGTCTGCGGCCGTGCACGACATGTACGCTTCAGTACGTGCCAACCAGAACGACAAGGGGCGCGCCCTGCAACGTCTGTTGGTGTTGTTGTTGCGTCTGCGTCAGTGGTGCAACCATCCGGCACTCGTCTACTTTGGTGTCCAGACCGCCTTGAACCATCGCCAACTGGCAACAGTAACCCCGCAGGCGTTGTTGGAGGTGACTGAGAATGAGGTGACCAATGGTGAGGTGACCAATGATGAGGTGACCTATAAAAACACGGACGATGAAAGCAGCGATGACGATGCAACCACTGACAGTGAGGATGAAAGCAGTGATGCGGATAAAACTAACGACGACAACGACAAAAAAGTTTTCACTCGCGTACCGCCGCCAACAACATCGTCAACAACACCGAAACGCGTGGTTGTCGTCAACACCGCCATGTCATCACCGTCAACTCTCAACAAACGAAAGCGTTTGTCTGCTGCCACCATGCGAGAGCGCAAAGAGGCGATTCAACACGTTGGGTCGATTTATAAAAGCTCCAAACTGGACGCCCTCGCAGCATACTTGGGATCGGAACTCGACCCTGGCGAAAAGATTGTTATCTTCTCGCAGTGGACATGCTACCTGGACCTGATCGAGGTCGTCCTAGAAAGGATGGGACTATCCTATTTGCGCTTTGACGGCACCGTCCAGTCCACCAAGAAACGCGGCGAGTTGGTGCGCATGTTTACCGACCAGCCCGACATCCGCGTCTTTTTAAGTTCGCTCCAAACAGGCAGCATGGGTCTCAATCTGACAGTGGCCACAACGGTCATCATGATGGATCGGTGGTTCAACCCGTTTGTCGAGAACCACGCTGTCAACCGTACGCACCGTATCGGTCAGACCAAGCCCGTCAAGGTCATCCAGTTTGAGATCGAGGACAGTATTGAGCAGCGCGTGCACAAACTCCAAGAGTGGAAGATGCTCCAGGCAGAAAATATTTTGATGGCGTCCAACACAACCCTCAACTTTAGCGAGCAGGACGTGGATCGTTTGTTAAGGGACCCTACACCACCGTTCCAAGGGTTTTTGGGGCGTCGTATTCTCGGTGGTCCAGCCTCTGTTGGAGGACTTGCCAGAATCCTGGAGTGTCTCCGCCAAGAAGAACATGACCATACATTAATGTTGGAACGAAAGCGCAAGTTGCAAGAAGACGCCGACGCCAACACTGACACGGATTATGTTCAAAACGAGCAACCCAAAAAGAAAAAGCAAAAACTTGCCTAGACAAAGATTTAGAAGCCTAGGATCTACTTTTTTTTTCAAAAACCAACAATGTTGTCGGGTATCATGGCGTATTCAACTCGTGCACTGAAACTACGCATGGTCCCATTTGTGGATGGTGTGAAATGGATTTCGAGGCGTGTCTCCCATTGCCCACTACTACCACCGTGTCCATGGTGTGGAGTGGTGTCAAAGGGTTTGAAGACGCTGGCGTGAACATCCCCAAGCGCCATAAAATCGGTATGGGCAGTCGTGGCACTGAAATAGATAATCTTGAGTCCATGAACACTGTTTGTTCTTTCTTCAAAAACATTCTCGGACGGGAGCGCGAGAAATTCCGAGTTGGTGCCATCGTTGACACGTCCGCTGTTTAGAATGGTCTCTAGAACATAGCGTGTACCGTTCACCAATGGAACGGGCGCGTCAAACGAAAGAATCAGCGCGAGCGACACGAACGAACTCTCATCACGCGAGTAGTCCAAAGCACCTGCTCGCATGATGACATTGTTTGAATGCGGAGTTGACAATGTAAACATGACTTGCTGCTGTCGACGCGTCGTGGTAGTTGGATTGTGCCATGTGACTGACCACTCGTCCCACCACCGCTCTACCATCTCCACCCACATCGGGATAAGTGATGGTGTTGGAGTAACTGTTGGTGTGGTGGTGGGGGTTGACGTGGGCGTTGGCCAAAAGTAGGCTGTCGAGTTGCTGTCCATCATCGTGCAGGATGCAACAGATACTGTGTATGAGGGAGAATCGGTTGTACCAAGTGTAAGCGGTGTGGTTGCAGTGGCCGCCACATCGCATTGGTTGTACTGCGTAATGTTTGGACCAGAACAATCGCTCTGTCCCATGGTTGTGTAAACGGCGGTAGTAATAGTACCGACGAGTGGCGCCAGATAACAAGCAACAAGACCGTAGCCCGTGGTTGTGCCTACGCCATACCCCCACGTTGTCGAGGCACCCACTACAGTTGATGTGACACTGCATGCCGTCGTCAGGGTTTGTACGACATCCGTGCAAACAAGTGTCCGCGTGTATGTGTTGTCACATACGGTAACCGGGTAGGTTCCTGTTGATGTGGTCGTGGCCGTGCCATCCACGCTACACGAGTAGGTCACGACTGGTTCAACGACGCAGGCAATGCTCGCGGAAGGTACCGCCATGGACGCCTGGTCATCGGTGCAGCCACTAGGCGAGTAGTTGGTCACCGTGGTGTAAGCGTTCTCTGAGGCGGAGGAAGTTCCTGTTGAGGTCGTTGCCGTCAAACAAACTGTCAGAAGTTCTGTCACCGAGCTTGGGCAGACAATGGCGGCATTTGTGTGGTGCGCAAACGCCAATGCCACTGCGATGACAAGCGCGAAAAGAGTTTTGGTGTGCATTGTCGATTTCAAAAAAGGAAGATTTGTGAACCCTCTGGTGGGTCGCAACGACGGTTTGCCAAGGAACTAATATTGGAAAAATTTTTGCGTCGACTCTTCTGATTAGAAACACGTATGCGATGACTGACAACTACAACAAACTATGGTCCTGCATCGATTGCACGGATGTTGACATTCATCACAAGCCTGGTCACCACAATCGAAACACTGCTCCAACTGAAACAGGACTCTGTGCAACCCTGCAGACACACTTCGCATGAATAGTCATAGTGCTCGTTGTCTTGTTCCTCTTTTTTGGTGATGCAGTCCTTGCATAGATCTCCGACCACGGTCAAGTGGCACTTGCGGCACCCTTTAGTTGGCAACACCATGCTTGTTGATAATTGCCTTTTCTCGTCGTGACAATAACTGCCTGCACGGGGTCCACTGAGGCCAGTCCAGGCGTATGGCGATGAGTACAAGGGCAAGTTGGCGAAGACGCTGTCGTTCCTCCTCGTCGAGATGTGCTTGTTCGTAGTCGGTGTAGTCGGCTTCTCCTTGCCACACGTCAGGCTCACAGAGTGTAGTGGTTCTTGTAGAGGTCCTCTTTTTGATGCCTTCCTATTAGGATAATTTTAGTCATGAACACCAATGTGACGGGCCCCTTGGACTGGGGAGTGATAGAAGAGTTTGCACGTGCCAACGACCGCACCCCCCTGTTACGCCCCCTTTGTCTGGCCTGGATGAAAACAATACCTCTTGTGCTGCCATGCGCCAAATGCCGCGGGTCGTCAGAGGCAATGGTGCACTTGAAGCCGCCGGAAAATGAGTTTATGGAAGGCCGTGCGCTCGCGTACGTGCACGAATTAAAATCATTTGTGAACGACAAATTAGGGCGTGGTGAGCGGACAATTGAATTGGAGGTGCTCCAGAAACGTGCCGCCGTTTGGAAACATTTTGTCTCGTTTGAGGCACTCATGGACGTCCTGGGGCTCAAGGTTTTGAACATGGCGCAACGCCCCGAGCCGCTTCCCAAGGTCCATTATGCCCACCTGGTGATGACCTTGCAACTGGCGTTTGTGGTATACAAGGTGCCCATCCTGAAGTTCCGCCGTTTGAAGTTTTGTTCACGGCCCCAGGGGCCGCGTTTGGCTGGCTTGCAACCCATGTCGCCAAAGAGGACCCGCAACAATGGTTCTCAAGGTTATGGCCTGCTGTCGCCCATCCCGAAGACATGACTGAAAAAGGACTTACCCGGAACCTCTCAGAAGTGTAACTGTTCCTGTTCAAAAGTTCAAGAAAAATGGACTGGGTTTTGACCTTTCTCCGTTTCCGGTATCCGGGCGCGACCAACTGGGTCAAGGAACCGTTGACTACGGAGCTTCCTGTCGATGACACCCAAGTATCGCTTTCGCAAAAAACAGACAACGAGCGACAAGCATCGCTGAAGATCCTCAGAGCAGTTCGACCCCCTGTCGTTAATGCATTTCGCATCATGTAGCCGATGGATTGCCTCGCACAAGTTTGGTGCGAGGATTGGCTCAAGCGATGTGAGAGATAAAGTCTGTAGAATATTATACATGAACACAGTACTAATGTTTGGATCCTTATGACTGATAATGACGTCGCTACAATCATCACTTCCACCTGCACAACCAGGTCCACAATGGGTCCACACTGCCATCGCTGCATTGAAACGACGCCACGGACGGCGTATGGCCGAACATGCCCGCCATCAACCAGTGGTGGAGTCGGCCAAGTATAGGCGCAAGATCTCGTCTCGAAAGCCAGTCGAGATTGTCTGGATGCATGTCACCCAGTCCGTTACTACTGCGACGGGTCATGGTGGGAGTGTCAAGCCTGCGACGCTCGCCCTGGCCAGCGCCGATCTGCCTGTTTTTCTCAGCCCGCTGGAGACCTGGAAGACGGGCGCGCTCAAGAAGGTCTACGGGCTCTTCAGCAAGAACGCGATCAAGAGGTCCTCTTTGTCGCGCTCGTCGAGGAGATCCATGCGGCTGAGAGCCTCGAGTAGTCCATCGTCCGATCCCTCAACGCGTTCGACGAGGAAGGCGAAGATGGAGAAGCCGCCACGGTCTGTCTTCTCAAGGCGACGCACGCTAACCGCGCCGGTCTTCTTTGGAACAGCCAAGATTATTGAAAATAAGCAACTTGATAGCAAAGCGCAACCTTTTTAAACGATGAAACACAAAGCTATATAGGAACAATACAATACAAGCACAGTTATTCTATTAATTATCAAGAAAGAGAATGGAAAAGAAGAGAAGCTTTAAGACTTCGAAATAGGACCTACCAAGGCTCAAATCCAAGGCTCAAATCCAAGGCTCAAATTTCCCGTGACGAAGATCGTCGAAGAAATAGTCATTTAGAAAATCGTAACTTCTTGGCGGAGAACTTCTTGGCGGAGAACTGGTAGCAGGCGAACTGGAACTTCTCTTCAACTCCGAAAGTGTAATGGCAGCGTCCAGGCGAGAGGGCGATGGGCGAGGTGTCAGTAGTTCATCTTTACTTGGAGAAACTTGTTGTACATTGTCTTCCTTTGACTCAATTCGTCGCCTCTTTGCTCCATGCCTGCGTTGGTGGGCACTCATTTGGTCTTTCCGCGGAAAGGTCTTTCCACAGTCGGAACAAGCGTATTCCTGTTTGGGTTGATGAACGGATTCCTTGTGCCTCTTTAAACCATCCTTGTTTTTGAAAGTGCTCTTGCAAGTCTCTTCGTCACAGGCATACTGGGGCTCCATGTGGCTCTCGTTATGCCGCGTAAGAGCGTACTTAGGAAACGACTTCCCGCAGCCAGGGAATGAGCATGCGACCCTTTCCATTTCGAGAAACTTCCTTTCGCCACGCTTTCGCCACGCTTTCGCCACGCTTTCGCCATGCTTTCGCCATGCTTTCGCCATGCTTTCGCCACGCTTTCGCCATGCGCCATCGACAATGTACCTACGTACCTACCTACCTTTCCTTCAAAGCAATTTTCTATTGCTCACTTATTTTCTGTTCGTTACAGGCGCCGGTCGCAAATGAACAGTGCACGCACCCCGCGCACGGACAGTGGGGTTAGCTCGCCGGTGGTCCTCAACCTCGGAGACCAGATCTACAATCTGGTTACCGACTTCTCGAAGAACTTGAAGAAGGCTGAGGCCAAAGAAGCGATAGACCTCGCTTTCTCCCTCGAGGATAACCTCAACAACATTGTCGACGTCTACGAGGATGTGGAGAAGTACTTTCTTCGCCTGTCGAAGACTTTTAACGAGGGCACAGTATGTTTAAAGACATGGTTCTTATCTAAGGAAAGAATTATAGGACCGCAAGAACATCCTCAACTTCCTGGAGAAGAAGCTTCTTAGGGTCGAGACCCTCGCTGACAACCAGGAAACCATCTTCAGAGGTCTGAAAAGATTCATCAAGCAGATCGACCAGAGGCACCCTGTACGTTAGTCCACACAACACGCTGAATTCGCGTCTGGCTAATCGTCATCTTCAGTTCCTGGATTTCCTCAAGAACGAGGTGACTTCTATCGTCAAGTACGAGGTCTATATTGCTCTTCTCATCAAGTCTTTCTGGGAGGCCATTACCTCCAAGAATGATGTCGAGATCGAAACGATCAAGAGAGACTTGATCAACATCATCGGAAAATACCAGGCCGAACTGAAGGCTGCAATGCAACTCACGACGCAAGACTTCGACGAGGTAAGATTCTAACTATTGTCATGATGCCATTACAACAAATTACTTTAGCTTATCGAAGAACTCAGGAATGTGACCTCCACCGATGGAACCCTCAAGCCTCTCTTCGACCGCATTGCTCTCCACTCCAGGCACGTCATCTCGCTGGTGCGCAATACCTACAGCATGGACAAGTAAAGAAAGCGCTTCCACTCCCCTTCTTCTACCCACAATCGCCTCTTTCACATTGTCAGTTTGAAAAATAAAATTCTTTGACGACACCATATGAACGGCGATTGAACGGCTCGTGAATTCAAAGTGAATACAAAATGAAATGAATGGGCGTGTTTGTTGTTGAATGAACGTGAATGTTGATTCTCTTCGATTGTGCACTCGGGGGGCATTTTGAAGCAAATGCACTGATCAACAAAAAACATTTTTTTACAACAACTTGATGTCGCCCAAAGACCAACCACCAAAGAAGGGTTCACTGACAGTGGCCGGTATATCACCAAGCACCTCCTTCAGTGTCTTGACGAAAGCATCCGCCACCACGCGTTTGTTGACCCATTGCGTCATGTTGTATTTTTTGTTCTTGAAATGTTTTGTTGACAAAAAATAAAAATGCTTATTATTTTCATCTGAAGAAATCACTGGAATGGAGGACATCCAACCGCCACCAAAAAAAGACATTATCCCAGAGGAACTGCGCGACCCCAATGTGCGACGGCGTATCCAGCGCGGTATGGTGCTGCACTCGGGACTGTTGAGGATGCAAGTGCCCTCGTTCGACTACTACATGAAAGTCCTGTTGCCCGACATTATTCGCGAGCACCCGTACGTGCGCGTGCAGTCCATCCGAGAATTTGGTTTGGTGCGGGAGTGCTACATCGAACCTGACGTCAACTTTTCCAAGCCCAACTACCACGAGCCGCTCTCCGCCACCACCGAGGTCACCCCAGCCTACTGCGTCGAGCACCACATCAACTACGAGGTCGATGTTCTTTTGACCTTGCACATGCGAACCATCAAACAACTCCCCGGTGAGTTCAACGAAACCGGCCTGCCCAAGTTTGAGGACCTCATAAAGTACCAAATCTGTTCCAAAATTTACTGGCTCCATACACCTGTGCCAACGAGTCGTACAGCGCTGCCCTTGGATAGAGTACACTTAGACATCATGTATAGACAGCACGCACACGCTCAGCCCCGCTTGTCAGCGGAATCGCTAGCTAGGAAGGGTTGAAGATACTGTGTAGCATTGCTGTGATGATACGTTGCACCAATCAAATAAATTCTAATTATTCGATTTATCAAAAATGGCCACACTGCCCGTCGAGCCCGCGCGAGCCATCGGCGCCTTTGCTAGTGGAGCCGCTGCTGCCGCTGCAATGCCCATGGACTTGGCGCACCCTGTGCCCGACGTGGCGAGGCTGGACAACAAACTGCGCGGGCACGCCCTCATGATGCTCAGCCAGGTGTACGTTCTCTGCTCTATGTGTGCTCCTTGCTGATTCGCTCTGCGTCCACCAGCGGGCGGATCGAGAGCGGTGAGTTCGTCGTACTAGAGGGCAGGACCAATGTGACCTTCGGATGCGTCCTCAAGTGCACGCTCGAGCACCAGTACGCGCCAAACTAAGGGTCTTAGTCGACTAAGGAAACCGAGTCGACTTGCAAGTCGACTAAGCAAAGTCGAGTCGACTTGCGGTTTGAGTCGATGACATAAGCGGTGACGTAAGCATTTGTGACTAAGGGAACGGGCCTTGCCGAACGAAAGTGTGGTCTCCATAGCCCTCCATGCGGATTTGCACTGACTGCACTCCCTAATACATCGCTTATTCGACTTATCGACTCGATTTCCGAGTCGACTAAGGCCTTAGTCGACTAACGAGTCGATTAAGCTTAATCGACTAAGACCCTTACGCCAAACCACCCG
>Ga0302227_10003334_pt1 | contig 10617 bp, 7 predicted proteins | sample II_Palsa_N1_1_FD_193525 | JGI IMG/M metagenome (GOLD analysis project Ga0302227, IMG submission 193525) | Peat permafrost microbial communities from Stordalen Mire near Abisko, Sweden - II_Palsa_N1_1 | ecosystem: Environmental > Terrestrial > Soil > Palsa > Peat permafrost | place: Sweden...
TAAAATCTAAAATCAAAATGAGTAATATAGTAGCCATAGTGGGCAGGCCCAACGTAGGCAAATCAACTTTATATAACCGCTTAACCGAAAGCCGCAAGGCTATTGTTGATGATGTAAGCGGCGTAACCCGCGACAGGCATTACGGTGTTTCCGAATGGACCCACCACAGCTTTACCGTTATAGATACCGGCGGCTATGTAGCCAACAGCGAGGATGTTTTCGAGGCCGCTATCCGCGAGCAGGTGATCATCGCCATTGAGGAAGCTACCGTTATTTTATTTGTGGTGGATGTAACCACCGGAATTACCGATCTGGACGATGAAATAGCATCGCTACTGCGCAAGGGCAAAAAACCGGTATTTGTGGTGGTTAATAAAATGGATAATACCTCGCTGCTGTCCGATTCCATGGTGTTTTACAGCTTAGGGCTGGGCGAATTGTATAACATTTCCTCCATGACAGGTTCCGGAACCGGCGAACTGCTGGACGATGTAGTTAAACATTTCGACGATGAACCAACCGAAGAGAACACCCTGCCAAAATATGCTATTGTAGGCAGGCCGAATGTAGGTAAATCATCTATTATCAACTCGCTGATAGGTAAGGAACGCAATATTGTTACCCCGATTGCAGGTACCACCCGCGATTCCATTCACATCCATTACAACCAGTACGGGCATGATTTTATGCTGATAGATACTGCCGGGATGCGTAAAAAAACCAAGGTGAAGGAAAATATCGAGTTTTACTCGGTTATGCGTACCATCAAGGCGCTGGAAGAAGCAGATGTAGTCATCCTCATGATCGATGCGGTAGAAGGTATCGAATCGCAGGATATCAACATCTTCCACCTGGCCGAAAAGAATAAAAAAGGTGTAGTTATAGTAGTAAACAAATGGGATCTGATCGAGAAGAACAATAAAACCATCAAGGTTTTTGAAGAGATGATCCGCGAAAAGATAGCACCCTTTACCGATGTGCCTATCGTTTTCACTTCCGTAACCGAAAAGCAGCGTGTTTTAAAGGTGATAGAAACCGCCAATATGGTATACGCCAACCGTGCCAAGCGCATACCTACCTCCAAACTGAACGAGGTATTGCTGCCCATCATCGAAGCCATGCCGCCGCCATCTATCAAAGGCAAATACGTTAAAATTAAATATATCACGCAAATTGCAGGCTCATCGCCCATGTTCGCGTTCTTTTGCAACCTGCCGCAGTATGTTAAAGAGCCGTACTACCGCTTTGTTGAGAATAAATTGAGGGAAAATTTTGATTTTTCAGGCGCACCGGTACAGATCTGGTTCAGGCAGAAATAGGCTTGATTTGACGATTTGATGATTTGAAAATGGCGCTCACTAATTTTCAAATTTTCAAATCATCAAATCTTCAAATTATCTAATTGCTTCCACCGCCTTTTTATAAGCGGCATCGTCCTCATTAACAGTCTCATAATAGGCTTCATCGCCCCATTTAAAGCGGGCTGCATAGGCTTTCAGCAGATTTTTGATGGGTTCTTTGGATATCATTATCTCGTTCGAGTCCATCTCCTTTATCGTACCTGAGGCATATAGTATAAAATCGTCAAACGTATCGTTGTTGATGCTGTAATGCTTCATGAAGCTATCCGCCGAAGCATACTTGTTCAAAACCGGCCGCAGGCGATCAATCACAAAGGCGGTAAAAAGCTCGTCATCATCCAGTTCCTGAATCAATACGGTATATTGGGTAGTATCCGCCGGTACAAAAATATCGGGCATTATGCCGCCGTAGCTAAAAACCTTTTTGCCGCTCAGGGTATGATAGGGCGATTGCTTTTTGAAAATGCTATCGTTCAAATTGCTTTGTTCCGAAAACAGCTCGCCTTTTTTCATGCGGTCGGCCAGTTCATTATGATAGCTGTCAACCCCGTTGGCGTATGATTTTTGGATCGACCGCCCCGATGGCGTATAATACCTGGCCACGGTTAAATTAACCGCCGAGCCATCATCAAATGGGAACTGCTCCTGTACCAAACCCTTGCCGAAGGAACGGCGGCCCACAATAACCGCCCTGTCAAGGTCCTGCAGCGCGCCTGCCAGTATCTCACTTGCCGAGGCCGAATTTTCGTCGATCAGTACCGCCAGTTTTCCTTGTTGAAACTCGCCCGAGTCGGTAGCAAAATAATCGGTTCGCGGCTCGTGTACGCCTTTGGTATAAACTATCAGTTGCCCTTTAGTTAAAAACTCGTCGGCCATGGCGGTAGCGGTGTTCAGATAGCCACCGCCGTTGCCACGGATATCAAGCACTAGTTTTTTCATGCCCTGCGCCTTGAGCCGCTGCAGGTCGGTTCTAAAATCATCATCGGTAGTGGCGGCAAACTTGCTTATTTTAATATAGCCCGTGGTAGGGTTGGCCATGTAGGCGGCATCAATGCTGCTCATATCCACATGCCCGCGTTTAAGGCGATAAAGCCTGGTGGTATTATTATTCGGGTCGATAACATTAAAGGCTATTTCGGGATGATTTTCATCGGTGAAAATTTTGTCAACCCCATCAGGGGTAAGCCCGGTGCCTGCAAACTTTTTATTATTAACAGTTATCACCTTATCGCCGCTTACCAAACCCGCCTTTTCGGCAGGGCCGCCGGGATAAGTTTGGGTAATAATCAGCGTATCGCGCAGCAACTGGTACTCTAAACCAAAGCCGTTAAAGCCACCCTCCAGTTTGTCGTTAATTTCCTGTGCTTGTTGCGGCGGCAGGTATAGGGAGTGCGGATCGAGGTTTTGCAATATGTTGTTAACGGTAACGCCTTCCACGCTGTCAACATTTACCGAGTCGACATAATTTTGGCGCACCAGTTGTAAAACCTTGGCCAGTTTATCGTCTTTGGTCGATGAGAAATTTAAATAATGGCTCACGGAATTATCAGCAACTAATAAACCGATAGTTACCCCTGCCAGGATGAGCAAAGCCGATCTGAAAATTATACCCGCCGTTTTTTTCATGTGCACTTAATCTTTAGCAATTACGGAATTTGCCCTGTTTGTATTAATTAGGACGAAAATTTAAAAACAGTTTAATATACAAAATCTATTTGTACCTGCAATCAACTTTTGTATAACTATCAACATTTTTACCGAATTTTGGCAAAAATACAGCCCGGAATGGAATTTACGACCGAGAAAAGCTCACATTATAACAACCTGGAAAACATGCCGCTGAACGAAATTCTTCGGCATATAAACGAAGAGGACCGTACCGTACCGCTCGCGGTTGAGCAGGCTTTACCACAAATTGAAGCGTTGGTTAACGTAACTGCCGCCAAAATGAAGGCGGGTGGCAGGCTGTTTTATATAGGCGCGGGTACCAGCGGCAGGCTGGGCGTTGTTGATGCTTCGGAATGCCCGCCAACCTTTGGCGTTCCGTTTGATAGGGTGGTAGGCATTATAGCCGGCGGCGACGGCGCCATACGCAAAGCTGTTGAATTTGCCGAAGATGATACCCAACAAGCCTGGATCGATCTGCAGGAGTATGATATTAATGATAAGGATGTGCTGGTAGGCATAGCGGCATCGGGTACTACGCCTTATGTAATTGGCGGCTTAAAAATGGCTAACCAGCACCATATTGTTACCGGCTGCATCGTGTGTAACAGTGGCAGCCCGGTTGCGGCCGAGGCAAAATACCCGGTTGAAGTAATTACCGGCCCCGAATTTTTAACCGGATCAACCCGTATGAAGGCCGGTACCGCCCAAAAACTGGTGCTCAACATGCTAAGCACCACGGTAATGATACAGCTGGGCCGGGTAAAAGGCAACAAAATGGTGGATATGCAGCTATCCAATAATAAACTGATACACCGCGGCACCCGCATGGTAATGAACGAAACAGGATTAGACGAACAAACCGCCGCCCAACTGCTTAAACAGGAAGGCAGCGTGAGAAAAGCGGTGGAGTTTTATAAAAAGGGAAAATGATGTGCAGATGTGCGAATATGCAGATAGTAATTTACACATTACTTTAAACTATATTAGAATAATCCGCACATTTGCATAAACATAAAAATTAAAAAGTCTCCCCTCCTGGGGGAGATTTAGAGGGGGCCTGGGCTCATGCACGAGATAGAACCATATTACCGGTGGAGGGATGATTACGTAGCATCGGAAGACGAGTTTTCGCCTTTTTATGCCACGCAATACAACGAGTTTGAATTTGATAAACAGGTATATAATTACCTGCTGCATCCGCAGTGGGATTCGTTCGGATCGAGCACCTTGTACCTCAAAGTATTATTTGTTGATTACGAACGCTCCTACACCATCATTGAATTTATTGGCGAATGGAACGATGCCATCAATAACGATATTATGCTGATGAAGCGCGAATTGATCGATCTGATGGTTGACCAGGGCATCACCCAATTCATACTCATCGGCGAAAACGTGCTCAATTTCCATTCGTCCGATGATTGTTATTACGAGGAATGGTTCCAGGAGATAGAAGATGGCTGGATAGCGGGCGTTAATTTCCGCGATCATGTGATCGATGAATTTAAGCGCAACAATATCGATTACTACATCAACTTTGGCGGCGAGCTTGACGAAATGAACTGGCGCGGACTGAAACCCCTGCAGGTATTTAAGAAGATAGAAGAGCAATTGATAAAGAGGTTGAATTAGGGATAGAGATTAGAGGCTGGAGATTAGAGATTAGTAAAAATACACTTGAGAATGTTGATCAAAGATTAGTAAACACATCCGAAGCTACTAATCTTTGATCTCCCATCTCTAATCTCCAACCCCACCTGCCAAAAAGTCGGGATTTATAACCCGGTACAGCATTTGAGCTATGCTGCATAAAGCGCTATGATTTTACAATATAATTAGGTAGAATTGCGTTGCTTGTATTAAATTTGTGTAACTAAAAAGAATAAACTTTTAAATAAAAATGGAAAATAATAATCCAAACTACGTTTATAACAACGTAATACAATTAGATGATAACGAATCCGCATCGCGCAAATTTATTGCGAATGTGTTTATGTGGATGTTTGTGGCATTAGGTGTATCATCGCTTTGCGCCTATTTATTTGCCGCCGATCCATCGCTTCGCGAGTTGCTTTTTAACCCTACTACCGGCCCTACAGGTTTGGCATACATCGCCATGTTTGCGCCTTTAGCATTCGTTCTGCTTATCAGGTTCGGGCTTAACCGTATTTCTTATGGCGGCCTGGCAATTTTATTTGTAATATACGCCGCTTTAACCGGTATTAGCCTAAGCTTTATTCTTCTGGCTTATACCACAGCATCTGTATTGGGTGTATTTATTGCCGCGTCTGCAATGTTTGGTGTAATGGCAGTAGTGGGTTATACTACCCATACCGATCTTACCAAATTCGGTTCAATCTTAATTATGTTTTTAATAGGCATAGTTATAGCATCGGTTATTAATATGTTCCTGCGTAATAGCGGTTTAGATATGCTGATCAGCTACATAGGTGTTGCCGTTTTTGTTGGCCTTACCGCTTATGATGTACAAAAATTAAAAAACATAGGCGCAGGTTTGGAATATGGCGATGCAAGCACCAAAAAATATGCCTTGATGGGTGGTTTAACTTTGTATCTTGATTTTATCAACCTTTTCATCATGTTACTACGCGTTTTCGGCAGAAGAAGATAATCGATAAAACATTTATCGGGAAAAGCTGTCTTCACAAAGGCAGCTTTTTTTGTTTAACCCGCTTGTCATTTCTCTCTCGTACCTCGTTCGAATGACAAGCGGGTTATATAGAGCATACAGCAGCCTATTGCATATTACAAACTTATTACGCACATTTGCACTGCTTATGGAGAAAGACGGAGGGATTAGACCCTGCGATGTCTTAGCAACCTGTGCTTCACAAGGTGCTACATTCTACTTAACCGCTTAAAAGGGTTAGGAAAGATAAGCGAAAGTCAACATACAGCCCGACTTTTCGATATAAGCGTGTTTTTTTAGTATCAAGTAATTAGTAGCTAGTAGCAAGATTTTTTTGCCGCTGCATTAAACTTCAGATACGTAATAATAGTACTTGATACTTGATACCAATTACTTGCTACTCAAACAATGTCAATAGAAAAAGAATTAGAAAAACGCATCCTGGTAATTGACGGGGCAATGGGTACCATGATACAGCGGTACCAGCTAACCGAGGCGGATTTCCGTGGGGAGCGTTTTCGTGAGCATGCTTCTGACTTGCAGGGGAATAATGACCTGCTCAATATCACGCGCCCTGATATTATCAAGGCCATCCATGCCGAATATTTAGATGCGGGTGCCGATATCATCGAAACCAATACTTTCAGTACACAGGTTATTTCCTTAGCCGATTATCATTTGGAACCTTTAGCTTATGAATTAAGCTACGAAGGCGCACGCATAGCCCGCGAAGTTGCTGATGAATACACGGCAAAGAATCCTGAAAAACCACGCTTTGTAGCCGGTGCCGTTGGGCCAACCAACCGTACCGCGTCCCTATCGCCCGATGTAAATGATCCCGGCTACCGTGCAGTTACCTTTGATAACCTGGCCGATGCTTATTATGACCAGGTTCGCGGTTTAGTTGATGGCGGTTCGGATGTACTGTTAGTAGAAACCATATTTGATACGTTGAATGCCAAAGCGGCGCTGTTTGCGATAAACAGGTATATGGACGAATTGAAAAAGTCTCCCCCTACCGGGGGGAGATTTAGAGGGGGGCCGGAAGGTTTGCCCATCATGATCTCCGGTACAATTACCGATGCTTCCGGTCGTACCTTATCGGGCCAAACGGTTGAGGCATTCTGGAACTCTATCCGTCATGCCAATTTGTTATCGGTCGGCTTGAATTGTGCCCTCGGTGCCAGGGAAATGCGCCCGCATTTGCAGGAACTTTCTGAAAAGGCTGATGTATTTATATCGGCCTATCCTAACGCGGGTTTGCCCAATGAGTTTGGTCAGTACGATGAAACCGCGCACGAAACCGCGCACCAGGTTGATGATTTTATGAAGGCTGGTTTGGTGAACATCGTGGGTGGTTGTTGCGGTACTACGCCCGAGCACATCAGGTGTATTGCCGAAAAGGCGGCTCAATACCCTCCGCGACAAAAACCGGTTATCGAGCCTAACATGCGCCTGAGCGGCCTTGAAGCGGTTACGCTTACACCCGACAGCGTGTTTATGAACATAGGCGAGCGTACCAATATTACCGGATCGCCCAAGTTTTCAAAGCTGATTTTGGGTGAGGATTACGAAGCGGCCCTTACCGTTGCTTTGCAGCAGGTAGAAGGCGGCGCGCAGGTGATAGACATTAATATGGACGAGGGTATGATCGATTCGGAGGCGGTGATGGTGAAATTCCTGAACCTGGTGGCCTCGGAACCCGATATTGCCAAACTGCCCATCATGGTGGATTCATCCAAATGGACGGTGATAGAGGCCGGATTAAAATGTTTGCAGGGCAAAGGCATCGTCAACTCCATCTCGCTAAAAGAGGGCGAAGAAAAATTTAAAGAATACGCGCGCAAAATATTGAGTTACGGTGCTGCCACCGTGGTAATGGCATTCGATGAAACCGGCCAGGCCGATTCATTGGAGCGCCGTAAGGAGATCTGCCAGCGATCTTATGATATACTGGTGAACGAAGTGGGCTTCCCGCCGCAGGATATCATCTTCGATCCGAACATATTAACTGTAGCCACGGGATTGGAAGAGCATAACAATTATGCTGTCGATTTTATTGAAGCTACCCGCTGGATCAAGCAAAACCTGCCTTATGCCAAGGTGAGCGGCGGGGTGAGTAATATTTCGTTCTCGTTCCGTGGTAATAATACCGTGCGTGAGGCCATGCACTCGGCCTTCCTGTACCATGCGATAAAGGCCGGGTTGGATATGGGTATCGTGAACGCCGGGATGCTGGAAGTATACCAGGAGATCCCGAAAGACCTATTAGAATTAGTTGAAGATGTATTACTAAACCGTCGCCCCGATGCAACCGAGCGTTTGGTAGAGTTTGCCGATAATATAAAAAGCAAGGGCAAAGTGATAGTGCGCGATGAGGAATGGCGTAAGGATCCGGTTGAAGTTCGCCTTTCGCATGCCCTTGTAAAAGGCATCATTGAATACCTGGATGAGGACGTAGAAGAAGCGCGCCAGAAATATGCCCGCCCGCTGGAGGTGATAGAGGGGCCCCTGATGGACGGCATGAACATAGTGGGTGATCTGTTTGGTTCGGGTAAAATGTTTTTGCCACAGGTGGTGAAATCGGCCCGTGTAATGAAAAAAGCCGTGGCTTACCTGCTGCCGTATATCGAACTGGAGAAACAACGCGTACTTGCTTCGGGTGAAGATACCGCCGCCGATTCGCGCAGTAATGCAGGCAAAATATTAATGGCGACGGTTAAAGGCGACGTACATGATATTGGTAAAAATATAGTAGGCGTGGTTTTGGCCTGTAATAACTTTGAGGTGATAGACTTGGGAGTGATGGTGCCCGCGCAACGAATTATTGAGGAAGCTATTAAACAGGAGGTAGACATCATTGGCCTGAGCGGTTTGATCACCCCTTCGCTGGATGAAATGGTGCATTTCGCCAAGGAGATGGAGCGGCAAAACTTCACCATCCCACTCATCATCGGCGGAGCTACTACCTCGCGCATTCATGCGGCGGTAAAGGTGGCGCCCAATTATTCGGGAGCTGCCATACATGTACTGGATGCATCGCGCAGCGTTACCGTTTGCAGCAGTTTAATGAGTGAAACCGGCCGAGATGAATACATACAGGGCATAAAGGACGAATATGCCAAAGCCCGCGAAGCGCATTTGAATAAACGCAATGATAAGCGTTTTGTAAGTATTAATGAGGCCCGTAATTTAAAATTTCAGGTCAACCTGAACGGGATGATGCCGCCAAAGCCAACCTTTACCGGCACCAAAGTTTTTGAGGCCTATCCGCTGGAGGAATTGGTGCCTTATATCGACTGGACACCCTTTTTCCATACCTGGGAACTGCGCGGCAGCTATCCTAAAATATTCGCCGATAAGTTTGTTGGCGATGAAGCCAAAAAGCTATATGACGACGCGCAGGAATTGTTGAAACGCATTGTTAAGGATAAACTTTTGCAAGCTAATGCAGTGATTGGCTTTTGGCCGGCTAACAGCGTAGGCGATGATATAGAATTATATACCGATGAATCGCGTAAGCAAACCTTAAACACTATTTATACCCTGCGCCAGCAAGCCGAAAAAGCCAAAGGCGAACCCTATTACGCTTTATCTGATTTTATAGCGCCGAAAGACAGCGGTATTGCCGATTATTGGGGTGGATTCGCCGTTACAGCCGGTATCGGTTGTGATGAGTTGGTGGCCGAATTTGAGGCTGATCATGACGATTACAACAGTATTATGGCCAAAGCCCTTGCCGACAGGCTGGCAGAAGCCTTTGCCGAAAAAATGCACGAACTGGTGCGTAAGGAATACTGGGGCTACGCAAAATCAGAAGCGGTAGATATCAACGGCTTGATTAAAGAGGAATACCAGGGCATCCGCCCGGCGCCGGGTTATCCCGCCTGCCCGGATCATACCGAAAAGATCACCTTGTTCGAACTGCTGAAAGCTGAAGACAACGCCCACATGCAGCTAACCGAAAGCCTGGCCATGACACCGGCCGCCTCCGTAAGCGGGTTCTACTTCGCGCATCCCCAATCAAGGTATTTTGGGTTGGGGAAAATTAGTAAAGACCAGGTGGAAGATTATGCGGTCAGAAAAAATATGGATGTCGAAACTGTTGAAAGGTGGTTAGGGCCGAACTTGAATTATTAATATAGGAAAAATAAAAGAACCGTCATTGCGAGGAACGAAGCAACCTCTACATAAGCAGATCGAACAGGCTGGATTCACACTTTTCTGTCCACTCTGTAAAGCATATAGGTTGCTTCGTTCCTCGCAATGACGGGCGGATAAAAAAACAAATTTAACCAATCAAAAAACTCTCCGCTGCGGCGGATCTGGGGTATGAAAATAACAGAACACATTAGCAATGCCAACGGCAAAACACTTTTCTCCTTTGAATTACTTCCACCTGTAAAAGGCCGCAGCATACAGGATATTTATAATGCCATTGACCCACTGATGGAGTTTAAGCCGCCGTTTATTGATGTAACCTATCACCGCGAGGATTATATTTATAAGCAGCATGAGAACGGTTTGCTCGAGAAGGTATCCTACCGCAAGCGCCCTGGTACGGTGGCTATTTGTGCCGCCATCATGAACCGTTATAAGGTTGATGCCGTGCCGCACCTCATCTGCGGTGGCTTTACCAAGGAGGAAACCGAGAATGCCTTGATCGATCTGCAATTTTTGGGTATTGATAACGTATTGGTTTTACGCGGTGATGCCCGCCATGCCGATTCATCCTTTGTGCCTACACCCGGCGGCCATGCCTATGCCTGCGAACTGCTGGAGCAGGTGGCCAATATGAACAAGGGTAAGTATTTGTACGAAGATCACGATGTGGTGAATACCGATTTTTGTATCGGCGTAGCCGGCTATCCGGAGAAGCATTTTGAATCGCCTAACCTTAAAACAGATTTCAGGTATCTTAAAAGTAAAATAGACCAG
>Ga0302227_10003335_pt1 | contig 10617 bp, 10 predicted proteins | sample II_Palsa_N1_1_FD_193525 | JGI IMG/M metagenome (GOLD analysis project Ga0302227, IMG submission 193525) | Peat permafrost microbial communities from Stordalen Mire near Abisko, Sweden - II_Palsa_N1_1 | ecosystem: Environmental > Terrestrial > Soil > Palsa > Peat permafrost | place: Sweden...
CGCAACCGAAGCCTTCCAAGCCATTGCCCAAGCAGCTACATATTACTTTGATCAGCGCTACGATTCAGATGCCAAGGCCAAGTTTCTCAAGCATGCCAATTTTCTGCAGGCCTTCCTCAAAAACGAGGTCAAGCGCTTCCTTGGCAGCGCCGTCGACTACACGCTGCCTGTCGTCCAGGTTCGTCCCGTCGGCACGACCAGTGCCAACCTTTTGCAGCAGGCGCTGCCAGAGCTCGAGGGTCCGGGCGGTCGCCACGAAAACGACCACGCAGACTTTCGCAAGATCCAGATCGTGCCAACAGAAGAGGAGGTCCTCTGCAAGCAGGCCAGCTATGTGCCCATGAACCGGCCGGCGGCAGCACATCACCTCAACGTCGAAACGAAATCGCAGGTGGACCGCCTCCTAGACACGCACTTCCGTCTCATCCGCAACGACATGTTTGCGTCGATCACAGAGGGCCTGCGCCAGCTCATGCATCTCTTTCGCCACGACGGGGCCGAGTTCAAGAAGGTGGTTAAGAGCGGGCGCTTCCGGGGCCTCGATAACAAGATCCGTGCGCGACTGGATGAGGCCCTCGAGAAGACCGACAAGTTTGCCGGGGACGTCGACTTGCGCCTCTTTGGGAGCGTCCAGATAAAGGAGGTGGAGTTCCCCGAGAAAGGCAACCGCATGCCCAACTTTATCGCAACGTTCCGGCAGCCCGACGAGTATCAGCGCGACAATATGAGCGACCATGAGCGACGCAACAAATGGGAGCATTCCCGTGCTCTCCAGTTCCGCGCCCTCGTCTGCCTTTGGCTTCATCCCCTGGGCTCGACTGTTCCACAGCTCATCTTTTGCTATGTTGCCGAGCGTGATGAGACGAAGATGGTCGGAAAATACAAGGCGGAGATCAGCCTCCAGCCGTGCGATCTATCCAAGTCGGCTGTCCTCGTCAAGGCCATCCAGAACGACTCGAACCAAGAGCAGCTCATCATCGAGGGCCCTGGGCTCTTTGAAGCTGTCCGCCCCGTGCTTGCAGCCCTCCAGTCCATCCGCGCTGGCTCGTTGCCGTTTGCCGAGATCTTTGCCCCCGTCGTCACGGTTCCCGGAGCCCTTGTCTCCTATCCCCGTTTGCCTCCCAACGCGCCCGAGTTTGTCTTGCCCAGCAAGTCCTTTGATCTGTCCTGCCTCGTCCTGCCGACAGCGAGCGGCAAGTTGACAAAATGCAAGTTTGCGGTGGCAGACATCCTCACGTTCACGCCCAAGCAATGGACCCATTATTTTGGCATCGACGGGACCCAGGCCGAGGCCATCAAGTCATTTTTCAAGCAGGAGGTCGTCGTAATCCAGGGACCGCCCGGAACCGGCAAGACCTTCATCGGCACCAAACTTGTCGAGCTCCTGGTGAACAACGTGATCAAGCCAGCAGAAGCGGCCGCAGCAAACAACCAGCTCAACGCTTTCGGCCACCTTGCCCTTGCAGCAGCTCCGCCAACGCCGACCCGGCGTCGAATTCTCTGCGTCTGCTACACCAACCACGCGCTGGACCAGTTTCTCGAGGGCATTCTCAAGAGCGGAGTGACCGTATTGTTTCATTATTATTTTTTTTTTCCACCACTCACATAAAATTTAATGTTTTTACTTTTTTTTTTTCAACAGACTCGCATCTGCCGCATCGGAGGGCGCAGCTCGTCTGAACAGCTGGATCAGTACAACTTGCGCAATTTGGCGAAGGCGACAATGGTCAAGTCTAGGGCGACCGGAAAAGCGTTCGCGGACCTCAAACGTGCTCAGGAGACCGTCGAGCAAGTGCTGAAAAAGGTGAAGAGCAACAAGCCCGGCTGGCCAGATCTGCAAGCGGTGATCAAAGACATGAACCCTGACTTGGCCTCTTTGTTTGAGCTCCAAAAGTACGAGCTCATCGAGGAGCGCAAGGGGGGCTGGCAGCGCGTGGGCGACCGCTCAATGTACGATCCTGTGCTCATGTGGCTCGAGCAGCACAAGCACGTCAACAAGCCCGTCCAAGTCGAGCCCACCAACACCGACGCTCAAGAGTCTCCCAAGAAGGCCGAAAAGCATCATCGGAAGAAAAAGCACCCTGCTGCGGTCATGGACGATGGACACCAATTCATTATCTATGAGCTCCAACAAGATGGACTCAACCAAGTGACCCGTCAGGCCCTCTACTCTCGTTGGGTCAATACCCTGTTTGACCAGAGTTCGCGTGATGTCTCCAAGCAACTCAAGAATCTTCAAGACTGCGAGGCCGAGTTTCGTCGATCGAAGGATCGCGAGGATCTCGATGTGCTGCGCGGATGCGATGTCATCGGCGTGACCACGACGGGCGCCGCCAAGTACCTCAGCATGCTTAGCGAGCTGCACTGCGAGATCGTTATCTGTGAGGAGGCGGCAGAGGTGCTCGAGGCCCATATCCTCGCCAGTCTGTCCCGAGAGACCGAACAGCTCATCCTCATCGGCGACCACCAGCAGCTGCGCCCCAAAGTCGATTTCTATCCAAAGTACCACCGCAAAAATATGTTTTTTCTGTGACTAATAAGATCTTTTTTTTTCTTCTTTCAGCGAGGTGGCCAGCAATCGCGGCTACGACCTGGACAAGTCCCTCTTTGAGCGGCTGGCATTCGAAAAGCGCGTCGATGTGATCATGCTGGACACGCAGCGTCGCATGCGCCCCGAAATCTCCAACCTGATAAAAACGACGATTTACCCCAATTTGCTCAACGGCCCCAACGTCCTCCAGTACGAGCCCACGCGCGGCATGGTCCACAACGTGTTCTTCCTTGACCACGACCTCCTCGAGGACGGTTCCGGTGCCTCAGAGGCGCGCTCACGCAGCAACACCAAGGAGGCCCGTCTGACGATCCGGCTTCTGCGCTACCTCCTGCAGCAGGGCTACCCCAAGGAGGAAGTGACCATCCTCACGCCGTATTTGGGCCAGCTGCAGATCCTGAAGCAGCTCCTGTCCGAAGAGCTGCACTTTAAGGCCCTCGTGAACGAACGTGACGAGGAGGCCCTCAAGGACCTGGAGGCGGACGAAGACGCCAGTGATGAAGCCTCGTCCTTTTCCTCGTCATCCTCATCCAAGTCGCCATCGCCATCGCCGTCGCCACCACCACAGGGCAACAAGGGCAAGGATGCAAAGGACGCACCCCGCGTGAAAGTGGCCACGATCGATAACTACCAAGGCGAGGAGAACACAATCCTGCTCATCTCGCTGGTGCGAAGCAACGAACGCGGCGACATCGGCTTCCTGCGCCTCCAGAACCGCATGAACGTGCTCCTGTCGCGCGCCAAGCATGGCATGTACCTCCTCGGCTCGTCGAAGACGCTGCTGCTATCTTCCTCGAAGACCTCTCTTTGGCCCAAGGTGATCGATACGCTCCGGGCTGCAGGTCAACTCGGTACCGCCCTGCCCATCCGCTGCACACGGCACAAAACCGGAAATTCCATCGCCACTGTCGCCGACTTTGACAAGTTCAGCCCCGACGGCGGCTGCAATCTCGAATGCAACATTAAAATGCCGTGCGGCCACATCTGCCGCAAGCGCTGCCACAACGACGACCCCGAGCACAAGTATGTCCGTTGCAACGAGCCCTGCCTTCGCACAAGCTGCAAGCGGCTCCTTGACCCACACCCTTGCGAGCTCCCGTGCAGTGACAAGTGCAAGCCCTGCAATAAGAAGGTCAACGTGGCCATGGTCGGCTGTGGTCACATGCAGTCCATTCCGTGCCACAAGTCGGACGACCTCAGCAAGGTGACCTGCAAGTCCCCCGTCACGGTCAACTTGCAGTGCGGCCACAAGATCGATGTACCCTGCAACGAGTGGACCAGCCAGCCCGACCTGCGAGCATACCTCCACAAGTGCAACCTTGAGTGCGGCCAGATGCTCGGGTGCACCCATCTTTGCAAGGGTAAGTGCGGCGACTGCTTTACGACTAAGCTTACGACGAACGGCAAGACGTCGCACGTGGACTGCTCAACACCGTGCGGGCGCATCGACAACTGTGGTCATGCGTGCGGTAAGCTGTGCCACTCGAACGCCAACACGGCTTGCCCACCCTGCAGCGCACCCTGCCCGGTGTCGTGCTCGCACGGTGCCAAGTGTCCCAAGAAGTGCCACGAGCTGTGCGCGCCTTGCTCGGAAAAATGCCAGTGGTCATGCGTTCACCAGGGCCCTTGTCCTGCCCCGTGCGGCGCACCGTGCAGCCGTCTCCCGTGCAACGAGCGCTGCAGCAAGATTCTCGAGTGTGGCCACCAGTGCCCCAGCGTCTGCGGAGAGCCCTGCCCTACCAAGACCTTCTGCCACCAGTGCGGCGGCAAGGGCGAGCTCAAACAGATGGCCGACCTGGTTATGCGGGAGGACTATGCCGATGTCGACGTCAACGTGGACCCAGTGATCGTGCTGGGCTGCGGCCACGTGTTCACCATCAGCACTCTCGACGGCCACTTTGAGATCAGCAAAGTGTACAAGCTGGATAAGCAGGGCCGGTTTGTGGGCCTCCAAGAGATTTCGGCTTACAAGGCCCAAGCGCCCAAGACGTGCCCTGGCTGTCGCGCGCTCATCACGTCTCCCCTCCGGTACGGCCGCGCCAGCAAACTTCAGGGCCTGCACCACGCTGAGATCAAGGCCAACAAGCTTTTTGGCAGCCGGCTCAAGACGTCGCGCGAGCAGTTGGAAATGATCAAGAGCTATCATGCCAATGGCAACCAGTTTGCCCAGAAGGACCTGGAAACGCTGACTGTGGGCATGAAGGGGGCCAAGAAGCTGGAGCTCGAGACGGCCACGCCCCAGATCAAGCACATCTACGACATGATCCGCAATCGGTTGCAGCACCAGGGCAGCACACCGGAACAGGCCACGGCCGCAGTTACGGGCAACTTTAGCATCTCGCGGCCCGACATGACCCGCAACATCGAGGCCAAACTGCTGTTGGTCGACTGGAGCCTTTTCAACATCCAGTGTGTTCTCCACACCAAGTCCGTCATCGACGCTGATACGGCAAAGCACTTGGGCAAGAGCATTGCGGCTGCCATTACGGCGTGCACCAGTGCAATCAGCGTGGCCAAGGAGACAAAGAACGTTGCTCAATTGGCCCAAGCATCCAGTCGGTTCTTGCAGATCTACCTCATCTGGGCCAAGACGCTTGCCAACCCCAAGATCGCCAACAATGTCTTCCCTTTTCTCTTTGATGCGGCCGGCAAGCCCGCCCAGGCGGACCCAGATGTCGAGCTCCAAGGTTTGAAGAACCTGATCGAGGAAAACATCGGCGCCCTTGCTGTCGACATTAAGACGTGCCCCGACAACCATGAGCGCCGCAGGCTTCTCGATGATGCAAGTGGCCATCTCCATGCCATCAGGACTATCGCACGCGGTCTCACGATAGACGAAAAGGTCATGATCTTCAAGGCGGTCGGCCTGTCATCGGTCGAGGGTTCCTTTGGTGGCCACTGGTACAACTGCCCCAACGGCCACATGTACGTCATCGGCGAGTGCGGTGGCGCGATGGAGGAGAGCAAGTGCCCCAACTGCGGAGCTGTCATTGGAGGCGGAGACCACCAGATCGCAGCCGGAAACACGCGTGCCACTGCCTTTCTCAATGATGTCGGCACAGCGTCCGGTGGTTACCTCGACTGATCTAAAGAAAATATAATTTTTTTTACCCTACCAAAGAGCAACCCAAATAAATCCCCTGTTGTTCTGTGCATCCCCACCGTCTTTCTCTCCTTTCTCCATGAATCGCAAAAAAAACCATTCAGTGCTGCAAAAAAACCAATTCCACCATTTTACAGCAATGAGCCTCCCTGGTCCCGCGTTTGTGCCCACCGTTCCCGTTGCGTCGAGCGGTGTCGCGTTGTGGTGCCACGAGGACACGGCGCCGGTGGCGATGCGGATGGAGACGAGTGTGCGTGTCATGTGGCCATCGCAGCAGCCCCAGCAGCCCCAGCAGCAGCAGCAGCAGCCACAACAGCAGCAGCCACAACAGCAACAGGGGCAGCAGTCGCTCGAGTGGAGGGTCCCGCCCTTCGCCGGCACGGTGACCAAGGCCGTTTCGGCGTGCGATCGTGCCAGTGTCAAGGACACGGACGAGGCCGTGGCCGGGATCGCGTGGTCGCCTCGCGGGCTGCGGCTGGGCATGGGGCGACCGCTGCTGGCCGTCGTGACCACGCGCTACCGGGTGTTTGTGACGGGCGAGCGCCAGCGCAACGAGTGGGCCACGCTCGTGAGCGGTGCAGACCCGCAGGTCAAGGGGACCACGAGCGTCACGGGCGCCGCGTGGTCGCCGGTGCTGACATCGGCCGACGGGACGGTCCAGGTCAGCCTGCTGGCCCTCGCCGCCAAGGACAACACGGTGGGCCTGTGGATGTTCCCGTCGCTGTCGTGCCAGACCAAGCTGGGCGACATGACCCTCGTCGGGACTGTCGCTCTCACGCGGCAGCCGGCGAGGATCGCGTGGAAAGCGGACGGGGACAGCGTCGGCCGCGTCGCCGTCGCCGAAGACCAGGGCGGCGTGCTGACCTTTGATGTCACCCTTGCCAACAAGGAGGTCACGTTGGGCGAGCAGCAGACCGTGGTGGCGCAGGACGCGTGCCACATTGCGATCCTCCAGTGGGTCCACATGGGCGGCGATGCAGCTGCGGCCCTCGTCGTGGTCAAGCATGCAAAGATACACGTGGTAACGCCGGATGGCGTGCTGGAGGCGCGTTTTGCGCCTCTCGTTTGTCCAATCGGTATGTTTTTCCCGTTCTCTTTTCTGTTTCGAGTGAACTGAAAGATCACTAGCTGTCGCTTGGGTGCACGGCCTCGCTGCCCTCGTGGTCGTCGACCTGTTCGCCACCGCTCGTGCGTTCAAGATCAACGACGGCCGGCTTGTTGAGCAGCCGGATTTGGCACACCAGTTTGCTGAGGTCATCAGCCAGCAGATGCAGCGCAGGGGCAGCAAACACGTCTACGGCTTTGAAATCTCGCCCATGGGCACGTCCGCTCTCGTTGTCCTCTGGTACCCAACTAAATAACACATAGTTGTGCTGACTTATTTTTACCTAGCGATCCGCGGACGACGCCTGCGCAGCCCTCGATGAATGACCGTGTCGCCGTCTTCGTGGACCTGACGCAGTTCCCTCTGTTTGCTGCCGGTGCCAAGCAGACCGTGCTCGATAAAATCTGCCAGCACAAGGCGGCCCTCGTCAAGGGATCGGTGCCTGCCTTGCTCTGGGAGGCGCAGCTGGTTTCGGCCGACGTGACCCCGTTCCTCGAGGGGTCCCCACTCCTCCATGCGTACGTTGCGCCCGTAACAGCCCAGGGCGACATCGCCCCGTACGTCACCGAGCAGCTCCGGGTGTCGCTCGGCCGATCGCTCCAGCTTGCTGCGGATTCGGGGGTTACCCAGGAAGACCAGTGCGCTCGACGCATCAGCAATTTCCTGAGCGGCAAACTCGAGGGCGAGGCTGATGAGTGTCCAATGTGCGTCGCGGGCTCTGTCCCCGCCCCTCTCGGTCCGTCTCTCCGGTCGTACTGCGCAAACCATCACCAAATTGGTACAATCCCCCCAAAAAATAACTGAATAATAATAGCATTGTGACTAGATCGGTGCCAAGTGACACTGCAGCCGTCGTTCTCGTTCCGCTCCACCCTGTTCTGCGTCCACTGTGTTTCCACGGTGATCTGGCCCTCGGCCGAGTTTGCCTGGATTACGCCGTTTTGGTCAAACCTGCTGCTGCAAAGAATCCAGCAGGGCTGTGTTTTCTGCGGGTCTCCCTTTGAAGTCCTCGTGGCCCCCATCAAACCGTTGAAATTTTAGGTAGGATAAAAATGTAGATTTCGCCTTTATATTCTTTGGTCTGTACAAAACTTCATGGCGGGGAAGGAAAAAAAGAAATAAGTTTATATCCCCTCAGAAGAATTCGATGTCGCTCCGTGCCGTCGTGGATGAGGGATGCGCTTGCGCTGCATTTGCAGACGACGACATGGGTGACGCGGTATAGCCGGGCGTGCTTGCGGGGTAACTACCAGACGTCGACGTAGGGAAATGAGAAGAGGTCGCCGCGGGGAAGCTGGATGTCGGAGGGAAATTGTTAAAGATGCCACCACTGCCCCCGGTCGACTGAGTGGCGGGAACGAACCCACCCTGGGCGAGCTCGTCTTCAAACGGGTTGACGATCGAATGCGCAGGGATATTTGATGCCGTGGGCGGTGCTGACGGCGTCGAGCCACCGTGGTAGGACGTCTGAGAAGGGTACGACGTCAGCGGGGGGTCCATGTAGGATGGCTGATGAAGCAAAGTGCTAGAGGCCTCAGGGGTCTGTCCGCCGTAAAAGGTGATTTCAGACATGTCCTGGAATACCGCCGAATGTTGAGTCTATTTTTTTTTAAAGAAGAAAAGAGTCGATGAAAAATACACGCATGCTTTTTCTTTTTACCTGCTGTTGAGGGATCGGAGGCGCCTCTTCAAAAGAAATCAGATCAGCAGTGGGCACTGACGGCGTGACAGGGGTCAGGTACGTGGGCTGTGTTTGGGTGGTGGGCGTTGAATAGGACGAATAGACGCTGCCAGATGACGTCGTTGGCGAGTACGACGACCGCGACTCTTGGTAGGACGATTGCTGGTACGATTGCTGTGCCTGCTGTTGTTGCCGAGAAGGGGGTGCCGGTGCCACGCCGCGTTTCTTGGCGTCTTCAAAGGTCTGAATCGACACGTTGATTTTCTCGTTGATTTGCAATATCGTCACTGGGGGCAAAAAAAAAAGAGTTTAAGCGCAGTTTTTTTTTTTTGGGTGGGTGTTGCCATACTCATCTTTGTGTCGTCGTTCAAGTCACCCAGAACGTTGGAGATGCGATTCCTAAAGGTTTCCACTTGCTCCTTGAGCTCCTGTGGTACTCGACAATTAAATCCCCAATTACCGCTTTTAATAAAAACGATTACCACAAGGACCGTGTTGGACATGATCGGCTGGGTTCTGTCGTTGTACAGCAGCATCTCGCCAAACAGTGCGACTGTTTCTTGCCACAGCTTGATCTCGTCGTCGATTGATTGGCCGGTAGTGGGCGCTGACGAAGGCAAAGGCGACGAGGCTGGAAGTGTTTCCCATTGGTCCGATTGTGGTGGCGTTGGGGGAACAGGCCGCAACTGGCTGACAGCCGGTGTTGGAGGACCCCACTGCTGCTGGTAGGGCGGCTGGTAGGGCGGCTGGGCCATTGGGGGGTAGGGTTGGTACGGTTGCACTGCGGGGTAGCCGTATGGCATGTAGGGCTGTGGAGGCGGGACCTGCTGCAAGTAGAACGGCTGACCCATAAACTGCCCATTCATAGTAGGCACAGGCTGCGGCGGGTAGGCGTACATAGGCGGCATCCCCTGCGGCGGTGGCGGCTGCACCTGCATATGTTGCGGTGGCATGTTCGCCTGCGGCGGCGCCGCTTGTGGTGGCGGCGTTTGCACCAGGTTCTGCGATAATGTTTTAATTTTCTCCCAACGGACGTGATCGTACTGCTGCGGGCACCATGCTGATCAGCCCGAGCTCGTCATGTCGTCGCGGGGGGAACGGCATGCCTGGGAGGAAGTGAGTCAGTGACACAGAATGCGCATGTGTTTTTTTTTTTCACCTGCTGCCTTGAGCTTTTCAAACTCGTCCCTGACGGGCTGGGCGTTGGGGTCAGAACGGGTGCCTGCGTTCCACTGCTGCACGAGGTCCAGAATCTTTATGCGGATCGACTCGTCGAGGCCCGCCGTCTGGGGTTTTGGTTTGTTTACTGTGAACGCGTGACAGAACACACGCACCTGCATGTACTTGGAGATGTCGGCCAGGTCCTTGTTAAACACGACCAGGTAGAACGCGGAGCCGCAGTTGTTGACGCACATTTCGAGCAGCTAGGCAGGGAGTGGGTTTGTCAGTCACAGTTCCCCCCCGACGAGGGATATTACCGCCAATGTCAGCAGGGCGACCTTTGGGTTCTTGGACGCAAGCAGCCGGGCCTTGATCGCCTTGGCGGCCTCCTTTGACCTGTTCACACAAGTCAACAAAGAGGTATGGGTGTCAGCAGGACACGCCGGCGTACCCCTCGGGCTGCTTGGGCGCGTTGACAATGGCCTCACAGACCTGCATGTTCAAATCCCAGTTTTCACTCACATTGGCCTCGGACGTGGCTTGCTCTACAGATGCCAGTTGATCAAAACCATCCCCCCCGACGGTCAACGTACCAATGAGATCGCTGAACGCGTTGTTGGCCTTGCTGGCGCCGGCTCCCGTGAACGACGCCTTGAGCTTGGTAAACATCACGGCTGGGCTGGTCAGTCATTAAAATGGCGGGATTATTTTTTTTTTGGCGCGGGCTCGTTTCGTTTGACCGTTACTTTTTTTTGCTCGAGGGCCGGAAAATGTCGCAGCAGCTGGGCGTTACGGTGGGCGCTCTGGATGTGGGCGAGGTCGAGCAGGCGTTTGTGGCCGAGCTGTTTGACGCGGCGGCGCCCTCGGCTCTCCCTGCAGACCAGGCCGCCGTTTTGGTACGTTGATGCTGCTTGTCCGCGGGCCCGTAAATGCCGCCCCCCCCTTTGTGTTGCAGGACACGAGCGCAGTGGAGGCATCGCGCGTGAGCGGACACGACAAGCTCATGGGCCAGTGGG